>Ga0137397_10001559_pt1 | contig 16037 bp, 15 predicted proteins | sample czorhiz116metaG_FD_106658 | JGI IMG/M metagenome (GOLD analysis project Ga0137397, IMG submission 106658) | Vadose zone soil microbial communities from Angelo Coast Range Reserve, California, USA - czorhiz1.16 metaG | ecosystem: Environmental > Terrestrial > Soil > Vadose zone | place: USA... | reverse complement strand
CTGACATGTGTCTGCCTCTGCCCTTGGCAGACTGTGAGTGCCCTTCACTTGCTGGCTTTCTTCCATGTCTTCACTTGTCACCCCTATGCTCTACAGGGTGTAAGTGTCCCTCACTTGCTTGTTCATATTCTTTTTATGTTCTCACTTGTCCCTTCTTCCATGCATAATAGTTTGTGAGTGTGCCTTGCTTGGTCACAATCTTTCCATATCCTGACTTATCTCTCCCTCTGCTCCATAGTATGTGAGTGCCCCTCCCTCTCACCATTTTATGTTTTAATTTATCCCTGCTTCTGCACTTGACAGGAAGTTAGTGTCTCTCACTTGCTCACTTTTCTTTCAATGTCCTAATATCTTCTTTCATCTTTGCTCAATAGGGAGTAAGTGGCCCTCACCTGTTGACTTTCTTTCTATGTTCTAAGCTATCCCTCTGTACTGCACAGGTGGTGAGTGCCCCTTGCTTGTTTACTTCCTTTCTGTCCTAATCCTCTTTCTCTGCTCTTTATAGGCAGTGAGTCCCTCCTTGTATACTCTTTTTCTTGCTCTTTCTTACTATGTTCTCATTCCCTCTTCCCTTACCAGGAAGTAAGTGCCCTTCACTTACTTTCTTTTCATGTTCTGAGTTGTTCCTTCTGTGCTTAATAGGAGGTATTTTGCTTCTCCTATGTTTACTTGCTTTTCATGTTCTAACTTGTCCTTCTTCTATGCTTGGTAGACTGTAAGCCACTTGCTCACTCTTCTTTTATACTCTAACTTGCCTGTCTCTCTAAAATCTATAGAGAGTGCACATTTCCCACTCACTCACTTACTTTCTATATTCTAACTTCCCTTTCTTTTATGCTCTACAGAAAGTGAGTGCCCTTTATTTCTCTATTTTTAGAGTACTAATCATACTTTCCACCCCTTTTTCCCAGACTGTGAGTTCTCAGCCTTAATTTGCTTATTCACTATTTTCCCACTTTATTTCTCTATACAACAGGCAATACTCTCTAAGCTGAAACCATTTGTGATCAATGTAAGGTTGCTATTCTACACCATATCTTGCATTACTAATATGCCTTTAGCCACCTCTCTCTACTGGTGATAATATATATCATATGATCATTGGTATACTTTGTTACCCTCTGCCCTTATCATTTCTAATATTCACAATAGTGACAATTCTTATTCTTGAGAATGCCTGCTATTTTCATGCCTTACCATCTGAGCTATCTTCTCAGGAGGCTTTGGACAGGGCATATTCTCAATACAGAACTTCTGACACCCATAATACACTTATAAATCAGTTTCCTACATCTCAGCAATATTCAATTCCACAGTTAACTGAATTTATTCTTCAGCATCAGCTTTGAACACTGATTTGTTTTTGCTATTATTTATCATTCTATCTTTGTATAAATGAGATTTAACTTTGTGTTGGTGTTAAACTTATTTTCTATGCTCATATCTAAATAGTATCATAGGCCCATATGAGATAACTTGACCAGCAACACACAACAGTTTAACACACAACAGTTGCCAACCTCGGATTCTTCGGAATGTGCTCTCCCTGCAAGGTATATAGACATGTTGACATAGACCAAAAAAATGACTTCTCAGAAGACAAGGATGCACAAGTATAGGTTATTTGTGAGCTGCTTCGTGGTTGGGCAGTATCTCGTCGCGGAGGCGGCGGAGCTCGCCGTAGGTAAGTCCTTCTGCGAGCAGCCAACGCGCCTCTTCGAGCCTGGGGGTGTTTCGGGCAGTTGTAGCACCTTTCTCGCTATCGCCCATGAGCCACTGAATGACACGGAACGTGCGCACGGTATCCTTGTGTAGCGGCCGTGCAAGATTGAGCAGGGTGTGGCGAATGGGCCACGCTCTCAGTTCATCATATGCCCAACGGGCACCTTACGCTTGAAGATGGTGCCCGTGCGGTGCGGTGCGGTGCGGTGCAAAGTACTGTTGCGCGAATTTGGAACGACAAATTGCAGGATGTCAGAGGCGAGGTCTCGCGGCAACGCGGCAAGATGGGATATGCGCTGCAGAAAAAGCAAAGTCTGGAGTAAGAAGGGAGAACCATATGGTCGCGAGAGACATACGCAGTACGGAGCGTACGTACAGGACCCGGCAAGGGAGGATAATCCACGAGGATAGGCGTGACACGCGGGACTAGGCTTGAGCATTGCATCTACGATATGTTTGACCCGTTTGATCAGCATGTCGCCAGTCACCAGTAGCGCGATACACACACCTTATTTAACACAGGCCTACCAATTGCCTTCACAGCGACGGTGGATCCCCTTGGTTGGCGCCGTTGCCAGTGGTCAGGGGGCGTACATAGGTTGTTGGAACACCTTTTTTGTCCGGGGCTTCGACCTTCAGCTTCGGTTTTGCCTGGGTTGACTCCGGAGCGCCGGAGTACTCGTGTACTTGCTTTCAGATGACTTCTTACTTACCACTCGCGTCGCCGGGGGACCGCGACGGCGTCCGCGCTATACGCTCGACAGTATCCAACGATTGCGGCGGTGATCCAGAAGGACAAAGAGGGGGTAGGTGTAGGAAGGAGGCCCACCTCCGATCCGGACTCAGCGGAAGGGCCGCCGCCAGGGGCTGGGGGTCGTACAGTGAGAATCGGCAGCAAGGCTATGCCAGATAGGGAGCGTTCAGTTTTTTCTTAGTGGCGGCAGCAGGACCGCTCGTAGAGGACTGAAGCCGACCAGGGGCTGACCTCGGTTTTTTTTGGAATATGTCCTCGTCCACGGCTGAAGAGAACAGAGACGACGACCGGGCGGCATTCTAGTGAGCGGATGTTTTAAATCTGTGTTAATCTAGCGTACTTGAAGGACTGTTTGGGAATCATGGGATAACGAAACCTCGGGCATTTCCCATACGGTAGGTCTTCGTGTAACAACTTGAATAATCATCATCTAGTAGGAAACATGACGCACCACCAACAAGGCTGCGAGGAGTGTGCAACGCAGCGACAAACAGATGTGTACGCACGGGACTCGCACCGAGAGACGCCCAGCGGCAACACCCGCTGACTTTTGTGCGCATGCCCAACCTCCACTGCAAAACGTAAGAGGCTTTTCGCCCCATGTCATTCGTCTCTAATCAAGTTCCGGCGTAAAACTAACAATTCATATATGAAGCTACGTACGCGCGCGCGAAGCGTCCATCTGCACCACACTCAACCTGACACCCGCTGCCAACACGACGACTGCTCCACATTCCTCGCCTCCAAATTCTCCTCAGCCGCCTCGATCTCTGTCTCTACGTCTGCGCCGTGCCGCCCGAAAGGCGATGCCACAGTCACCTCCGGCAAACGAAGACAAAGTAAAACGAGGCCCATAAGGTCCTTGGGACTACTGTAGCTTCTTCGGAAAGGTCGTGGTACGTGCCAGGGCCCTCCTCGCCCGTGTCTCCGCCCTTAAACCGCCAGCGGTTGATGTCACGCGCCAAGTCGCACTGAAGGCCATTCCGAAGAAGAATGTAGTAAAGAGCAACGGGGAGAGCGTACGGAGCGAGATGCAGGTCTTCCAAGGCCTTGATCCCCCCAATATCGTGCGTCTCATTTCCCCTCGCGCTACCTACGTCCTTCATGCTGCGCCCGGGCTTGTCATCGTTTGGCGCCGACGCGTTCTATCTCGCTTTCGAGCTCGCTGTCAGCGGAGAGCTCTTTGAACGCATCGGCCAGTGCGGACACCTTTCGGAGCGAGACGCCGTGACGATTCTTCGTACTTGCACGACAGCGACATCGTGCCCCGAGATTTCAGGTACGTCTGTCTCTATGCCTTTTCCCTGCCAGGTCTTGGATTTAACGTATGGCGCTTTGACGGACCGGAGAATGTCCTTCTTCGCACCAAGCACCCATCATCGGACATCGTCATCGGCACGTGTGTCTCCTTGACCTGCTCTCTGGAGAAATGTCTCACACGCATGTCATGCGACCTTGCAGCGCCAAGCCCCTCGATCCCTCTGAGCAACAGCTCGAAGAGATGCTGAACCAAAAAGGGCACGGCAGGGCCTGTCGGCCTCTGGTCTATAGGGCACTGCCTCGATGGTCCCACCGGAGGAGGAACTGTAGACACTACGGAAAACAGTGTGTATCTAAGACAAAAAAATGGACACACGCACTCGATGTGAGATGATCAACGGTCAACGCCAATTGTCGGACAGTATTTTTTTCCTTATTTTTTTCTTGAAATCCGTGTTATACCGGAGCTTTCACTCCCACAAGATAATATATTGTTCACGCATCGACGGTCGATGGTCGAAGGTCGACGGTCCGTGGGCCAATGCAGAGTCCACCGTTGACGGTTGACGGTCCGCCTTGAACCAGTGTAGACGGTCTGGGACTGTCCGGCTGGGCCGGACCGAAGCGTAAACAGAGGTGTAACGTGCGCACGGGTCTCCGTCTCCGCTTCATTCTCCTTCCAACGACGCCAGTAGACTCTCGCAGCTCTCCGCTCCCCAGCCCGCCTGACGAACTTGAGCGCCCTCCTTCACCCTTCTCTATCCTGCTTATTCCGCTACCTTGACCGCTCCTCATGGTCCTTCTCGATTAGATGACAACGCTTGTAGTATCATGGACACTTTGCTGCCAAGCCCCGCCGCGTCGCCGGCCCTCGATCACCTCGTCGTTGTTCCGGGGCATGCGATTTTGATCATAATGAGAGTGGAGGATGCAGAGGACGAGGATGCGTGGCTGCTTTTGCCCTTCCGGAAGGGATGCGACCCAGTCCCTTTTACGCGCACACATAGCCCGCCGGTGAGGCGTTTTGGGTTTTTCACTAGAACATCGCTCTTTTCCTCAATACGCCCTTCCTTCCCAACAAAAAACCCAGCTACCAGTTGCCACCGAAAAGTCTCGGCTCTGCTCGTCTTCAGCGTATATGTTACGTCCCATCCCTCCGCGATACGCATATGCGCAAAGATCACATTAAACATGCTCCTTCACCCCGCTTCTGTTCACGAAACTGCCGAAACATCGACAGGTCCCTTCCTACCTACATCCACCAGGCGCCATGCCTACCCGCACAGCGCAACGTCCGAAGGGCGAGTCGTACATCACGCAGATGGCTAGACTAGGTTCCTCCCGTCCGCGAGCTGGTTCCCGCGTGCGACGACCAAACACGCCGTCCTCAACTCGTACCAATACTGCTCTTCTCGATCGCCCACTTCCGCGAGCTCACAGGCGCCTACTCGTCGCGCGTCACCATCGTCGGCCATGCCTTCCAGCGTCGCCGCTTCGAGCAGCTCCAGCTCCACAGGCTCGCGATGCGCAGATTCAAGACATGCTTCACGTATAAGGGTGTGCAGCTCCGGAACGAGACAGACGAGCGCGAGGCTGCTACAGGCGAAGTCCGCTCCCTCCCTCCAAATCTTCGAACGTGTTCTGTGCGTCTCCGATCTCTCTCCTTGCCTTTTCAATTTCTCAAAGCTGCAGCTAGCCATACACAGGGGACCTTTACAGCTGCCACGCGCCCCTCGTACAGAAGCGCACGGGGCAGAACTTTCATATGCGAACTCCTAGTTATCACGTCGATGCGCCAGAAGTGTGCGGGCTGTTGGAGCGGTGACCCAAGGATGGCCGACAGATCTTGGAAGGCTCCCATGGACCACTGTATTAGTACCATCTCCACCAGGAATGCAGCATCCTGTCTCCTAGGCTACTGTACATCAGCCAACATGCCATCGTCCGTTGGTGACTTTTGATTGCTGTTGATAACATCCGTGATGGCGTCATGATCACATCGTGTCGTGGTATTATGACATAATGCTATAAGGAGGTTTTTCCGAGACCTTGAATTCCCTACGTAGTATGCTTCAAGTTACTTGCTGATCTATCGTGGTGGCGGCTGTGTGTACACTACTGCACCCTAGTGAGCATTTGCAACTCATAACCATCATATTCAACGCCTCGAGGCCACTCTGAAAAGTCAGCCTTATCTTGCGGGCATTAGTACGTAGCGCGTTCCCAGCCATGTTTCGAATGAGATTGTGCTGTGAGTTCGACCCAAATACATCAAGTGTTCGTGTTTCCTTTCATCGAGCTCCTCACAACATATAAACAGGCATCTACTGGCGAAAACCCGATTTCTCATCCACCTCCGAGTCCCAACAGCACAAAACTTCTGCCGCCTGGCAGCTGCCAGCATTTGAAGTCCTTCAGAGGTCCAAATGAATGACATGCCCAAAAACCTCGACGATCTAGCCATGATATCAAAACAAACTCCAAACATATTTAAACAAAGGTGAAAAGATGAAAGATAGCGAGTAGCAATCATCCGGGGCGAAGTTGAAGAATAAAATCGGTGACCTGTGGAATAGAATATTCCCGAGAAGCGGGAAACTGAATCGGGAGTTCATTACGAGCGTTAGAACTCATGTATGTAGTATATGTAGGGTCTACAGGAGCTGTAGCCTCAGAAACGAACTTGGAAACGCGCTTCGGATGAGCTGACCGGCCGGTGACATCAAAATCAAGGAAAATGAGGCCTACTAAATTATCAGAAAAGAGCCCTACGTCCGTGTAGCATTATAATACCACCACCCCATGAAATTCATCAGATGTTATTAACATCAATCAAAAGTCACCGACAGACGCTGGGATCTTGGTTGGTGTAGCCCCGGGCCGAGCTCGTAATCGAGCTTGTCCTTCCAGGCATGCGCCTGATCTTCTTCCCGCCGACTGTGATAGACGAGTACAAGGGTCTCGATCTGGACAGCTTGCTCCGCTATGGGATGCAAATTGTCGAATACCCGCCGCGCCACTTTGGCGGGTGGAGTCGCCAGGTACGTACACATAAACCGTCGCAACACCTCCACTCGCTCACTCCTACTGCTGCTAGTGGCACTTTGATGTCATCGTCCCCCAGCTGACCATAAATCCGAAAGGCCAAGTCTCGATCGCGCCCACGACCAATGTCTGATTCGCACGCTGCTGGGCCACACAACGACAGAAGCAGAGGGAGGGAGGTTCGTCCTAGTTTCCCGCGCCGATCTACGTGCATGCCCACGGCGACTTTCGCGAGACGGACTCTCAGCTTTATAAACACCGTGGGAAGCTTGAATATCGGATGATTCTTACTCTGTATAATTAATTTGCTCACCACACGAGAGGGCTGACGGACAAAAGCTTGGGGTCTCTGACAGATGAGGCTCTGTACCTCACTGCCGCGATGCGTTTCTGCCAGTTCCGCATCGGCGATGGCTGATACGGATCTGACCGGGTCCTTTTACAAATTGGTGTTTCTCGGGAGCAGGAGGGAAGGTGTTACGAGACATTGAATATGATCGATCCCAGGAAATCGGCAGTTTGATCTCCACAAACCGGACACTCCTGCGGCTTTGCCGTGAGGTATGGTACCCTTTTGATTTGATTCTCATATTGGTGATGTTGATGCAACACATGTGAGTGTATTCTTACTTGTATAGAGATTAACTAAAGCGGGTGGGTCCAGTACAAGACACGGAAATTGCTAGAGACAGAGCGGTGCGTCGATGACAACTTGAATGACAGGACACGAGATCGCACGGGCAGGCGACAAGGAGCCGTCGCATAATTTGAGAGAACTGTCGACGGAGACGGAGATAGTGGGATGAGGTGAGACAGGGAGCAAGGACGCTTGTGAGACTATGCGAGGCATAGCCGAGGTGAAGGGTGAGCCACTGACATGAGGACGACCAAGACGTGGTGTCACCGGGCGCGAGGAGCAGTCGACGTTCAGTTGGCAGTGGGCCTGGCAGTGTGGGGGTGCCGGGGTAGGTAGTGGGAATGTGTAGGAAATCATCATGGAATGCCCAGGTGACTTAATTCCGGGGCCATCGACGGAGGCAGGAGGGCAGGGGGAAGCTGCAACATTAATGGGGGCGATGACGGTTGTAGCGCAAGTTGCCGATAAGCCTACTTGAAATAATGGTTGATGGCAGGCTTGGCAGCGGGGATAATGCGGGGATGATTTGGAGTCAAATAGCTGAAAAAGGACACGTATGGAGGGTTCTAATGTATCCTTTCTGCGGAAGCCAGAAGGCAGAAGTGGGTCCAGGAACCTAGCCGAGGGTCCTGCAGGGGACAGAGCGTACGCGACACATGCTCTGATCATATGCCTTTGATGGCGAGCAGTCGTCACGTGGGAGGGCGGTGGGAGGGCAAGCAGGAGGCAGAATGGCGGTGCCATGTAGTTAGCACTCGTTGGTGACTTTGATCATCATGATGATATCCGTAATATTGAAGGCGGGACGATGCCATGATGACGAGGCCGACTCGGAGGTATTCTGGTATTCTGATACTCTCAGGTTATGGGAGTACTAAGGTTCTTTTCCTCGATGCATACTGAGTTATTGCTTGTGGTGGCCATGGCACTAGGTGCTCAAGCTGCTTCGATGTACATTTGCAATTGATCAGCATATCCTCGTCGTATTCGTCCCTAGTTCTATCAATGTCTTTGGAGCAACACGGTCGTTATCGCGAAATTGCGGGCTCCGGTGCCCCGTACCGGGGCCCGGTTCAAAGTCAGCTGATATTTGTACCGTGTTTGTACGAATACAAGTTTCGGTCTTGCTCAACAACTGAACCTCACGCGTATTTTACCCTCCTAGCGAGTCTTCTTACCACACATTGCTATGGCCACGCGGCAGTATCTTCCCCGAGTCCGAGATGTGAAGTTCCGAGTCCTCATAATTGGAAGAGCGAACGCAGGAAAGACTTCCATCTTGCAAAGGGTGTGCGACACTACGGAGAGCCCGCAGATATACAGGCGTCGATCGGGACGTCGCGAGCGGGTACGTCCCTCGCCCCTAGCGTCACTTTTGGTCTCATCATCAAGCCAGGTTCGACTCGATCCTACAACAGAGGTTAGTCATCCATAATAACCTTGGTGACGGCTGATCGTGAGGACCCTGTTGCAGCGTGGCGAGCACAACATCATGGACGAGCTTATCTTCACAAATCATCGCGGTTACGTTTTCCACGACTCATGCGGATTTGAGGCTGGCGGTGAGGAAGAGCTGAATATTGTGCAAGAATTTGTGCGTCGTACGTCACGGCAGAAGCGATTGAAGGATAGATTGCACGCGATATGGTTCGTTCCTTTTGGTTTTACACTCGCAAATTCACAAGGTTTGCCATCTAGGTACTGCATTCCGATGGACAATGCTCGACCATCGCTAGATTTAAGGCATTTTAAGAACATTTGCCCGGATAACAATGGTATGTGGAACCCCAACTTTATGAAATGGGATTGACCAATAGGATCTTTTAAGTCCCCGTGATAGCAGTATTCACGAAGTTTGACCAGTTCAAGCGTGACATCAAGATGAAGTTGGAAGATGTGGGTCGTGATCCAGAAACAAACCTTAGTGAAGAGGTGGATAGTGTATTCCGTGAACACTACCAGGCCAAGCTTGGGGAAACTCCATTATTTGTACGCTTGGAGAGTGAGGATTCTTTTTATCAATCAAATTTACTGTGCTAATCTCTATCCTGTAGGAATGCAAATTCCTGGTCAAAAGTGCACTGCTCTTATTGACATAACTGCCAATGCACTCTCTCGTGATGTTGTTGGCCTCATGCTTGTGGCTGTACAGAAGGATAATCTGGAACTGAGTGTAAAGCAAGCTGTTACACGGTAAGTGCACATGTAAAATGGAATGAGAATGAGAGGGACATAGACCTATTACAGAATCTATAATGACTTTCAAGAGTCTGATGCCAATGCAATAATAAAAGAATGTGTATGGTCATTTCCATCACTCTGGGTATGATATAATACCATCTTTTGATTTTTGCCTTGCTGAAAGAAGACTACCATCTAGAGAGTGGTCAGTATATCCTTGCTTATTTGTTTCCTCAAAATCCTTAATTCTTATTGTATACTTCTATTGTGTTCTCAATTTCTATGCTGATATGACTCTCCCTCTATGCCTAACAGGAGGTGAGTGTCCCTTGCTCACTTGCTTTCATTTCATGTGCCCACTTATTTTTCCTCTGTGCTTGATAGCCTGTGAGCACCCCTCACCTACTGATCTTTCCATACTCTGACTTGTGCTTCCCTCTGAGCTCAATAGAAAGTGAGTGCCTCTTGTTTAATCTCTTTCCTTGTCCTGAGTTGTCCCTCCCTTAACACTTGACAGAGAGTGAGTGTCCCTCACTCCCTTGCTTTCATTCTGTGTCCTAAGTTGTCCCTCCCTCCACACTCAATAGAAAGTGAGTCCTTGCTTGCTCACTTTCCTTCTATATTCTAAGTTGTCCCTTCTCCTATGCTTGACAGAGAGTGAGTACCCCTTGCAGACTTTCTTTCTATATACTGAGTTCCCTCCTTTAACCCTTGATAGAGAGTGAGTCCTTTGTTTGCTAACTTTCATTCTGTGCCCTGAGTTGTCCCTCCCTCAACTGCAACAGAGAGTGAGTGTTGCTTGCTCACTTGCTTTCCTTCCATGTGATGACCTATACCTTCCTATGTGCTCAATAGGAAGTGAGTGCTCTTGTAAGCTTGCTCACTTTCCTTTTATGTTCTGACATGTCCCCCTATCTGTGCTCAATAGAGAGTTAGTGCCACCCTTTTGATCACTTTCCTTCTCTGTCCTTACATATTTGTTCCTCTGTGCTTGAAAGAGAGTAAGTGGCTGCTTGCTTGCTTGCCTTTGTTCTGTTAGCTTGATTTGACCCTCCCTCTATGCTCAATAGGAGGTGAGTGCCCCTTAATTGCTTGCTTTTGTGCTGTGTTGTAACTTGTCCCTCCTTTCACACTTAACAGTTGGTGAGTGTCCTTACCTGCTTGCTATCATTCCATGTTCTGACTTGTCCCTCCCTCTACTGAACAGATTGTGAGTTCCCTCTGCTTTCTCACTTTCTTTCTGTATTCTAATTTGTCCCTCTGTGCTTGACAGGTGGTGAGTGTTGCTCACTTGCTCACTTACTTTCTGTGTCCTAACATATCTCCCCCTCTATGCTTGACAGGCAGTGAGTGCCATTTAATAGCTAGCTTGCTTGCCATGTTGCAACTTGACCCTCTCTCTATATTCAATAGGATGTAAGTGCCCCTTGCTTGCTTACCCACCTTGCATGTCCTAACATGTCTCTTCTCTATGCTTAACAGCCAGTGAGTCCCCTTTAATAGCTAGCTTTCTTACTATGGTGTGACTTGGACTTGACCCTCTTTTGCACTTGATAGAATGTGAGTGCCCCTCAACTGCTAACTTTGCTTCTATGTCATAATCTGACCCTTCTGCTATGCTTGACAGGAGGTGAGGCCCCTTAATTGCTTGCATTCTTTTCATATCTTGATCCTCCTTTTGCACTTAACAGATGGTGAGAGCCCTTTGATCACTAGCTTCCTTTTCATATTATGACTTGACCCTCCTCCCTTTGTGCTTGAAAGAGAGTGAGTGCCCTTTACTTGCTCACTCTCTTTCTGTGTCTTATCTTGACCCTCCCCCCCTTCTATGCTTGACAGGGTGTGAGTGCCCCTTGATTACTAGATTCCTTATCATATTGTGACTTTTCCCTCCCTCTGTGCTTAATAGTGGGTGAGTATCCTCTCTTGCTTGTGTTTGTTTAATGTTCTAACTTGTCCCTCCCTCTATGCTTTTTCCCCCTTTTCTGACTTGTCCCTCTATACTGAATAGGTTGTAAGTCATTCTTGCTTTCTCATTATCTTTCTGTGCCCTGAATTGTTCCCCTATTTGTGCTTGACAGTTAGTAAGTGCCTCTTACAAGCTTGCTTTCTCCTCTATTGTTATTTATTCCTCTGTCTGTGCACAATAGGCAGTGAGTGCAGCTTGCTTGCTTACTTTCTGTCCCTGTTTTGACTATCCCTCCACCTGTGCTTAATAGGATGTGTGTTCCTCTTGCTTACTCACTTTCATCTGTGTTCTGACTTCTTTCTCCTGTGCTTAACAGTTTGTGAGTGCCTCTTGCTTGTTCACTTTCTTTCTATGTCCTAACTTGTATCTTTGCACCTGACAGTTGGTAAGTGCCCCTCCCTTACTCACTTTATCTTTATGTCTTGACTTGTACCTCCTTTGTGCTTGATAGGGTGTGAGTGCATCTTGCTTGCTTGCTTTTATTTTGTATTCAAACTTGTTCCTCACTCTATGCTTAATAGGATGTGAGTGCTCCTTGCTCACACTTTTATTCTGTGTCTTAACTTGTCCCTCTCTTCAACTTAACAGTTGGTTAGTGCCCTTTGCTTACTCAATTTCTTTGTGTCCTTATCCCTCCCTCCATGCTCAATAGTTGGTGGGTGCCCCTTATGCCCTTTCTTGCTTTCTTTTTATATCTGAAGCTGTCTCTTTCTCTGTGCTTTATAGGGAGTGAGTGCCCCTTTCTTGCTCACTTTCTTTTTTGCCCTGATTTATTGCTTGACAGATTGTAGGTGCCCCTTACTCATCCACTTTTATTCTATGCCCTTATTTGTCTTTGCCTATGTGCTTTATAGGGAGTGAGTGCCCCTTGCTCACTCACTTTCTTTTCATACCCTAACTTGTTTCTGTTTCTGTGCTTTATAGCTTGTGGGTGCCCTTTGCTTGCTTTCTTTCTCTCTCTGTCCTCACTTGTCTTTCCCTTTATGCTTCTAAGGCTGTAAGTACCCATTTCTCACTTTCTTTCTATGCCTTAACTTTTTACTCCTTCTATACTGGATAGGGAGTAAGTGTCTCTTGCTTGCCTACTTTCTTTTCATGACCTCACTTGTCCCTTCCTCTACATTTGATTAGATTGTAAGTATCCCTTACTCACTTATGTTCTTTTCATGATCTCACTTGTCTTACTCTGTGCTTAATAGGTGGTGAGTACACCCCACCCACCCATATTCTTTCTGAGTCCTCATATGTCCTTCTCTCTGTTTGACAGTTTGTGAGTGACCCTCATTCACTTGCTCACTCACTTTTAACTTATCTCTTCTTTATACTTGGCAGATGGTAAGTGGCCCTTGCTTACTCTCTTTCTGCATCCTCACTCATGCCTTCTTTTATGCTCTATAGATGGTGAGTGCCCACTTATATGCTTGCTTTCTTCTATGTTCTCATTTGCCACCTTTACTGTACTTAATAGGGAGTAAGTATCTCTTGCTTGCTACTTCCTTTCTATGTTCTGACTTTGTCTCTCCTTCTATACTTGACAGGTGGTAAGTACCCCTTACTTGCTTTCTTTCTTTCTATGTTTATATTTGTCCCTATATACTTAACAGGGAGTAAGTGCCCCTCTATCACTTGCTTGCATCCTTTCTATATTCTAACTTGTCCTTTCCTTTACACTTAATAGGTGGTGGGTGTCACTTGCTTGCATTGTTTCCATTTCCTAAGTTGTTTTTCCTCTACACCTGGCAGTTTGTAAGTGCCCCTTACTCACTTACCTTCTTGTCCATCTTCTCACTTATGTCTTCTATGCTTGACAGACAGTAAGTGGTTCACACTTACCTTACTTACATTCTTTCTATATTCTCACTTGTCACTTTAAACAGCCTGTGAGTGCCAGTTGCTCATTCACTTGCTTACTTTCTTTTCATATTCTAACTTGTTCCTTACTATATGCTTGGCAGTTTGTAAGTTTCCTTTGCTCACTACTTTCTTCCCTTATTCTGATGTGTCTCCTTATGCTTAACAGGTTGTGAGTTACCCTTACTTGCTCTCATTCTTTACCCTCACTTGTCATACTATTTGTGTTCAACAGGAAGTAAGTATCGCTTGTTTACTTACTTTTGTTCTATCTTTTAAGCCGTGCCTTACTTTACACCCTATAGGAAGTGAGTGCCCCTTGCTTTCTTGCTTCTGCTCTTTTTGTATTCTAATTTGCCCCACCCTCTCATTTAACAGTTTGTAAGTGTCTCTTACCCACTTTATTTCCGCTTTCTGACTAGCCCCTCCTTTTACACTTAATAGTTTGTCTGTGCCCCTTATCTATGCACTTTGTTTCTATCCTAACTTGTCCCTCCCTTTATGATCATTAGGGAGTGAGCAAACCTCACTTTCTTTCTCTGTCCTAACCTATCCCTTTCTCTATGGTTTTTACAGTTGGTGAGTGCCCATTGCCCACTTTCTGTTTCTTAACTCACACTTCCTTTGATCATCAGTTGGTAAGTCTCCCTTAATCACCCTCTTTCTTTTTATATGCTTACTCTCTGTGTGCTTGACAGGAAGTAGGTGCTTCTCACTTGCTCACTCTCATTCTATGTCCTAACTTGTGTCTCCCCCTGTTTAAAAGAAAGTTAGTAAGCCAGCAGCACTTACTTTCTTTTCATATTCTAACTTGTCCCTCCCTTTATGCTTAATAGTTTGTGTGTGCCCCTCATTTGCTTGCTTTTCTTTCATATATGAACTTGCCTATTTCTCTATGTTCTATAGAGAGTGAGTTTCTCTTACTCACCTGCTTTCTTTTCCCATTTTAACTTGTCCCTCCCTTTATGCTTAACAGAAAGTGTGTGCCCTTCATTTCCATGATTTTAATGTTTGACTAGAACTCTTCCTCCATTTTTTTCAGAAAGTGAGTCCTTAATTTATATTTGCTTGTTCTATATTCTTAATTCTTCCTTTCCCTATGTGGCAGGCAATATTCTCCAAAATGAGATCATTTGTGATTAAGGTATGCTTGCCATTATAGCTCTCTCTCATTTTACTAACATGCTTTTAGCCACCCCTCTCTATATCCAGTAATAATATATATCACTCAATGATTGGTATATGTTTTTCACCCTTTGCCTCTACTATTTCTAACACTTAGAATAGTGACAATTCTCATTCTCGAGCATGCCTGTCGTTTGCATGCCTCATCACCTTGGCTAACTCGTGACAGGGCTTTAAAAAGGGCATATTCTCAATATATGGCTTCTGACACCCATAATGTACTTCTAAATCAGTTTCATGCACCTCACTGGCTGGGATATAGTATTTCACATCTCACAGAATTTATTCTTCAGCATCGTCTCTGATCCTTATTCTTCTCCTGCTCTTATTTATTTTCCCCTTTCTGAGTAAATAGGTCTTAAGTTTGTTTCAGTATGATGGAATTTATGGCTCGTTTTCTGCCCTCTTGCCCGTACAACAAGCTCAATGGAACGCAGACTCACATGAGCCGGAGCAGCTACTGTACATTCAGAGCTTCAAGAAACCCTCAGACACTCGAACGCAATGCCAAGGTGAGAAAGGAAGTGACACAGTACATAGATTACTGTAACATGTTGTATACTGTTTTCTGTTTCTAGATAGCGAAGACCTTCAAAGGTTTGGTAGGACCAGCGGTGGCACCACAAAGGATTCACGGTCGGGATTCGCCCGTCCAATTGTTTGAAAAGTGCAGCATCGTTCGGCGGCTTTTCCATTAATCGACGATCGATGTCTGTGGGGTTCCCAAAAGCCTCCGATTCTCCGAGTCGTGAACATGAATCAAAGTTTCCTCGAGGTCCGACCATTGTCCGCACGTACAGGTTATACACACGACATTTTTTGGTTCGGCGAAGCTCTTGTCTCTGCCGTGCAACTGTTTCCTAGGCACATGAGTGAAATTTTGCACAGTGCATCGTTGCGGACGCGTACACTAACCATATATTCAGGTGTTGCAAGTGGTGATATAGCAAATAGAATGGGGTTTTTCAGTAGTCAAGAAAACCTTCGGTAAATGCTGCGTATTCAAGATAGGGGGGTGGGAGGTGGGTACAAACGCGCCCTCACGCTTTCGTCGAAGGCTCCTGTGAGGAGAGCCCAGCCATCTCGTTTATTCTCATGCTCGGCACCTTTTGTTGTCCCTAGTTCATCGTCTCACGCCTCGCCTATGTTCCTCGGAGGAAGAAAACGGACACGGTAGTGGCGAACACCCGGGGACCGTTGAAGACAACGAAGCAGAGAAAGGGGAGGGGGAGAGGAGAAATCGGCGAAGAATGAACGGGGAAAAACGGAAGGCGGATGGTGCGGGACTGACAAAAAATCCAGGATTTTGAGGCCACACTGCAATTGGCACGAGTCATATCAGTCATATCAGACCTGAAGGAAAGGAAAAGCAAAGTAGAACCGTTCACCTTATCGAGCCAGATAAGATATAGCCAACTTGAAGTTACAGCAGT
>Ga0137397_10001558_pt1 | contig 16043 bp, 12 predicted proteins | sample czorhiz116metaG_FD_106658 | JGI IMG/M metagenome (GOLD analysis project Ga0137397, IMG submission 106658) | Vadose zone soil microbial communities from Angelo Coast Range Reserve, California, USA - czorhiz1.16 metaG | ecosystem: Environmental > Terrestrial > Soil > Vadose zone | place: USA... | reverse complement strand
CTGAAAGCTCCAACCTGCCGTGAACGCGTCGTCGGATCCGAGGAAAGTGTCGTTGTCGAACTCGAAGCGGAACAGCTTGAGGTCCCAGGGCGATTTCGGCTGCCGGTCGCCCGCGGTGAGGGCCGTGGAGAGTCCGCAGAACGCCACGATCGCAACCGCCCGCGCCAGGGACCGACGGGAGCGGACGACCGCGGAGAGGATTGCGGGCGCGCTCCCAGCGGAAGCCCTGCGTTCGGTGGTGGAATCGTAGTTCATCGTTCGTCGCTATCTCGGCGGATGATCACACTTGATGCTGGCCGTCGTCAAGAGCCGATAGAGTCCAGGCAGGCAGGCGCCCTATGAGATCCGCCCCGTCCCCTACCCCGTTCCACCACCCGCCAGCGGCGGCGAAGTTGACGGATTAGCTCTTACCGGACCTATAATCTCAGCTTGAACTTCCTCATCGCGGCCGAGCAACACGGCATCGTCCTGCAAATGGAGAATCGATTCGGCGAGCTGCTGGCGACGCTCATCGACACCTAAGGCGAGACGACTGTCACGGTGGCGTTCGGTCGACAGGAGTTCCGTATTGGCCGCCAAGAGCAAAGCGTCGAGTGGATGGGCCGACGGACTCGATATGCTGTTGCTGGGCGGCGGATATCGTTCGGTGTGAGAAAGGCGAGATCGAGAGGGCATCGTGAGCACGATTGATTGTCCACCGATCGAGCCGGCGCGCACGTCGCGTGTGCTCGTCGCGGCCACCGCCCGGTCCCCCACCCCGTTCCCAGGTTGACGGAATACACCGCGCCGGCTTTTCCTCTACTACCCCAGTCGACGGCAACTGGGAGTCGCGCTCTCGGCGCTCATCGAGGCCCTGCGATTGAGGTAACCGAGTCAGGGCGCAGGATCAGACGGCCTGCCTCGTACCATGAAGCCGAGTGTGCATGTTGTGGCGATTGGCAAAAGCAATTTGCCAGCTCGGCTAGCTGCGCATCGCCACATGGTGACTACGTCTCAAGCAGTGTATCGAGCTCCGCGGGCCACCGATGCTCAAAGTCGCCGTCACTTTGGAGTCCGCGCTTTAATAGAGCTTGGATTCGCTGTTGCGTTTCAGTCCATGTCAGGGCTGCCTGAAAGGAGTTGAGGGCGTCGAGGAGCCGGTCGGCGGATGGCAACGAGACCTGGTTAACGAGGTTCTTGGCCGCCGCGATAGCACCCCGGTCGAAGGAAGCAATCCGGCGAGCGAGCGCGTCGACGAAGCTGTCCAGCTCCGCGTCCGGAAATGCCCGGTTGACGTATCCGTATCGTTCCGCAGTCTCGCCGTCGAAGTCGTTCGCGCCGAGAACGATTTCCAGCGCCCGGCCGCGACCGACGAGATGTGGGAGGCGTTCCGTACCCCCGCCGCCGGGATGCAATCCCACCCCCACTTCGGGTTGGCCCAGACGCGTGTTCTCGCGCGACGCAAAGCGCATGTCGCAGGCGAGGACGAACTCGCTGCTCACGCCCCGGACGCAGCCTCGGATCTTCGCGATGCTGACCACCGGCGACTTGGTGAGGCGGACGAACGTATCCATCAGAATCGGGAGGCCGGAAGGCCCGACAGCTGTGGTGATGTTCCCCGTCTTGCCGGTCAAATCAAAGTGGGCAAGGTAGAAGTCAGGATTCGCGCTCTCGAATACAACGACACGCAGGCTCGGGGTGGCATCCATTCGAGCGAGGAGATCCTGGAGCCCTTCGAATATGGTGGCGTCTACAATGTTGAAAGGCGGGTTTTCGAACAGAACCCTCCAGTACGCAGACGTTTCCTCGATGACCCGCACATGCACCGCTGATTCAGGCATGACTCGAGCTCCTTTTTTCTTATAACGCCGCGACGCCAAGCTCGTCAACCGCGATCCCTACGCGACCGTGGCGCGGGCCTGAACGGCCTTTGCGGCGGTCCGGATCACGTCAGTCACCAGGTCGGGCTTGGAGAGCATAGGGACGTGGCTGCTCGCGACCTCAGTCACTTTGGCGCCCATGCGCTTGGAGACGAAGCGTTGCAGCTCGGGGTGCACGGTCCGGTCTTGCGTGGCTACGATGTACCAGCTCGGCTTCGACTTCCACGCAGTACCGTCGACCTTCTGATTGAACAAGTCCACGTCTGGTGCATAATGCGTCGCCCACGTAATCTTCTGCTCAGGCTCCGGCAGGTCTCCCGCAAATGCGCGGACGCCCTGCGGCTTCATCCAAACGCGCCCGTCCGCTACTTCGATGTGGGAGAAAACGTCGGTGACGGGGAATTTCGCCTGCTGGCTCTGCGATGTCTCGTCCGCGTCCGGGGCGAGTGCAGCAATGTAGATCAGGGCGGCGACGCGGTCGTCGGTTCCAGCCGCAGTGATGACGCTTCCGCCATAAGAGTGTCCGACGAGGATAGCCGGCCTGCTGACCCGGCCCAGCGTGCGTTTCACCGTGGCGACATCGCCTGCAAGTGTGTCGAGGCCGTACTGGGCAGCGACCACCTGATACCCATCCGCCTGAAGCGTGGGAATCACCTTGTTGAAGCACGAGCCGTCGGCCCAGATCCCGTGGCAGAACACGATGCTAGGCTTGGGTTGCGTCATTTTGCTCTCCTTGGTTGCCTGTCAGGCTTCGACAGAACCGGACATTGAAGGTGTCCCACGGACGCTATGCTCAAGGCTGGCTGCTTTCTTGCAGAATTGTGCTGCTTTTGTTGTTTATCGCCTAAAGATGAGTCCCAGTAGGCGCGACTGTCTCTAAACGCCAGGAAATATGGGGCCTTACGCTCGGAAATTCCCAGTCATGTGATGGCGGCGCCATCTTCCGGGGCTGACCCCGACGAGTTGATGGAATATGCGCGTGAACGCTGCCTGGTCGTTAAATCCCGACTGAATCGCGATGTCGATCAGCGACATGCTGGTCTGGCTCATCAGTTGTTTGGCGTGGTCGATGCGATGCTGAATCAGCCACTGGTGAGTGGAGGTGCCGAAAGAGATTTTAAATGAACGGGCAAAGTGGCTGACGGAAAGTCCGCATTCGCGTGCAATGTCGGAAAGCCTGATCCGGCCATGCATGTTCTCATGAAGAAGTTCCGACGCTCGTCGCTTCTGCCATGGCGCCAGACCTCCCTTTGAAGGCCGTGCTGTTTTCTGGAGTACACCGTACTGCTGGAGAAGATGTGCTCCGAGGACGAGGCTTAATTGATCGAGAGCCAGCACAGAGAGACGGTCGCTCCGCCCAAGGAACGGAAGGATGCCTTTGGTGATCTGGGCAACAACCAGATCGTCTTCGAGCACGGCAAGGCGATAGTCACTCACCCGGCCAAACCCGAGATCCTCGGCAATGTCATCGAGTCCCTTACGAGGAACAGAATAGTGAACGTAATCGAAGGCACCACCTGCCCAGCACCTTGGCTGTGAATCGAAATCGATGACATTGGAGCGAAACGGTTGAACGATGGATGTGACAATGAGCTTGTCTGCTGTCCACACCTGGTAGCTCGATGATGCCAGAGACTTAAGGGAGATCGACACCAGCAGAGCGGGGACGGGCGATAGCTTCGTGATTCGGTCAGGAAGCCCAGCCGGTGACTGGAGCCGGATGATCGTAAAACTCCCCGGAGTATGAAACTGCGATGGAACGGGGGACCTCCCGTCCAATTGAATCAACGTTGTGAAGGGAGCTTCAGGTGACGAAGCGTTCTTGTTGTCCATCGCGACCTCCACCGCCCCGTCGGCCGCGCCGTTCCCAGGCTGACGGGATAGACCTTACCGGACTAATAATCTCAGCTTGAATTTCCTAATACTACCCCAGTCGACGGCAGGTGCCCACCGTGCTCTCGGCGCTCATCGAGCCCCTGCGAATGAGGTAACCGAGTCACCTTCGCCAGGCGCCAGGCGTACACACTTCCCCATGGAGACGGCGGGGAGAGTTCCCGCGTCCCAGATCCCGCCCTTCGTTTTCAGTAGGTTAAATGGTGGAGGCGGCGGGAGCCGAACTCGCGTCGCCCCAAAACGTTAACCGGGTGATGGCGCGCGACTTTCGTCGGACCTCGTTGGAAACTCGTTGTCCTCTGGAGTGCACTGGAATCCTCCCCAGTCTTGGAGACATGTTGGAGACGGAGTCACCACCGTTGCCATCACGCCACGTGAGCCCGTTCGAGTACTCGACGTATCGGGAGAGTTGAGCGATGATGGGGGCATGACAACGTGGCGGACCATGTTCATCCCCTCACGATCGACAGCCTACGGCGCTGTTCTTCTCGCTTTGACCCTGATGGCTTCGACGGTTTTGGGCCAGCAAGCCAAGCGGTCTGAGAGTGATGCGTTTCGAAGCCGGCGTGCGGCGCCGGCCGATGCCGCCACACGTGCGACGCGACAGCGCTTCCTGGAGATGTTCGCTCGCACGTACTTTCCCGGACGGACCGGCCAGCTCCTGATCGTGCCGCGTGAGGGCGACCTCATCACGCGCCCCGATGCAGAGGTGACGTACATGCACGGTTCCCCGTGGCCGTACGACGTCTCGATTCCGCTGATGTTCGCGGGCCCCGCGGTGAAAACGGGCGTGTACTCGATGCCGTGCGTCCAACAGGACGTTGCGCCGACGCTCGCTGCCGCGCTGGGCGTGACGATGCCCCCGACCGCGACAGGCCGTGTATTGCCGGTCTTGCGCCCCGGCTTCGCACGACCGCGCGTCGTCTTCCTCCTCGTTCTGGATGGCATGCGGCCCGACTACTTCGATCGGTACGCCGATGTGATGCCGACGCTTTCCGCCTTACGCCGGCGCGCCGCGTGGTTCACCCAGGCGCGTGTCAACTTCCTGCCCACGAACACCGGCGTCGGACACTCGACCATTTCCACGGGCACAGAACCCAGGGTGCACGGCATCACGGGCAACAGCATCTACGACCGCGTCCACCGGCGGCGCCAGGAGCTGTTCGGCGGAATGGTGCCGCAGGCGCTGATGGCATTGACGCTCGCGGATGTCTGGCAGCTCGCCACGTCGGGCCGCGCGATCGTGTTGGCCCAGGGCAGCATCGACCGCGCCGCGACACCGCTCGCCGGCCATGGCGCGTGTCAGCCGAACGGCTCGCCGGTCGTGCTCGTCTGCTATGACGAGAAGACCGGCTTCTGGCGCACGAACCCCGACTGCTTCCGGCTGCCTGACTACCTGAAGGATCGTAACGCGAGCGCACTCTGGTCGACGGAGAGCGAGTGGCTGCATCACCGGATCGATTCGCCCGCAGCGGTGCGTCGTTCCGCGCTGTTTCCCACGTTCGAAGCCGACGCGATGACCGACATGATCGAGCGCGAGCCGCTGGGAGAAGACGGCGTCCCGGACCTCATCCTCTTGAACTACAAGGGTGCGGATTTCGTGGGGCATCAACACGGCCCCGATTCGAACGAGCTGCGCCTCACCCTCGGCGAAATGGACCGCAATCTGGCGCGCATCATCGGCGCGCTCGTGGCCAAGGTTGGAGAGGATTACCTTCTGGCGGTAACCGCAGACCATGGCATGCCCTCCGCACCGCCGGAGCGCCGGCACTTTGCGCCCGCGATGGTAGACCTGCTGCACCAGAAGTTTGATCCTCAGGAAAGGCAGCTCGTCACGGCCTATGAGCCGGAAAACGCGCAGATGTTCGTGGATGAGGACCGGTTGTCCCATCTCGGCCTGACCCTTGGCGACCTGGCTCGTTTCCTCGAGGCGCAGCCGTTCATCTTCGCGGTCTTCACCCAGGACGACGTGCAGAGCGCGGCCGCGGCGGCGAAGCCGGTGACGCCGGCGCGCTAGGGACGCGAGGGCGAGCCGACGGGAGGCCGGATCGGGACGCCGCCGTCCGATCCCCCGCCCCCCTCCCTCCAGGCAACGTTGACACCCAGGTTGACGGAATAGCTCTTACCGGACCTATAATCTCAGCTTGAACTTCCTCGAGCCCCGCATCCTTGTACTTCTCCGCCCAGGCCTTCAAGTAGGGTAGCGGCCGCAGCGAGTTGATGCAGGTGTACGTCCAGAAGTCGACCAGGACGACCTTTCCACGCAGCGACTCGCCGGTCAACGGCGCGGAGTTCAGCCAGCCGATCGCGCCGCCGAGGTCAGGCATCTCGCCCTCCTCGGCCAAGGCGGGACGACCGCCGGTCCCCAGCGCGCTCAGCACGGCGACCATCGCCGCCCCGATCGCGGGCAGCGCGGCCAGTCCGATGATTGCGATTCTCACGCTGCTCCTCCTCCCAAGCGAGGTACCCCCTGGCGGTGGGGGAAGACGGCGCGCACGCACCGCGCGCCATCTTCCCGTCTCTGTCTAGCGAAGCGACCGGAACCCAGCGCGTAGTTCGTTCACGAAGAGCTCCGGCTGTTCCCAGGCCGCGAAGTGCCCGCCCTTGGGGAGCTTGTTGTAGTGGATGAGGCTCGGATAGGCCTTCTCCGTCCAGCTCCGCGGGGCTGGATAGAGTTCGTCAGGGAAGACGCTCACGGCAACCGGGATGGAGACGCCTTTGGCATTGAAATACCCTTTGCCCCAGTACTCCCAATAGAGACGGGCGCCAGAGAGCGCCGTGTTCGTCAACCAGGTGATCGTGATGTTGTCGAGGATGTCGTCGCGGGTGAGGCCCTCGGCTTGTCCTTGAAAGACGCGTGAGATCAGATCGTAGCTGCGTGCGTCGTGATCAAGGAAATAAGCCGCCAGGCCGACGGGTGAGTCCGCGATTCCGCACAGTGTTTGCGGTCGCAGACCCATCTGGAACCCGTAGGCGATTCCCTTTTGATAAACGAACTGCAGACGGTCGTAAGCGAGTTTCTCGTCAGCTGAAAGACCCGATGGCGCCGGCGCGCCGGAAAAGGCCGCCCCGTCAATGTCGGCCGGAAAGATGCCGGGCATGTTGGTGTGAATGCCGAGCAACTCCGGAGGCGCCTGCAGGCCCATCAGATCGGTGATGACCGCGCCCCAATCGCCGCCTTGGGCGACGAATTTCGTGTAGCCCAGGCGCTTCATCAGCACCACCCAGGCACGCGCGATGCGGGCCGGGCCCCAGCCGGCCGTGGTCGGCTTGCCCGAGTACCCGTATCCCGGCATCGATGGGATCACCACATGGAAGGCGTCCGAGGCGCTCCCGCCGTGCGCCCTAGGATTGGTGAGGGGATCGACAATCTTCAGCTGTTCGACGACCGATCCGGGCCATCCGTGCGTGACGATGACCGGCAGCGCATTGTCATGCTTCGAACGGGCGTGGATGAAGTGGATGTCCAGCCCGTCGATCTCGGTGATGAACTGCGGAAGGGCGTTCAGTCTCGCCTCGCACTTGCGCCAGTCGTACTCGGTCCCCCAGTAGCGCGCGAGCTTCTCAACGGTCGCGAGCTGCACGCCCTGCGTGGCGTCAGGGACAGTCTCCCGGTCGGGGAACTTGGTCGCCTGGATGCGCCTGCGCAATTCGGTCAGTTCCGCTTCCGGGACATCCACCCGGAACGGACGCAGGGCCGTCCTGTCAGCGGACTGCGCGTCCATCTGGAACGGAGGCATTGCGGTCCTGTCGGCCGCCCGCCCACTGCCTGGTGTACGAATAGTTTGGGTCATGGTGTCCTCCTCTTTTCGTCCCGCGGCACCGATCCGGAATGGATCGGATAGACCACGAAGACGCGGACAGGATGGGCCCACGAGCGCGCGCGTTCAATTGGACGAAGGTATCGCCGATACCTTCGCATTGGTCTCGAAGGTGGCATGGTATCGGCGATGAGAGGGGAACCGGCGGCGGGTCTTCCGGCCGCGGCAATCGCTCCGAGAGTCAGACCTTCGAAGGAGACCGCAGACCGAGTCTCGCGGACATCGTCACCAGGTCGGGAAGAGAATTGGCCTTCATCTTGCGCATGACCTGACCCCGGTGGGCCTTCACCGTGATCTCGCTGATGCCGAGTTCTCCGCCGACCTGCTTGTTCAACAGCCCGGAAACGACCAGTACCATCACCTGGCGTTCGCGGGGTGTCAGGAGCGTGTAGTAGTCACGCAGCATCTGGATCTCTGCCTCGCGATCCAACGCGGCACGGCTCCGTTCGAGCGCGTTTCGTATGGCGCCCAACAGCATCTCGTCGCCGAAGGGTTTGGTCAGGAACTCGACGGCGCCCGCCTTCATCGCCTGCACCGTCATCGGCACGTCACCGTAGCCGGTGATGAAGATGATCGGCATGTCCGTGCGCTCCACCGCGATGCGCTTCTGCAGCTCGAGGCCGTTGAGGCCGGGAAGAGAGACGTCGAGTACGAGGCAGCTCGGGATCACGGGTCGGGAGCGGGCCAGAAATTCGTGCGCCGATGCGAACGTCTCGGACCGCCAGCCCTCGGAGCCGATCAGCAGCTCCAGCGATTCGCGCACCGAGATGTCGTCGTCAACGACGAAGACGATCGAAGTGGCATCCGACATGGCAGGGCCTCGATGTGCGGTCACATCCCGCCGGCACGGCGTCCGGATTGCTCAGCTCGTCCGAAGAGCGGCATCGAGCGCCTCGAGCAACGCGGTGTCGCTGAACGGCTTGAACAGGCACTCCACGGCGCCCGATTCGAGCATCCGGGGGCGGACGGCCCCATCTCTGAGAGCCGTGATGAACACGATCGGAATCTCCTTCCGGCGCCGCCTCAATTCCAGTTGGAGCTCGGGTCCCGTCATACCCGGCATCGCGATGTCGAGGATCAGGCACCTCGTGTGGCCCACGCAATCCGAGGCGAGGAACTCTTCGGCCGACGAAAACGCGCGGGTGGCGAAACCGAACTCCCTGAGCAGGTCGGGGAGCGATTCGCGCACCGACTCGTCGTCGTCGACGACCGACACGAGCGAGCGACTGTTCACCATGGGTCGTTCACGTGGCATGCGTCACGACCTCCCCTCGATCGGCATCGCACCGTGGGCGCCGATCCTACCCTCGCGTGCACGAGGAATCGAGAACCAGAACGTGGCTCCGGGGCCATCGTTCAGAGTGGCCCAGATGCGGCCGTCGTGGCTTTCGATGATGGAGCGACTGACCGAGAGCCCAACTCCCATACCATCACTCTTGGTCGTGTAGAACGCATCGAAGAGCGCCCCCGCATGGCGAGGATCGAACCCGACTCCCGAGTCCCGCACGGCCAATCGTACCTGGTCCTGCTCGTCAAGGTCGGTCCTGATCAGCAGCTCCCGCGGCCGATCTTCGATGTTTCTCATCGCGTCCGACGCATTCACGAGCAGGTTCAGAATCACCTGCTGGAGCTGGACCAGGTCAGCAGCGACGCGGGGGATATCGTCTGCGAGCACGAGCCGCAGCGTCACCCTGTGTCGCTGGAGGCGGCTCAAGCACAGGGCGACGACTTCGCGCGCAACCTCGTTGAGGTCTACCGACTCGATGACGGGGTCCCTCTTGGTGAAGAGCGCGCGCAACCGTGTGATCACGTCCGAGGCACGGTTGCCGTCGCGGATCGTGCGCCGGGCGGTCTCCCGCGCGCCGGCGACGTTAGGCGGATCGGCCGCCAGCATCCGCAGACAGGTACTCGCGTTGGTGATGATGCCGGACAGAGGCTGGTTGACTTCGTGCGCGATCGACGCCGTCAACATGCCGAGGCTGGTGACCCTCGCGACCTGAGCGATCTCCGATCGAGCCCTGCCGAGCGCCTCTTCGGAAGCACGCCGCTGCGTCACGTCCTGCACCGCACCGATATACTCGAGCCGTCCTTCTGCGTCGCGACTCCCGTGAGCGATGGCGTTCACATACTTCACGGAACCGTCCGGCATCAGCAGTCGGTGCGGGTATTCGAAATCGGCGCCACCGGCGCGTGCCCGTTCGATCCTTTCGTTCATCATCGGCACATCTTCGGGATGGACTCGAGCATTCATCCGTTCGATCGTCACGGGGGTGCCCGGCTCGAACTCGAAGATGCGATAGAGTTGTTCGGACCAGGTGATTTCGTCGGTCGCCACCTTCCAGGAAAAGCTGCCCGTCAAGCTGAGGCGTTGACCCTCTGCGAGAAATGCCTCGCTGCGACGCAACTCTTCCTCAGAACGCAGATCCTTGGCCACCTCGGCCTGTTTGCGTACCGTGATGTCCTGGAACGTCACCAGACTCCTGCGCTCGGAATGGCCCGGGAAAGACAAAGGACGAGCGTCAAGAATGAGCGTCCGCTCCCCCCTGGGCGTCGGGATGTTGTCCACCTCGACGGGTTGGAACGCATCGTTGCCGGCAAGCACCTCTTCGAGCTGGCTACGTAGCGGCACAAGGTCAAAGGTGCCATTCCCGAGTTCGTGGAAAGGGATACCTTGCGTCTCATCGCGAGAGACCCCGAACATCGTATAGAAGGCGCGATTGCCCGACTGGATCCGCTGGTCGGCACTCAAGACAACGAGGGGATCGGCGACCGTGTTGAGGATCGCCTTGGTGCATTCGCGTTCGTAGACGGCCTGATTGATACTTCCGCGGAAAGCCGTCACATTGGTGAAAGTCAGCAAGGCGCCGCTGACCTGGCGTCCGCTGTTGGGATAGGGGGATATCCGAACAACGAACCACCTATCCCCGTCGCGAAAATCGACCCGGGATTCCACTCCGCCGGCGATGACCCGGCTGCATTGCTGTTCCAGGTGGGGCAAGCCGGCAAGTATCGGGATATCGCGGGACGCCCGACCAATGGCCGATGGCGCGAGGCCGAGCACGTCCGCGGCCGCCTGGTTGAAGCAAGAGATGATGAAGTCGCGTCGCACCAAGACGATGGGAACTTCGACGGCATCGAGGATGTCGATCAGATCGGTCGTCGCCATCTGTGCGACGGCATCGCCACCATGGACCCATTGGAAACTGGTCCTATCGCCATTGAGCGTCATGCCCTCCGTCGTCATCGGGCGGCCCCTGAAGCGCGATACAGATTGCGGCTCCGTTGCAGGACGGGATCGGCAACTGCCGGAAGCACCTGGCGCAACGCCAGCAGCAACGCCTGGGCGCGAGGCATGTTCAGTGGCTGCCGATAGTCGGAGAGTAGCTGGTTTTCAAGGACACGGGCTTCGTCCGGGCCGACCGTCTCCCGGAGCGCAACCGCCACGGCGCGTTCCAGCCGAGCGTAGTCCTCCACTGGAATGAGGTGAGAGTGGTTCGTACCCAACCTGGGCAGCATGTGTGTATGAACTTCACCGTTGAAGTTGTCCATCAGGAACGAACAGAAGAGCGCGACGTCAAGCTTTTTGCCGAGCTGATCGAACAAGTCCTCGAGAGCCATGCTGGCGGCAACGTCCCCACGCTCCCACAGAACATTGACCATTTCTCCCCACCAACGCACCTTCGGGTAGCGGCCTCCAGCGCGCGCCTGTCCGATGGCATCCGCGGCGAGGCCGAGGAATACGGGTGAATCCGGCATGGCGTCCCGCATGAAGCGAGGCAGAAATGCGTCGGCGTCGACCACCGTCAGTTGTCCTCGTTCGCGTGCCGCTTCCACATCCACGCCTTCGGCCTCCAGGCGTGGGCGAAAGGCGTTCCAGTGGGTGAGCGTCGGCACCAGAATGATGCCCTCTCCGTTCGCCAGAGCAGCGCCGGCGAACCGACAGACGGCGCGGTTGAGAAAATCCTGATCTTGATAGAGCTGCACGATGTGATCGCATGGCGCGGCGTCTGCCACCACTCGATCCCAGGGCTCGAATTCCCTCACGCCGTCCTCGTGACGTTCAAGCTCATCGTGCATCGTTATCCCCTCCGGTCCGAGCGGAATCTTCTGCGTCAGGCAGGTCCATGATGCTGACCAAGGATTTGCGTGCCGGGTCGTTTAGTACGGCACCCCTCCCCTGCGTCTTCGGCCTAACGAGTGTGTGCGCACAGGATAGCGCATCTCCTTGAGTCTGGGAGCTTCGATCCTGCGCCGGGAACTCGTACCGGACACGTCGTAGGATGCCGCCCCCGGGCGCAATCGTCCATTAGACCTTGGTATTGGAAGTTGCGGGATCTTTCAGAGATAGGACGCGGGAAGCGTTCCCGCGTCCTATCACTAAGGTGTCTATTTGCAGAGATTTGGCTTGGTGGAGGCGGCGGGAGTCGAACCCGCGTCCGGAAGAGATCAGCGTGGGACGTCTACGTGCGTAGCTTCATCGGAAGCGCTCTCGCCGGCCGTCCCCCGACGAAGCAGACAGACGGTCGGCCAGCCCGTTGAGTTTCGCCTTCGGGACCCGGGCCAGGGCCGTCAGGCTATCCCGCTGTTCGACGCCCAGCCGGTCCCCCGCGGGAGAAGGGTCCGGTGGACGGGCTGCTTAAGCAGCCAGCGCTAACTGTGAGTTGGCGCTTGGTTCATTTCCACCTGTTTAACGAGGAGTGGGCCTCGGCACGCTGCCCCAGCCTCAACAATCCCGTCGAAACCGTTTCGCCCCCACACTTCGGGTCTGTTGTGCTTGGACGCACTGGAAATATAGCACCCGGTTTCCCGGGGGGTCAAGGAACTGCGGGAGGCGCGGCTTTCGGGGCGGTCGAGCCGTCGATCCAGTGGAGCGCGTCCAGCAGGACGGCGAAGAAACCGTCGCGCACCTCGTGGAACTGGCGGTCCCCCCCCTCGACCGGCACGTACTTGTGGGGGCCGCGCGGCGCATCGGCCAGGGCCTTCGCGGCCGAATCCTTGTCGAGGGTCCCCTCCATCAGCGCGACCGGGAGCGGGGCCATCCCTTTGAGCTCCTCCCGGACGTCGAACTGCTCATCCGGCGGGCTGTCCATCTTGAGCTGGACCGAGACGCGGTATACCTTGGCCCCCTTCGCGCCGGGGGCGATGAGGACGGCCCCCTTGACGCCGGGCGGCCGGGTCTTGTTCAGGAGATACGGGATCATCTCCGCGCCAAAGGCGAAGCCGATCAGGATCACGTCCGCGTTCCTGGGCCGTCCGGCGCGCTCATTCACGAAGGCGCGGAATTTCTCCAGGTCCGCGCCGAGGACGGCGGCGGGAACGAGGTTCGCGAAGTAATCGGCCGAGTCGATGCCGAGGACGAAGCGTCCGGTCGAGGCGAGATACGAGGCCAGGTCCTGCTGCAGCGGCCGCCAGCCCCACTCGCCTGAATAGAAGATCACGGGCGTGACGGCGGCGCGCTCCGTCTCCGCAGCCTTCGGAGCGTAGAGCAGCGCCCTGAACCGCGACTGGGGTCCGGTGCTGAAGAGCTTCTCCTCGGGCTGCTGGCGGATCACCGCCCCTTGCGGCGGCGCGCCCCAGGCCAGGCCGGCGACCCCGCAGGACAGGAGGGCGGACATCCGGAGCAGCGAGCCGAGCGGAAGACGGCCCACTGCGACCGGCAGGACGCTCATCGCGCCTACGGGTAGATGCCGCGGATGCGCGTGGCTTCGGCGACCCGCCCGACGGCCAGGATGTAGGCGGCCGTGCGCATGTGAACGTTGAACTTCCGGGCGATCGTCAGGACCTCGCTGAAGGCGCGCGTCATGACCTTCTCGAGGTGATGGTTGACCTGCGCCTCCTCCCAGAAGAACGCCTGCAGCGACTGCACCCACTCGAAGTAGGAGACGGTGACACCCCCGGCGTTCGCCAGGATGTCGGGGATCAGGAAGACGCCGTTCTTGGAGAGGATCTCGTCGGCGCCGGGGGTCGTCGGTCCATTGGCGGCCTCGGCGACGATCTTGGCGCGGATGCGCGGGGCGTTCTCGACGGTGATCTGGTTCTCCAGGGCGGCCGGCACGAGGACTTCGCACTCGAGCTCCAGAAGCTTTTCGTTGCTGATCGGCTCGGCCTCGCGGTAGCCGCGCAGCGAGCCGGTCTCGTCCTTGTGGGCCTGGACCTTCTTGATGTCCAGCCCGCGCGTATTCACGATGCCGCCGCTGCTGTCGGAGACCGCGATGATCGACGCCCCGTCCTCGCTCAGAAGACGCGCCGCCACGCTGCCGGCGTTGCCGAACCCCTGCACCGCCACCCGGGCGCCCTTGAGCGCGACCTTCTTCTCGCGGCAGGCCTCGCGGATGACGAACTGGCAGCCGCGCGCCGTCGCCTCGCTGCGCCCCTGCGACCCGCCGATCTGCAGAGGCTTGCCGGTCACGACACCGAGCTGCGTCGAGCCGACGGTCATCGAGTACGTGTCCATGATCCAGGCCATCGTCTGCGCGTTGGTGTAGACGTCGGGGGCCGGGATGTCGCGCTCGGGGCCGATGATGACGCTGATCTCCGAGGCGTAGCGCCGGGTCATCCCCTCCAGCTCATGCAGGGACATCTTCTTCGGGTCGCAGATGATGCCCCCCTTGCCACCACCGAACGGAATGTTGACCGTGGCGCACTTCCAGGTCATCCAGGAGGCCAGGGCCTTCACCTCGTCGAGAGTGACATTGGGGTGGTAACGGATTCCGCCCTTGGCGGGGCCGCGGGCCAGGTTGTGCTGGACGCGGTACCCCTCGAACACCCTGATCGATCCGTCGTCCATCTTGGTCGGGACGGAGACGATGAGCTGGCGCTTAGGCCTCCGGAGGACGTCGCGCAGCCAGGACTCGAGCTTCAGATGATCCGCCGCCGTGTCGAACTGCTTCTGCGCGATTTCGAACGGGTTAAGGGTCTCCTTAACCAGCACACTGTCCATGGCGCCTTGCCTCCCGTGTTATGACGAGTCCGGAATCCTTCCCCTGGCCCGGCCGGTCTGATTGTGGGCTTGGAACCATGAGGTTTTACCATAAGAACGACGCGAAATCCAATCGCGACGCGTGCTGCGGGCGGACGCTATTTCACGAGAGGCAGCACCGGCTGGTCGCCGATCGGCTCGCCGGGAAGGGCGCGCAACGTGCCGCCGTACAGGTAGTCGCGCGTGTTCTCGAGGATGAGTCTCGGGTCGACCCGCCGGCGCGCCTCGCCGGTCTCGATGGCGGCCCGCGCCACGGCGGCGGCCACCTCCGGGGCGCCCCGGAAGTCGAGCGCCTTCGGCATGAGATAGTCGGGGGACAGCTCGTAGTCGGGGACCAGGTCGGCCAGGGCGTGCGCCGCGGCGATTTTCATGTCGTCGTTGATGTTGCGCGCCGCCACGTCGAGCGCCCCGCGGAAGATCCCCGGGAAGGCGATGGCGTTGTTGATCTGGTTCTTGTAGTCCGACCGCCCCGTGGCCACGACCGCGGCGCCCGCCTGGAGCGCCGCCTCGGGGGCGATCTCCGGCACCGGGTTCGCCAGCGCGAAGATGATCGGCCGCGCGGCCATGGCACGGACCATGTCCGGGGTCACAACGTTCGGCGCCGACAGGCCGATGAACAGGTCGCGACCGCGCAGGGCCTCGGCCAGCGTCCCCTTCCGTCGCTCCGGGTTCGTGAGCGCGGCCATCGCCTCCTTCTCGGAGTTCATGTGCTCGCGGCCGGGAACGAGGATGCCGTGCGTGTCGCACAGGATCACGTCCTTGACCCCGGCCTTCATCAGAAGACGCGTCACCGCGATCCCGGCGGCCCCCGCCCCGTTCAGGGTCACCTTCACCTTGCCGATGTCCCGCCCGGTGAGACGCAGGGCGTTGATCATCCCGACCAGCACGACGACCGCCGTGCCGTGCTGGTCGTCGTGGAAGATCGGGATGTCGGTCTCGACCCGCAGGCGCTTTTCGATCTCGAAACAGCGGGGGGCCGCGATGTCCTCGAGATTCACCCCCCCGAGGGACGGCTCGAGCGATTTCACGATGGCGATGATCTCCTCGGTGTCCTGCGTGCCGAGGCAGATCGGGATCGCCTCGACGCCGGCGAGTGTCTTGAACAGGACGCACTTCCCTTCCATGACCGGCAGCGCCGCCTCAGGACCGATGTTCCCCAGCCCCAGGACCGCCGAGCCGTCGGTGATGACGGCCACCAGGTTCCCCTTGGTCGTGTACTCCCAGACCTTGAGCGGCGTCTTGATGATCTCGGCGACCGGCACGCCGACGCCGGGATTGGCGATGACCAGCAGCGTGTGCTCGTCCTTCAGGGGAATCTTGCTGACGATCTCGATGGCGCCGTGATAGCGGCGGTGCAGTTCGAGCGCCTCGTCGGCCAGGCTGCGCGCCTCGCTCGTGAAGGCGTGGTCGATCAGCGCCGATTCCCCCTCGTAGACCAGGTGCCGGGTGCGATCCTGGACGTAGTCCGGGTCGACATCGTCCGCCGCCACG
>Ga0137397_10001556_pt1 | contig 16052 bp, 15 predicted proteins | sample czorhiz116metaG_FD_106658 | JGI IMG/M metagenome (GOLD analysis project Ga0137397, IMG submission 106658) | Vadose zone soil microbial communities from Angelo Coast Range Reserve, California, USA - czorhiz1.16 metaG | ecosystem: Environmental > Terrestrial > Soil > Vadose zone | place: USA... | reverse complement strand
GGACGAAGGCCCTCCCTCGATGTGTCATTATCGTCTGGGCGAACCGGATCCTTCGACACAATCACATCGGTCCCACGACCCCCGGCGCGCCAGGTCACGTCAGACTTTGTGATGGTGGAAGCAGAAGAAGCCCTGCTCGCTCCCCTTGCTCAGTCTTCGCGCGGGCCCCAACCTCTGCCGTCTGTACCCCCGTCGCTGGAGCCGTCGGATCTAGCGGGCACCGGTTATTGGGAGCTGCCGTCGATACCGAGCGGCTCGCTTGAATTGCACGATAGTGGCGTAGCCAGCGACCTCTCTGGATCGATGTGGTCTGAAGACTCGATGACCTATCTGCCAGCCGCTCCACCCCCTCCCCGACCAGCCAGCGTGCCACCCCCGCCCACGGTGGGTCAGCCCCGTGCGCCTGCAGCTGCTGTCACAGCGCGCATGACGGCGGACGAGCTACGCGGTGTGTGGTACCGTGTCGGGGCGCATGTGGCCGAGGCGGCCGCGGGCTTATTCGAACGCTCGAAGCGCACGCTCGTGGGTACCGGCTCGTACGAGGGCTTCATCGCCGAGGCGCTCGCCCAGGTACCGAACGCGTCGGCGCCGCATAAGCCAGGCGAGTATGGCTTTCTCATTTATGCGCAAACGGGGGCACAGGTGCACACACGCCTGACGGACATCATGCCTGGGGACGTGGTCGTGCTCTGGGGCGCAAGGTTGAAGGGCCACAAGGGCCTGCATACGTATAGCATGAGCGTGGGTGAGGCCTCGCCGTGCATGGGCATTGTGAGCGATTTTGACGCGAAGAAGCTCAAACTCAAGGCCCTACAGGCGAATCAACGAGTTGGTCAAGCGGTAAGAAATCTGCATCGTCGATGCGTTGCGATACTTTGCTGAACTTGAACGTGTATTCTATTCTATTTATTTATTTTGAAAAACTTATTTTCTAGACCGTGGAATCGGTAAGTTACAGGCTGGAAGATTTGAAAAGTGGAACGATCAAGGTGAGGACGTTCAGCCCACGCCCGACCCGACCTTACTCATCCATTTCTACTCAACAGGTTTATCGTGTTCAGGAAGCATGAGATATAATTTTTACGAACTGGATGTGGGATTTGCAATTGTATTACCGCAGTGGATTGATATGAAGCTTGATGAAGACGGAGAGATGTGGATGGTTCTGCCTGGTGGGGAAGTGCATTATCATAACCTGCACAGTGCTACCTGCGAGGCTGCGAGTTACGAGTTACGTGAAATGAACGAGAACTGCTAGACAAGCCGAATGTGGACCTCGATCTGCTAGTCTATGGGCCGAAAGGTGGGGGTAGCCTCTGCTCCTTGTACAGTTGCTCTTGGTTGTTGTTGGGAGGGTTCTAGGGCCATTCTAATACCCTAGAACCGGAAGTCGCGGTACGATAGTAGTTGAGGTAGCCCTATTCATTTCACTCGTACTACGCTTCTCCGGCCACAATCGCCGAAATAAACTCTATCATGATGTCCCACAGCTATGAGCGATGCTCCCGAAGCATCATGACCATGGAGACGCCAAATAGCCTTCTTAAGAAGTTAGGCCAGTTAGGGGTTAGTTGGTCTGTTCTTTTTCGGGCTACCTCTCAAAGTTGGCTGCTCAGGTTATGTTATCGTTACAGAAATGGATCGAGTCAGGTACAGTGGATAGATTGTCAGGAGCTCGCGGGCGGGTACCATATGCCGGTATGTGAGTCTGAGTGCTGTGTACATCTATGCAACTTGAGATACTAGTACCAACATATCAGGCGTTCCAAAGCATATCGGTACTTTAGTATGATTGATGAAAATGGTGCTCCTGCTTCCTCTTCCCTGTCAATGGTGCCAACTAACTTTCCTGATTCGTTCAGAGACTGTGATATGGGCCCCGCCGCGGTCCAAGTCGTTGCACAATGATGATGCGACCGGGAAGTTCCCAATCACTTGCGGTTTACACAGGAAATTCTTGCACCTCAAACATTGTAAAATTTGATGTCGAGGAAGGAACTACGACTGTTCATTATGCCAGCTTGGGGTAGTAAAGAGTCGGACTTCATGATCGCCTGCGATGCGCCAAGGAGGCGGATCACTTCTACTGAAGCCGCGGTCACGGGTTCCCAAATAAGTATCCACAAAGCAACTCGGAGCATTGTGCAGGTAGTTATCACCTACTACATAGCACCCACTAACAGGGTGACTCGGAAACAACAGGTGCGAGATTGTACGGACTCGGCTTGCGCCATGTCCCGGAGCCCTACCCACTTATGATCACGAATCCGAGTCTCGGAGAATGTTGGACCCGTCTGCCGGAACGCGTTATCCTGGTTAGTGTCCCTGTCGAGTTCCGACTCGAACAACTTCGACGAAGACACTCGAAATTGAGCGCTGTCGCTACCTTCCTCGTATGTGCACTCACGCAGTCTTGCCAGATAAGCCAATCTCAAGTGACGGGCGGCGTTCTCTGCGCCGACACTGTGTTGGGACCCAGGCTTCAAGGGATTGCTTCCAGAACTATCAAAAACCGCCCAAAGAGAGAAGTGCGCAAAGAACCCCTCTCTGTCAATTCGCGCTTCCGGGGTCTGCGGAGGAAGCGAGAACAACGACAAGAAGCACGCGTCCTCAGGTTTGCGCCTCGGCGACAGGTTTGCAAAACCTCTGGTGATCATGCATCGGTGCGCAATCAGGAGCAGAGCGCGCCATAATACTGCGGAACGGCAGCCCCACGGCAAACGCACGCACCGCCATACGGGTCTGAAATCAAAAGGGGCAAAGTCTAACTGGGGCTTAAGCTATAGACTCACCAAATCCCATGTACGCATTTTTGAACCGGATGCCGACCTGCCGGTGTAAATTTATCTTTGAGGCCAGCCCCATCGAGCGATAACTCTGGAATATTGATGAACGCCGCTCCACATTCAGTTTTGATAAATTAGGTCCTGGTCGCGCAGATTTGGCGAGGACGCTATCACCGAATCAAAAACATCAGGACTATTGGACCCAAATATCCAAAACCACGTGTAGCCATTTGATCCAGATCCAGTTATACAGCGGGCGCTGGGTCATGCGACAGATGTCTCTTGCAAAACGAGATTTCGTGGCGCCGACGGCGTTGCTGGGTGAACACTCCGCGGACGTCCGCGCGGGCTGTCTACGGAGTGTCCAATGTTGGAGCGATAACAACCGACGTCTCCAAGGGAATGCAGACGATAAAGAGTAAAAATGTTGATGAAAGTGGGACCCAAAAGTTTACGTCCGTGGGAGCAATGACGAACGTAAAAAAGCAAGCATGGGTTGAGGCCCGACTGATGGAATCACGGAAGTGCATCGAGCGACCCTGATGGGGATGGTGGAGCGGACCGCCCTTTCACACAGTAGGTAATGGCGTTTACTTTCGAATCGTGGAACCATCGACCCTTTGATCAATACAGCGCCGAAAGAAGAAAGCGTAAAACCACCTACGGGTTCGTGCGTTTGACCGACCGGCCGAGGAAAGATGGCAATTCCACATATTCGCCAAGGGGCTTTGGTTTGGGTCTTGGTCGCCTCCCTCCCGGGCACCCGTGTCCTTGGTGAAGCGAAGTTGAGAAGAGAGATCCATTCTCTGCATTCTCTACGCGACTGAAAGCAGTCCAGCCTCAGGCTCGGCGGTGACTTGGCAGAAAACAAACATTGACACCCAGCATGCATCGTACGAGTTTTCGTTGTTTGTTTTTTTCCGTGGTGAAAAACCCCCGAAACGTCGACCAAATTCACTCGACTTCTGAAAAGGTCCCCGTTCCGTTTTCGTTTTTCGAACGAACGAGATCATGGGCCCGAAAGGACAACGTACAGATCTGCCAAAGTGGTCGATATGGCCCGGTCGAACCAAACGGAACCGCTGTTCGAATCGAACTTTCGCCTTCACACTCGCACGTCGATGATGGATGAGCAAAGCTTCAGACGCGCACCAGATTCATTGGCCCCGCGCGCTAGTCAACGTCAGGGACGAACCCCTTTTGATGATGATGTCCACGCTGCCCGAGTCGACAAGAATAGTAGAACGTACACCGGCCACAGGGCTCCCCTGATCATCTTTGTCCTCGAGTTCCTGGATGAGCGCGCCCTGCCATTCAGTTGGCTTCCAGTGGCAATTGCCGCTCATCATTACAACGATCCCCAAGCGTGATGGTATGACTGGCGCCGAGATCTAGTTGGACGAACATCTATATGTCATGCAGAGAGGGGTGGGGGTCACTGTTGTAGTGCTAATTCTACTCAAACTTCAAAGCCCGCAACAACCCGGCGACGGCGACTGAGCCTGGCGGATGCCGATGGGTTATCGTGGGCGTCTATGTTAATGAACGGTCGGGTCGGGTCATTCCCCATGCCGTTTAACAAAAAAAACGTTTCTCGGTGAAGGACGGCGCGGGTAACAAGAAAGGGTCAGTTTCGAAGCAGGTGCCGCGTGATGCGGACCTAGATTATGGCTTAGTGGTGGCCAGGTCTGTCAGGAGTTGATGCGATCAGACTTCAGGGTTTTCCTATCTGTGGTACGCGCTGCCGTTACTTCAGTCTACCCTCAAAGTTCCGCCTTCTTCGGGTTGATGAATGCATGATAACGATGTCCTTTTCCCAAAAAAGAACGCGAACGATCCTCTCTTTTGTTCCCGTAGTAAGCTACACGCCCGCGCGAGTGGTTGCACAAGGGAAAGACCAAAGGATACCAGTACAGACTCGGACATGGTAAGGAGTCAACGAACTGTGCGCCCCAGTGCTTAGGTGGTGGGCCGGTCTTCAACAGCAACAGGAACCCACGGCACATCCGGATAACTTCGCCCTCCGGAAGCAAAGAGATGATCCATCCGGACCACCCACGAGCCCCCAAGTCACTTGTACAGATGGCTCACATATCACCTTTTTGACAGATGTGATCTCGAAGGAAGTCCGAGCATCGTCTGACCCGGATCGTAAGTTGCTTTTGGCCAGTCCTCAATCAATCGTATTCGCGCTTAGTACGATTACGACAGGAGTGGCTGACGAAAAGATCCCGTGAGGTTCATTGCGTATTGTTGATGGGAGTTCCGAGGTGAAATACATGTGGCACACACTCCATATTGATATCACGAAGGGTATCAGGTGAGGGACTTCGAATTGAACCACCAAGCATCGCCCACATACATGTGATGAGGAGCCCGCCCCTCGTGTGCTGCGCAGGTCATAATGCCAAACCCAGGTGAGTGAGTCACCGTAAAGGACGCAGGAGCATACCCAAAACAGGACTCGCCAGCCGATCCTCGCTGCCCGAGCTCTTGTGGACGTAAAAAATACGACTCGTCGCGCACGGCCTGCATCAGCCGACGTGGGAGTCCACAAGAGCCATGCCGTATGCGAGGATACGAGAGGAGAGGAGACGCCTGAGAGCTCGGCTTGGGTGGGCCCACTTGAGGCATTACCAGTAAGCGAACTTCGGAATGATGCCGCCCGAGTAGGACGCGTGTAGAAATTCCACGACTGAATGACGAACCCCTCAGGGAGAAGAAGATCAACGCTTCCCTCTCTCTTACAGTATGGTAAATGCCAGCGATGCACTCCAAGGTACGAGTTACAGAAGCGTGAGCGTAGGGGCGTCCGTCCTGTCCAGCTCGCCAACCTGAAGGCCGTCCGAGGCACGATCTGCCGGGGGCTGGTCGAGGGAATTACGAACCCACGCCCGTCGAAATAATAATGGCCCCGGAGTGCTGGATTAAAAAGATTCTCGACCAGCTTCGCTTCCCATGTGAAGGAGGACCACTTTTTACTGGATACCCACACCCACGCTCACCGGGAAATGGGGTGATTGCAAGTGGCCGAGCCTGACATCCAGTTGAGGAGGTCGATTGGAGGGACGAATCATCAAAGACACCAGGGTCGCCGGAAACCGACAAGTTCGTTGGTTGGCTGATGGATCGTTTTGAGATGTTTTTTGCCCGAAGGGTGGAACAACGATCCAGGGTCGCATGCCGGACACTCGCGCGTCCTTTGGGATACGGCCGTCCACACGTGGGAATGGGCTCCAGGTAAAACTGCCACCCCAGCGTGCAATGGAACGAACCGGTGCTCGATTGCACAGCCACCGATTGGAGGCCGCGGCCGCCGTCGTCGAACGCTCCGATGGTCGGCTAGTACGTACCCCATTCAAAGGAAAACGTACAAGGACCCAAATGAGTAGCGATCGGTGGAGGCAGTAGGACACTTTTGTCCGAGTTCTACACCTAGACGGGGGGTGGAGGGAGATCTATGATCCCTGTCGTAATACACGAGGGCTGTAGGTTCACGGATGAACTGTTCAAGCCTGTGAGAAAGGGTCCGTCAACCCCGCGGCGATGGTGAGTCTCGCAAAGGTTAAACAAGCCACGTCCAAAAGGAGGTGCCTCCCTCCCTCACGCGAAGAATACGATGGAACAACCATTGGCGACGACGTCCAGTAACACCCAAGTCATGGTTAGAGTCATGGAAAAAAGGTGAACGAGCAAGAGACTCCACATCCAGCTAGACATTGATGCACCCTGCATGGTCACGATTATCATGAAGGCGCTAGTAGGGAAGAAAGGATCATCGCAGCCCACTCTTCGTCGAGTATAATTAAGGGCGCACCTGGATCTATATCCAGTGAGGTCGTGGCTAACGCCTGTCGAACTAGCTGCATCAGTTCTTGTGTGAAACGGGGAAGCGATGTTGTCCAACTCGGAGTCTGTAGAAGGGCTTCTCACGTACCAACTTGACAAGTAAGAGAACGCATGGAGACAATCATGACAGGGAGACATGTGTCACAAAAGGACAGCCAGTGCCATGCACCACAAAGTCATGCTATGAATTAAGGACTTGGTTAGAAATGTTGGGGTGAATGACGAGGGGAAGGCGTGAGGCAGTCGTAGTAGGGTTGGAGTTCGAGGGCGAAAACTAAGGTATTACAAGTAAGCCAAAACAGGCAGGTGAGCAAGAAACGCACTTGTCAGATTGACACCTGCCAAAGCTTCGCCAAAATAGAGAACAAAGTCGTGCCGGGGCCAATTTATCGCTACGCCTTCCAAAAGTCGCCCTTCCAGGCCGGGGATACCACGATACACCGATATTAAATTGTCATACCACGCGCCAATGGCATGCGCAGGATTACAGTAGCTACAGAATGGAACATCTATTACGGCGTACACGGGAAGAGGGGCATCACATCACATAAAGAAATGGAGTTAATTCAGAGAACCCCAAAGAAAGGACTACTGAGCCTTGATCCTTGGTTTGCGAGAATGTCGCCGTAGATATCGGCGAGCGCTGGGTATGCCAAACTACAAGTAGAACAAGAGCACAAGATGAGGCGCCCTGAGAAAGCGCCCATGAAAAAAAGTAGTTACGTGATCGCTCACCTGACCGACTGGATAAAGAACCAACAACGCCGCCCCCACCGACCATGCGAACCATACGTGAGTCGGCAGGGGAGCTGGAAATTGACCTTTACTCCATTTAACGATGGTGAGCAACTCTGTACCAATCGTGGCGAGCATTAACCAAACGTGCTGCCCCATTCTAACTGTTTTCCTGCAGAGCGCAAGATCGCGTAAAAAATGTCAGAGGATTCGGATACGTTTGACAAATCGGCGAAGCGTAACGCTGAAACAAGGAAATCCTTTGACCTCACCTTGGATCGTTGATGTATTGATATAATTCCCGAGATGCCGGGAGGGCGCAAAGAAACACGCCTGCTAGTCTCGCGATCACGAAAGGGTGATCAGGCTCCATCCAGAGGAGACTCTGAAACACACATAGATTATTAGATCAAGTCTGCATAATGTGCGCCAGGTAGATGCGGATGACGCTGACCTTTAGATAGAAGGGGTTTAGCTCCGCCGCAAGGAAGACGGCAAGCAGCATGACAACCGTAACGTAGTGTAGTAAGGAGGCGGTTCCATGCCAGTGGAACCCTGTGAAGTCATGGGGTGAAAATTGTGTGAAAACTCGTTTTGTCTTGGATCTGATGCCATGACTTTGGCGGAAGCCCCGCCATGTATAATGCTTCGCGGCGCGTGTGAGCTTGAACTTATCAGGAATTTCAACTTACAGACGTACCTTCACTTCAAAATACTGACAGGCTTTCATGCCTTGGATATCGATGAGCGCCCATCTCGGAGATGAATATCAGACGTAGGACTAACCGACATATGTACCCAACCAGTTGCATATCAACACGTCCAAGAGCCACTGGGAAACGAGTGCTAAGATTACGATCGCCTAAATGGAAGATTCTCACATGATCCCACCAACACTGGAAGCGTCCAAGGTCAATTGCGTCATAGATGAAACGATGAGAATGATACCTCAGCAAAATTAGGTAACTGGTGCTGAAGGCTGTACTCAGCCAACTCGAAAGCAACACTTAGAATCTCAACGTGGTACTGTTAGCCGACGGATGATTTACACCATCTGCGAAATGAAATTTACCCAACAAAACCAGTAGTCACGTAGGATCAGGGCTTTCCCAAACCAACCCAATGTATGCGCCAAACAAAATATGTCAATGGCGTTCTGCGTGCGAGATGTCAAAGATGGTCTTGCATAGGCGAGGTGGAGGCGCGCTTACCCATATGTTTTGCGGTGTGAATGCGCAGTTCTCTGCATAACTCTTTTCTGGGAGAGGGCGTCCCAAATTTGGGTCGAGATATGTCATCATAGCGCGGGCGGAGTTCAAGTCCTGGAAGAGCAAGAACACGAGGGCGAGTTCATACAAAAGGTTGGCTCCAAGTACGACGCGCCAGAATGCAGGGTGGGGACGGATGAAAGGACCATCACGAAACTGGATCATTGAGAAGACAAGGAAACCGGCAACGGCGGCATATGCGCCCCTGTGCATTCGTTCACAGTAATGCCCCCGGAGTGTAAACTGAGGGCGTACACTCTTCGCTTATCTCGGCCCTCTTCGAGTACACCCTGCGTCGTCGCCACATATCCTAAGGCGGCAAGCGCGGCGGCCAGAGCAGTGAGGGTTACTGGCTTGTAGAAGAACCTACGTAAAACGTTGTCGTGAAGGATAAGTGGGATCAGATATGAGATGAGAAAGGTGATTTTACTCGATGCTGGTGTCCTGACGTTCTTGAAAAGGCTCAATCCGGGTATACGGTTCTGTGCGGTCAGCCTGTAGGGGTGAATACGCCGTGATGTGTTATTACGAGAAGACGCGGCGTGGGAAAGACTGAATTTGTCGAACATACGTCGTACCCTGCGTCACAAGGAAGGACAGCTGAGTACCGGTTTCTCGATGGAAGACTTTGTGTGTGACACTAACAGTGGACAGGATTCCCGTTCAGACCAGGCGCTGGCTCTGGAACGTCGGGCGCTAAGAGCATGGTGGCTTCGGAATCATCCGTGGGTGAGGCGGGCGGTAACATTCCATCATCTTCAGACGAAGAGGGTTGCATCGACATGATGAGGGTAGAGAACAAACGTTGTCAGGTGTCGGACGCGTCTGCATGTTCCATCGGCATCGGGCCAACGCTCCACCGGCCACTGCCAGCAAGCCTCGCCCCAAATCCAAATCGAGGAATTAACAAGGCACGTGTTTCAAGGCACGTGCTTGGCCATCACTTAATTAATATATAATATATGCAACGTGGGCCATCTTTTCTCGCACAGTAATTTTCGTGGGGCTCATTGACAACGTCCAAGGTGGCAACCTGTCCTCGTTCTAGGCTACCATCTATTAACAGTGTTCTCGTCCTCTCGTGCCTATCAACAGCGAGTGGATATCTCGTTGCTACAGCGCATCGGCGGAGTAAGCTCGGTATTCCCCCAAGGGTCAATCATCTCCGTGTCATGGCTCTCATACCACCTGCCACGAGCACACAACATTCACACGCGGGCAATTATACCACCACTTTTCTAGACGGACGACACGGCTAAGTCTTCTTTCTGCGCCACTGGAAATAGCTGCGTTGTTTTATGAAAGACGTCCCGGGAGAAGCTCTGATCACAAATGCAGGGTCTGCCTTCCCTGCAATGTACAGATACATGAGCACTCCTGCAGACCCCCCTTACTTATCCATCTTGCAATCATTGAAACATCAGCCTACTCCACGAAGGGCTTAGTGTCTTTGACCCCAGAAATATGGAGCAGAACTTACGCCAGGATGGCACGGCTTCCGTCCATCACAGTCTGATCAAATGGTCGAATGGCTGAAGGATATGACGCGCAGTGAATCTCCTATTCCTGGCTAGTCCCAAGGCTACGTTCGTCTTCAGTGTCCATACAACACCTCCAGCTGCTCTGGCGTCTTCCTTGGCGGATTCCCATGACAGACACTGCATATGCGCACCAGGATGTGACAACCGCCGGAAAATCTGGAGACGTTCTTCAAGATCATTTCTGCTTCATCTCTCTTTATCCTTCATCAAAAAGCTTCCATTCTCAGTGTCGGCCTACCCGCGACAGTTGCTTGGGGTCTCCTGAGTAGTTCCGATGTCGCAGCAAGGGTGCATCCATAGATGCCTGTAGCTAAGAATTTTATATTGGCGGATATGTAACGAAAAATGATGGTGTCTGAGAGCGCAAGCTCTCCACGTTACGCTGACGGCGCCACTTTTGAGACCGCAGACGAGGTAAGATATCGCGCTGTGATAGTCCAAACGTACGAGGGCATATCGCGACCCGATGACGTACCAACCATCACTGGCTAGACCGTGGCTTCGAGAAGGCACCGTGCCACTTGGAGCATGTCCGGGAGTCCGCGGAGTATGATAACTCAAAGCTCAACTGGGACACCCTCGGCGACGCAGGACCCGTGATGGCATGAGAAGAGAAGCACAATGGAAGCGCCTGCTGAGGAAACGCAAGGATCACTAAAGAGTCCACAGCATTCGTCGATTATCTTCGAATTAGCGGCGTCGTGGAAAGTAAATCCCCCGAAGTGACCACGACATTGGCGCGAGGCATGCCCGCGGGTTGGCGAGCATGGTATGAGTTAGGATTCGCTTGCACGTGGCGTATCGAAGCGAAACGAAATCGCTCGCGCCCTCTGCGAGCGTTTTGCTATGGGAATCCCTCGCTCCCGATCGAGTCCAAGTGGAGAGATCGGGCGCCCATCCTGCGTCGGTGAACCCCGACAGAGTGACGGTGCATTAGAACCGTAATACCCGAGCGAGAGTTCTCGAGCTACGGTGTGGCATGGGGTACAGGAGCGAGCCAATTGCATATTCTTTGACAAAGAGCGACAGAATGCATCCATCTCGGCGGCCCGAATGTCGCACGTGGAGCGCCACAAGCCGAAAGTTGGGGAGGGCCCAGACGTTATACGAATACACGGATTTGTACAGATGTAATCCATTCTGGTCAACGACTTGCGGTGAAGCTGGCTCCACTGCACATTTTAGGAAAGATTCGTGTGGTAATAGCAGCGAGCAGATCCAAGGATACCGTCCCTGAGCCTGAGCCCTGAGTATGAGAGGAGCCAGAGTCTGTGAGTATGCGCCCTTAAGTTATCAGGACGAACCTGCCCAGAAACGACATTATGATGAGCGTTGGTAGATGATGTACGTGAGTGCGAAGGTAGATCAATATTGAACTTCTTTGATTTGTCCCTATTTTTTTTTTCAGGGGACGCTTTTAGCCCTGAAGGGACGGCCCGGAGTTGCACGCTTAATTCCGAAAGTACACGTGGCGGGAAAACGTTAGTCGTTTGTCGCCTGATTGGGATCTAAAATGCAGGCACAGTCATCCTTCTTGATCCTCTCGAGGCTGGATCAGCTGGATCTCTTCATCGACAACTATCCCATTGGCTGTTATCCTGATCAGCAGCTCGCTCACCTGCTTTTTCGGAGCGCCTACAAAGGAGCGTCTGCGTTACGAAACACCAATTTCCCTCTGTCGAACTAGCTCGCGACGACTGGAAGGGTTCATTTCCCGCAAATTGGGAGGAGCACCTCCACAATCACCCCATCTTCTGTGATCTGTACAAGCGGCATGACGGAAGCATTTCGGTATGGCGAGATTCGCCGTTTGTAAGTGCCCGACTTGTGGGGTGCGATAGGCTCCACATTTCGCGTCGTGTAACATAGGCCGATTGACCTGGCCACTTGACCGGAAAATTCCCGACCTGTACTGCAGCGTTGGTGTCTGAGAAATTCCGGAATCGGGAGAGCCGTGCCTGCGAAGCACGAACAGAATCCCGGTAATACCCTTTGCGAAATGCAGGACCAATCAGTCGAGGTCCTGCCTTTACGGGTCAAGGGAGTCCCGTTTCCCGACGGTTGACCCGTTTTAGCTCGGCGACCGACGTCAGAGAGTTGATGATCAAGGACGCCCCACACACCCCTCCCCATAGTGCCAGGCTACCGCAAGTGCTAGAGCCGAAGGCCCTAGGGAAACTGCGCTTCTTCATAGATGGTCACTGATTCGGAGCGCGCAAGTCGTGGCGCTGGAAGTTCCCGAACCAAGGTAGTGGAAAGTTCGGTTTTGAATCTCACGGATGAAGTGCCCGTGATTTGGCCTGAACCGACACACGCGGAGTCTTGCAACGTGGAGGCAAGATGAAAAGTTTTGGCAGGAGGTTTCCTGGCAAAATGCGGATGTGGCGTGCTCACGTGTGCAAAGCGTTTTGTGAATCTAGTGAGGAATGCTCGTCGTTTGGCTGGCCCGAGGTAGACCTATGATGCCAGTGACGTCGTGCTCGCTTTTGCCGGCCAAAGATTCAGGTGCAAGGTGTTCATATCGATGGCATGTGTAAAGTCTATAGGTGTCATATCGTAGTAAATCTACCACGGCCGTATCACGCGGGGAGGTGGGTGCGATAAGCGTGCAGGACATCACGCAGCGCATGATCATCGACGGAGCAAGGCTGGACCATTTCCATTCCATTCCCATCCCCGACCATCCTGAACAACACAGAGGACCGAGTGAATGGAGGCAGCAAAAACCAAAACTTCGATTGAAAGAATGCCGGCAGGTTGGCATGTTCGTTTGTGCAGGCCAAGCGAAGACTGCTTAACAAACGGTTTTCGAACGCGAACGATTGTGGAGAGTGAACTGGCCGATCTGGGTGGAAAAAGCCCCGTGCCGGACCAAGTTTCAGGGAAGTCGGAGTTCCGGGGGTATGCTTGGTTAGGGTTCCTGAGGAAGGATGACGAGAGGGCAGTAATGTAAGGTGGGTAAATACAGTACGTTGTTTTACCAAAAGACGTAAAATGAAACAGAAAGGGTGGGCGGGGATGGAAAGGGAGTGTGTTGATTTGATGTGAACGGAGATAGATACAGATGAATGGCAGAAGAGTTGGGGCTGTGATGTGGCATGGGAGAGCGAGAGTCGCGCCTTTGGGAGGAGCACCGCGAGGAGCGAAAAAAGAATATGGGAGCCCCGGCCAGTCGCACGAGCTGTCAAACTGCCGTCCCTGGCCGCCCCTCCGTCGAGCTCGTTCGAACCTATAGATAATTAAATAATTAAATAATTAATCGAGTATGACATCGTCCCGTCGGTGTATATAGCATTTATTCCTTCGACCCTCCCAATATGTCCTCTATTGGCCCTTCGCTCTCCTCAAATACCGTTCCCTTCCTCCCCGTTTCTCATCCTCCTCTCCACCCCAGATGGATACCCAGCCTCAGTTCGACCCTGTCCCTCTAAAGTCCGAGTCCGCCTGTGGATACGAGTTCTCTCTCGACATGGATCACCGCAGGCGCAGGCGCAACCGCACCACCCAGTCCTGCCTCAATTGTCACACCTCAAAAAGAAAGGTTCGCCCTCGCGTCCCTTCCACGTCCCTCTTCCCCTCATGTCGTCATTTAGTGTGACCGCAAGCGCCCTTGTCAGCGCTGCATCCAACTCGGCCTGGTGATTACCTTCCGCTTTTTCGTCGTCATCTCGGCTCGAATTTCTCACCCACTTTTGTTCCCCGACAGACCGGTCTCTGTGTGTACGAGATCGACGACCCCAGCATCAGGTCTGTCCATCTCCCTCGTGCTTCCTTGCCAACCCTCTCCAACCTGTCTTCCTCATTCTAGGGATGACCCAAATGTTGACGAGAGCACGCGGTATCGCAACCGCATTGCTGAGCTCGAAAGTTTGGTGCGCGAGCTTCGTGGTAAGCCAAGCCCACCCACTGTCTTTCCGATCCATCACCACGGCTGACATGTGTGCCGCACCGCAGGCAAGCCCCACCCTCGCTGGGCAGACGCAAACTTCTGTGACGGGGACCCAAATGAGAAGTGGCACTCGCGTGCGTCCAAACGCCCACCAGGCATGCGCTTAGACCTCCGCCGACAACGAAGTTCCTTTGACGTTGGCCAAGGCAATTCTTCAGCGTCCCACACCCCGATCAAGTCAGAACCTGGAGACCTTTCCCAGAACTTCCCCTACCGCTTCTCTCCTTCTCCTGACTCTGCTCAGGCCTCGCCCTATCAACTCTTTCCTCCACAGACCCCGGGTTCCGCATCTTATCATGACCACGCGATGCAATATGGCACAAACGGGAGCGGTGGCAATTCCTCGGGCGAGGGTTCTGCCGGCTCTTCTTCGTATAGCCCTTACTTGCAACATCCTGGAGTATACCCTTCCGACGCAGGCGCCGATCCAAGGTATCGCTCTCAGGCTGGAAGTGACTCTCGGGCAGAGGTCTACTGTCCATGTCACGCGAACCCCAACGCTAGCGCGGTCTTGATCGGGCTTTCGCAACAACTGCATGGTGCGATTAGTATCATGCGTGGCCTACCGGAACATAGTGGCCACACTCCATGCGTCCTCTCAAGGCGTATACAAGAGCTCAGCGATCTTCTACAGTGAGTAATCGCATAACGAAAAAGGTCCTCATACTCATACACTTTCTTCAGCCAATGCTGCGCTGAGCCATATGCCGCGGGTAACGACTCAACTTCGGTCGCAGGATACGAGTCTCTATCGACGCCGCCGGACAGTGATGTGATTACACCTCTCTCGTCCGGAGAAGCAGCACCGATCCGAACCGCCCAACTTCAAGAATGGCATGCGCTATCCCAGGCCCAGGGTAGCGCATATAATCCATACTTCCCACCACTACCCGAGCGTCCTGGTGTACACGGATACCCCAAGGATCTCGATGGTCACCATCCGGAGTTCCATAGCGTCATGTAGAGACCGTTCCAGGCCACGGGCTCTAGGCTGCTCTTCGAATGACGCGCTGTTCTTGCCTATCTTATGTACCCTAATCTGCGTATCGCCCTGCATTGTTTCTGTCTCACGTCCCTAATTAGCAATACCCCCTTTCTCTCCGTGCCACGTTTATTCAAAAAGTCTCCGTGTTCTGGCGCTGTGCTTTGTACTATCTTTGACCATCCGTATTTTTCGCGCGCGCGCTAATTACGCCTGCGCCCCTCTGCTGCGGCATGTTGTGTTCTAGGAAGCATGATTATGGACAGTTCTTGTTTTACCTCCGATACAGCATATGGAAATACCCATACTCCTGCGATTTAATAGATCACTTCCACCGCGCTTCCATGACTGACGCGTGCGAGAAATCTCACTGACGTGACGATGACGGCCTTGGATTTGTCTATACATACACGTTCATTTATGACCCTGCGATTGATACGTCCTGATAAACGCGCGCCAAAAAAGACGCCCGTGGTTTTTCCGCGCTTTTCTCTTCTCTTGCCCCTCTCATTTCATGAATCGGACCCCAACCGGAACACAAACGACCTCATATCGGCTGCCCTAGCGCGCACGGGGTTGTCCGCGCCATCGAGCGTCCACACATCGCGCTCGACGTACGTGACGCGCCCATCGCGCCTGATGAGAATCACCTGCGCCAGGCGCGTGCCGTAGAAAGCTGGCGGCTCGCCCGGCGCACTGCCTGTCTTGAACGGAGGAACGTGGATCGTGTTTCTGAGCTCTGCGCGTTCTCGAGGGGGTGGGTCTGGCGTGCGTGCACTAGATCAGATGGGGGGAGAGGGGGGGGAGGGGGTCAGTCAATATCCTTTGGCCACAGACTCTCATCTTGCGCGCGGGGTGTAAGCGCGAGGCTACGATGGTGCGTGCGTGCATGGCATGGCGCATACGCGTCGGGAACAAGACAAAAAGCGTGGGCCGAAAAAG
>Ga0137397_10001555_pt1 | contig 16053 bp, 10 predicted proteins | sample czorhiz116metaG_FD_106658 | JGI IMG/M metagenome (GOLD analysis project Ga0137397, IMG submission 106658) | Vadose zone soil microbial communities from Angelo Coast Range Reserve, California, USA - czorhiz1.16 metaG | ecosystem: Environmental > Terrestrial > Soil > Vadose zone | place: USA... | reverse complement strand
CTCCTGCTGCAAACCCCCTTGCCGCAAACCCAGGCTCAAGAGCGTGTTGCCAACGCGATTTACTTCGGCAGCCACCTGTCCGTAGGTGCGAATGGATTCGCCGCATCGAATCGCAACTTTCGACACGCGGCCTTCCCGAATGTGGCGGTCCACAAAATGATCGGCAAGATTAAAGAAAGTCATAATCTGTGGAAGTGTCGCGACCGCGGGGCCAGTATTGCCGCTTACGCTTCACCCGTCAACGCCGGGCGGGGGTAGCTTACAGAGCGGGGAAAAGTGATACACCCATTGTGCTAGCCAAACTTCCATGCCAACACTGGAGAATCCCCGTATTATTTCTTGCGCAAAGATGTGGACCGCTACGTTGCTGCCTTCGACGAGTACAAGAAACACGCGTAGCTGTGTGAGGTGGAAAACCTATAGGGAATATCCAAGCCCAGAGAAAATTGTCTTGGCGGAGCCGTTATGCACGCTGACGACCTCAAACCAGTGGTCCTCATAAGCGTCCCCCTCCAGAATGACATCCAACTGGCCACTACCGCGCGTGTCGGCAATATCTATGAGGGTCCAGTCCGTAACGTTAGGAACATCGATGTCCGTTTTCTTCAATGGCAATTTTCGAAGAACTATTACTCGACTATCCTTGTCAACGACCGCGACTACCTCGCAAAGCTCAATGTCAGTTCCGGTGCGATGCGAGTAATCGACCTGGGTCACCAGCCAATCTGCCTGGTTTGGTTGCCAGACTTTGAAATAGATTTCTCCGGGAGCTTTAGCTGGCACTCCCAATTCCTCTAGCTGCTGAACTAAGGTAGCGCGGAGTTCCGGATTCACTTGCCCGTTCTGCTTGCACTCCGACTCATTCTTGCTTTCATTCCATTCGCAATGGTAGTCAGCAATCACTGCAATATCCTCATTGCGTCTTTTGTTTTCGCGGAGGTCGCAGCTGTCATCAGAACCCTCACCAAATGGGGATTCTCCACAATAATTTTTCTTCAGATAAGCTTCGATTTTTTTGCACGAAGCGCTGGCGCAAGGAGGTCTGTGCGGATCCGGGACATTCTGGGCCATTAGCTTCTGAATATTCTCGGCACTTAAGTTTTCGCGCTGCATCTTAGCAAATGCATCCGCGTCGCTCTTTGGCACAGGCATTGTCGAATAGTCCAAGACGGGATTGATGTCTGTTGTGCACTTTGTGTATCGGGTCCGATTCTGTCGACCCCCTATCTCTATCGTCGTAGGATTCAGCACACGATATTGTGCATCCCCGACTATCGGTGTGTTCGGCTTCCACTCTCCCGGAGCAAAGCACCCTCCCGGTCCACAAAATGAAACCGAGTACAGATTGCCTGGCTGCTTCTTAATTTGAACGCCGCCCGCATCCGTACAATTCCCCTTCCAAAAGCCAGTGAAATCGGTGGGTTTCTTACACGCGGTAAGTAGGAGAGGAGATAAAGCCCAGAGGGCGAATATTGCAGACCGATTTTTCATATTGAGTATCCCGAGCAGACCCGCAATTGTTTGTCTGTTAGTTAAGTCGCTTGCTCATTGAATTGTGCCAGGCTTGGTTTGGGGTCACAGCTGACCTAAAGGACAGATTTGTTCGAACTGGCACCTCACCAGTCATACTTCAACGGCCCGCTGTCGAATCGTGGTTTCAATGACTTAGCCTCGTCTGATTTCTCCGTCGCAAAAAACTGTGCCCTGTTTTGTGCCCACCCTGGCTCAAATTCTGTTCCGCTCAGGTCGTTGGGGAAAAACGGCGTCACGGTCTTATTCGTAAGGCAGCTGGGTTGTTTTGACGAAATGGGGCATCAGCGAATAGTTGAAGGCTATACATTGCCAAACCAGATTCCGGGACTGACGTCGAACGGATCTGTGTTACCAGGACGCGGCACATGGCTCAATTTCACCCTAGTGCCTCACGATGGCTGCACGATCACATCGCCGACATCCGACGAGAGTCTTGATCATGAGTTCGGGCGTGTGCTCCAACTACCCACATCGGAACAAGTAATTCAAGTATTTTAGGTTCACTTGTCTTCCCATTGCTTACCCCTGTCTTGATGTATCCTTCTTTGAATCTGATGTGTGGACCGACCGGCGACGAATGGTTTTCATTGTGTGGTCCATCGAGGGTGACCCGCTATCTGACCACCGAGCAGCGAAAATCTGCGGTTAACTGGGGCAAATCAGTGTTGTCAGTGCCGTGACAGTCCACGACTTTGTTTAAGTTTTCGGTTCTAAGGGGAAGCATGTGGCCATATTTAAGACTTTAATCTGGATCTCAATTGCTCTTTTAATCTCCGTGGTCGTGAATCTGGCGACGGTAATGGTCGCGGAATTTCCACCGAGAACCGCCGCGCGAAATAATGCCATTCATCCCCTCGCTGAAGATTGCAAACTTGTGCGCGTGAATGAGGAATTGTCCAAGGTGGTTCAAACACTTAACCGGCACGGCGAAGGTACTTCACAGCGATTTATGAATAATCAGCTGACCATACAAAGAGGCGCTACCCAGTGCATAGTCGACTTCGACACCGTAACTCGCCGCAGCACTAAAACAGAAATAGTGCAGTTGCCTAGTTTCGAAAGGGTGGGCCGATGAACCGATCGGAACACTCGTCGACCAAGCGTCTAGCCGCTTGCGGAATCATGTTGTTCGTCTTGTTTGTGGCGATCAATCTCGCCCTCGATGAGACTCTGTGCGTGATATCCCCATGTCTTTCCAAGCACCGCGCGTTCGAGTCCATACAAATCGGAAGCGATGGTGACGTCGCCAGAAAAATATTGTGGAGAGCTGGCGCCGTGTGCGCTAGCGAAGCAATGTTTCAGTGTCCTACGCTGATGTTCTCGGATTTTTGGCGCACCTACTCAGTATCATTTGACCTGCATACAGGTATCGTCGTCGAAAAAAAGTTCACCTTCAGAATTCACGGCAAGGGCTTGCTCGGAAGACTGCATATCTGGAGATCGTGACACGCGCGGAACGCCTCGAGTGCAGGCTCTTAACACAGCTGAGAGACAAAGTAAGTAACTGAAAAGGACTTCTCTGGTTCACCAACGATTCCAGACAAAAATGAATGCGTGTGTGCTCGAGCGCCTGCTCCGCTAGACGGCCGATAGATTTTCCATCATAAACTTGCGATGTGTTCACCCATTTAGTCCGTCAATAGGAATTGCCGCGCCGGTGATGTGCGCTGCGGAATCCTGTGCAAGAAAAAAAGCCACGCCCGCAACGGCTTCCGGTTTAAGTCATTTTGAAAAATCCGTGTCCGGCATGGCCTTGCGATTCACCGGCGTATCCATCGTGCCGGGAAGAATCAAGTTGGCAGTGAGGCCAGCGTCCTTGTTTTCGAGGGCAATGGTTTGCACGAGCATGTTTAGAGCGGCCTTGGCGGCCAATTTCTCAGGCATAGACGGATGCGTGTAAACCGCAAGCGCCGTTGTGATGTCGGAGTGGCCTATGACTTCCGCAATCATTTTCGGATTCTTGCCAGCAGCGCCAATGCGGGCCTGCGGTCCACTGATTTCCGGTCAGTGCTAGTGACTAATCCTATGCTCTGGGGAACTGAACCAATGCAAGGCCTTCTCGACCTGTCTTCAGGGTAGTTGTCCTGCCTCGAGAGAAGCGAGCGTCTTGCGTACACTCTCCCCCTGGGGGCTATCCGGCTTCTCTATCAGGAATAACTGAAACTGGACAATAGCCGCTCCGCGATGATTTTGCAGTGCAAGCACCTTACCAGCCATGATGTGCACTTCCGCGAATTGTTCGTGATTGCGTAGAGCATGGGTACGCTGAACGTCGGCAAGAGCCTTGTCGTATTCCTTGTTCGCGAACTCCGTGGAGGCGAGTAGTGCCGTAGCATCGGGCATGGATGGATTCATCGCAATCACTTTCGTCAGCAGGGACTCCGATTCAGCGTAATCTTGGTCCTGAAGAGCCATGCGCGCCAGATCCACGTATGCAGGCAGAAACGCACCGTCCGCCTGAATCGACTTCGAAAACAACTCTCTGGCCTTCACGCGGTCGGAGCCCTTGATCGCAATCGCTCCGAGCATGTCATAGGCACGCGCGTAGCGCGGATACTCGGCGATGGCTCTTTCGAAGTGAGCTGCAGCCTTCTCCATGTCTCCTTTGGAATACGCGTCTAGCCCTTTATTCATTTCCGCGCTCGCCTTCTTGGGAATATTCATTTCGCTGACGGAAATGGTGGGCGATCCTCGAGTCAATTCTCCGGTCGGCTTCTGATTCTCAGGTTTCACATGAACAGTCTCTGTGTGTAACGTTTCCAGGGGATTGATCTCAAAATACGGAGTGGTAACGGCCTCAAAACCGTTTCCAGTCACTTTCAGGCGGTAGGTCTTTCCGTTGACGACTCGAAACTGTGCAGGCTCGGCTCCGAAAACGTGGACGGTCGCGAGCAGTCCTCGAGCGGAATGGATTTCAACCTGAAATGGCGCGTCGATGCTCCGTTCGTCGCCGCTGCGAACGCTTACCGATAAATCACAATTGGCCCCCGACTCCGACTGCTGCTGCGCTGCGAGAAAGGGCGAGAACACCAGTAGGACCAAAACGAACGCGAGGGCTCGAGTGATAATTCCTCCCCTCTCCAGCAGCTACCGGCTACAGCTATCTTCGGTGCTGTCCTGCCAGAAGCCGCGGCACGCGCTGTCGACTGGGGAATTGCCAGCTGCCCGGAGCGTGCTTGCAACTTTCACTGCCACCATTGTGTGCCTGAACTAGAGCGGTTTCAACGTACCTGTGCAACCGCCAGGTCCGCTTTGCTCAATTCGCCGTGGTACTTCGAGACCTCGCCATTTCGATTCGCGCGCTCTTATGCGGATCAGCGGGTCGTCAACGCGCGACGACTTGCGCGAGATCGCGTCGGTTGCCAACGGTAGGCGGGTGCGTCACTCGGCGATGAACGTCCGCCAAGTTTGCCTCAGGGTCTATCGCATCATTTGCGAGAAGAAAATGCCTGCCGTGCCTTCCCCGGACGGGCGGCATTTGGCTTTGACACGCCGGAGCCTGAGTAGCACTGTGTGGCCGATGGAAAATTGTTGAGTTTGCCGATGAATGCCCTGAGCTCCGCAACGCGTCTTATTGTTGGACGCATCACCCGCTGTCCTAAGACGAATTGATTGCCTCCGTCACATGCCGGATTATCGGAAAACGACAGTCGGGCCGATCCGTTCTTCTGTCAAAGGTTCAAGAGCTGAAACCTAGCGTAAGAAACGAGAATAGTTGGTTCATCTTCCCGCTTAAATTCATTACTGGCGGGGGATGGGCCAACGCTACGGTTCCACAATTCGGAGGATGCGATTGGCGGGTAGATCTTTCAGAACCTGGCGCACACCGCTGGGCCAGCGGATCTCGAGCTGTTTCACGGTCTTAAACTTGCCCAGACCGAAGTGCACTCGCGGATCCCGAGACGCTCCGTAGCCCGCGCTGGTTGAGACGATGTCGTATTGGCTGGCGCCGTCGTCGCCAGTGATTTTCAATTGAGCTCCAATCGCCATGCGGTTGCTCTTGGTGCCAACCAGTTGAAATATCACCCAATTGTTTTCATTCGCCGTCACATTTCGCAGAATTCTTGCTTTTCCGTTCAAGACCGTCACGACGATGTCCATGTGCCCGTCATTGAACAAGTCGCCGATCACCGCTCCACGATATGGCTCGGAGACCTGCATCGCGGGGCCAGCTTGCGCCGTTACATCCGCAAACTTCATGTTGCCCAAATTACGGAAAATCGAGTTCGGCTCAGCGTACGTCCTGGTGGAGAACTCGGCGATGTTGTCGAGGACATTGCCTCGCGCTACGAAGAGGTCTTTCCATCCATCGTTATCGAAATCGGCGACCCCATTTGACCAGCCCGACATTTCAAGCGTCGGGCGCGCTAGTCCGCTACGGCCGGTAACGTCAAGGAATATTCCGTCTCCGCGATTTTGGAAGAGCGGGAAGGTCTCCAATTCGGTTGCGGTGTGCCAAATGTCAGGGAGTCCGTCATTATCCAGATCACGAAACTCGGCGCCCATGCCCGAGACGGCTTTGCCATTTTCGGAGTAAGCGACGCCCACATCCATGGCGACTTCTTCAAAGGTTTTGCCTTTGAGGTTGTGAAAGAGGGAATTCGGCATATTGTCGTTAGCGACGAAAATGTCGATGAAGCCGTCGCCGTCATAATCGTTGAAGACAACTCCCATTGCCTTGCCTAATTTCTTGGAGATACCGGTTTCATCAGAAACGTCGGTGAAGGTGCCGTCTCGGTTGTTGCGGTAGAGCGAGGATGGAAGCGGCGCGTAAAACTTGGGGTGGCAGTAGGCTCGCAAACGTCCTCCGCTCAAACACACGGGATCCTTGTTAACTTCCCAAACGCAATAATTCGAGACGAAGAGATCCAGTTTCCCATCGTTGTTGTAGTCCAGCCAGCCGGCAGCGGCGCTCCACATTTTTTTGCCTTTATACATCGGCGCGCCAACGCCCGCCTTATCGGTCACGTCCGTAAAAGTACCGTCGCGGTTGTTGTGATACAGATGATTCCTGGTTACGCTCGCGACAAAAATGTCGGGCCAGCCGTCGTTATCGAAATCTCCGACGGCGGCTCCCATATCGTAGCCATCGCCTGCCAATCCAGATTTTTCCGTGACATCGGTGAACGTCCCATCATGATTGTTGTGGTAGAGGCGGTTGTAGTATTTCGGAGAGTCTTTTTTGAGAGAAGGAATCGCAGCTCCGTTGATGAAGAAAATGTCCAGGTATCCATCGTTGTCGTAATCAAATAAAGCGACGCCCGAAATCATGGTTTCAGGCTGGTTTTTGTTTGGAGTAGGACTGCTATTCTCTAGAAAGTTCACGCCGGATTTTTCAGTGATGTCTTCAAAACGGATCGTACTGGGATGGTCCGCTTGACCTGCGAATGTGTTCGTGGCTGCTAAAGCCACGAGTCCCGCTAAAGTAAGAATGGGGCGAAGCATGGCGGGGAGGGAGTTTAGCACGGGAAGAAAGCTCGAATAAATTCGCGGTCAGCGGCTATCGATCCGTCGCGTCGGTCAGTGTTTTCAAACGTTCGAACTCGGCGCGCTCGTGTGCGGCTTCTCTATCCCGTCCCGCTGCAGTAAGAGCGCGGGACAGCGCAAAGTGAGCGTCCGGACTGCCCGGAGCCAGCTTGACCGCCAGTCGCAATTCTTCCATTGCGCTGTCTGTTTTTCCCGTCTCGAGCCATAATCTGCCGCAGGCAACATGCGCGACGAAATTGTTCGGCGCCAATCCAACAGCTTCCTTTGCGTACTTCAATCCCTGTTGATAGTCACCCGTACGGAGAAATTCAAAAGCAAGTTGGATTCGTGGCGATGCATCGGAAGGCGATACTTGAATCTCCCGGCGAAACGCGTCAACGGCCAGCGGCGGGTGTTCCTTCAGCATGAACACGCCGTTCATGTAATTCACGCCGGGTTGGGACGCGTAGAGCGCCACCAGCTGTTTCAATTCCGTTTCAGCTGCCACGCGATCTTGTAACGCGATCAATGCCTGAGCACGGCCGGCGAGCCGGACCATCGGGAGTTGCTCTGGTGGAAGTTTGGCTGGGAGATTGGATATGCGCAGCGCGGCAACTCCAAAAGCATCAAGCAGCTTGAGGTCTGCGAATACGGCATCCTTTGGAGCGTCCGGATTTTCAGCGGCGATCTGATTCGCAGCCAACGTCAAGCGCTGCAGTGCAATTTCAGGTTTGCCTGACTCAGCGTTGAGAATACCGTCGTGAATCAGCACTTCGCGAACGAAGGCCGGGTCGGTCCCTACTCCGAGCTTTATGCTTTTCTCTAGTGCTGCCTGGGCTTCTGCATAGTGGGTTAACTGAAATTCGCTGAGGCCGAGCATCCCGAACCCTGGGCCCGGCTGTTTCCTTTCCGTGGCCACGAAATGAGCAAACGCATCGCGTGCTTCCCCGAAGCGCTGTGCATCGAAAAATAGCGTTCCGAGATGCCACCAGCCCTCCGACCAGTTTGGTCGAAGCTTGGTGGCGTGTTCATACAAGCGAATTGCTTCTGGGATTCGTTCCGCATTCAAAGCCGCCTGTGCGCGTGCCGCCAATTTCTCAAAAGATTCGTTCCCTGTGCTTCTGCTGGCTTGTTCATTGACTGCGCCTCGAATCGGAAGCGCGGCGAGTACCTGCGGAAGGCTTTCGCCTGGCGCAATCGCGCAAAGCGCGAAAACAAGGAGAGGAACAATTGCGATTCTTTGTTTGTCGAGTCTCATTTCTGTGGCGCGGCCCTAGTTGTGAACCGGCGCAAGATCTATCTAACATCTACCATTCGGCGTCGGACTTCAAGATCACCAGCAGGGAATAATGAGGGAGAATTAAATGCTTGTGACGACCTCGTATTCCTGTAGAGTACGGGTCCAAGCAGAAAATCGTTAGGAATCGCTGGAAATTATCGTTCTTGCTGTATTAGATTACCACGTTGATTGCCGAGATTTTTTCTGCAGGAGGTCCGAAGCCATGAAACGGTTGCTCGCTCCCTTCTCTATCTCCTTGCTGTGCGTCTGCGGCATCGCAGCCCAGAATCAACCCCAACAAGCGAATTCGGATCAGTCTTCCAGCACGATTCGTTCGACGGCTCAGGAGGTCCTGCTGGACATGGTCTTCCGCGACAAGAAAGGCAAGACCATTCGCGATGTTCGGCCGGAGGAGATACATATTTTGGAGGATGGCGTCGAGCAGAACCTGACGTCATTCCGGTTGATCGAAGGAAACGCGGCCGGGTCAGCACCTGTAGCAACGCGTACAACTGCTGCCCCAGTTGGCGTGGACCCGATGCGTGAGATACGACTGGTTACGCTTATATTTGAAGGATTGGATGGTGAGGGAAAACGCTTCTTCCGCCAGGCGCTCAAGGACGTTCTGGATATGGCGCCAGAGCAGAACCTGTATTTCTCCGTCTTGACCGTTGACCAGAAACTGCACGTAATTCAGCCATTCACCGCCGATCATGCGGCTTTGCTAAAGAGCGTGGATCGTTCGATGATGTGGTCCTTTGTTCAATACGAAACCCAGTCTACTGAGGTGAAAAAGTCTCTGAAGCAAGCGCTCTCGGGAGATGAGCCGCAGTTGCAAAGCAGTGGGTCGGGCGGCGCAAGTCCGGCGCAAGTGCAGAGCCTCGTCAACTACCGGATGGCCAAAATGCAGTACGACATGCTTCAAGCTGCCGAAGCCGCCGATCGTCAATCCAATGCTCGTGCGACCATCGATGCATTGATGGCCCTTGTACGGGCGCAGTCGCAACTGCCGGGCCGCAAGGTAGTGCTGTATTTCAATCCGTACTTGTTCGTCCCTGAGATCATCAAAGAGCAATACGACAGTCTCATTAGCACGGCGAATCGATCGAACGTCAGTTTTTATACCGTCGATCCGAAGGGACTGGTCACCTGGAGCCAGGAAACCGCAGGTCGCGATTCCTTGAAAGATGCTACGGGCGAAATCCGGTCGCAACAGATGCGAGGCGGCGTCGGCGAAGTGTCCACCCAGCAAGCCCGCGCCAGCGAAACGGCGGAGGGAGCGCTGCGTGCGAATCCGCTACTTTGGCTGCGCGATCTTGCCCAGCAAACTGGCGGTACGGCCATTGTTGAAACCAACGACTGGAAAGCACCGCTACGAACTGTCATGGCAGAAGTGCGGACGTACTACGAAGCTTCCTATGTGCCGCACATCGCCCAATATGACGGCAAGTTTCGCAAAATATCCGTTCGCGTAGATCGCCCTGACGTCACTGCTCACACTAGCAGTGGCTACTTTGCGTTGCCGCAACTGAAGCGTGGCCAGCAAATGTTGGCCTACGAACTCCCTCTGCTGAATTCGTTGAATGCCGCTGCAGTCCCGTCGGACATGGCATTTCAGGTCGCGGCCGAGCGGTTCAACGACCATGGACTGAAAGTCGAGTACATGGTTACGCTGGAAGCGCCTCTCAGGCAAATGATGTTCGCGGCACGGCCGGATCAAAAAACAAGCATGGTCGATGCTGCGTTACTCGCCGTTCTGAGGAATTCCAAGGGCGAAATTGTTGAGAAATTTAGCAAAGACTTCACTGTGCAAGTCGCTCTCGACAAGGTTGACGCATATAAAGAGGGAAATCTGGTTCAAACCTTTCCAATGGAACTTTCTCCCGGGGAGTATGAGTTGGAAGCCGCGTTGATGGACCGAAACGGGAAGAAGGTCGGTGTGAAGAAAAGCAGCGTCACGGTGCCGGCACCCTCCAACGGTCTTTCCATGAGCGATGTGGTGGTGGTGCGGCGGACCGATGCGCTGAAAGATAACCAGATTCTCGATGCGTTTTATTTTCCAGGCGGCAAGATCGTCCCTACGCTAGCTCACACACTTAAGGGCGGACCCGGGAATGTTTTGCCTTTTTACTTCGCGGTCTACCCGGATCACGCCGTCAAGGATTCTCCGAAGCTGACGATGGCTTTCTATAAAGACGGCCAGTATCTTGGCGCGGCTGAGGCACCGCTACCGGAAACGCAAAAAGACGGAAGAATCCCCTACATCGCAAATCTGCCCGCGGATAAATTCACTCCTGGAGCGTACGAAATTCGCATGGGTGTGACCCAGGGTGGTTCGAAGGTAGAGCGGATGGTGGCGTTCCAGATCGAATGACACTCTCGTTTTCTCGGAGGCTGCACTTCGGTGTCAGCCGGCGTGGAAACCAGAGCCACTTCGATTGTCGGGTTGGATTGTTATCGGGAATAATGTGAAGCGCTGCAGAAACGAAGTGAAACCGGCCTGTGCCGTCGCTGCACTTTTCCCCGAGGACATTCGTCTGTGAAATTTTCCCGCCGTAGGTTTGCGCAGCTGGGGTTGGGAGCTGGGCTCTCGCTCCGCGAAAGTTGGTTTCTACCTCAGGGCATCTCTACCCACAAAGCCCCACCATTACCCAGATCCGCACCTTCGGGCCGGCCTTTCAACGCTCACTTCGTGGACGTAGGACAATACGCGGGACTGCGAGCCCCGATCATCTACGGCGATCTGGATCAAAAAAAATATCTTGTCGAGGCAACCGGCTGTGGCTGCGCATTTATCGATTATGATAATGATGGGTGGATGGACATATTCGTTTTGTCTGGGACGCGCCTGGAAGGCGCGCCCACAGGGACAACGAATCGTCTTTACAAGAACAATCGAGACGGCACTTTCACGGACGTTACGGAAAAAGCAGGCCTGCATTCGGCCGGCTGGGCATGCGGCGTTTGCATCGGCGACTACAACAACGATGGATTCGATGATATTTTCTGCGCCTGCTTCGGGCAAAACAAACTTTACCGAAATAATGGCGACGGGACTTTTACGGATGGGACCAAGGCGGCTGGTCTATGGACCCAACAGCAGTACTGGGGGGCCGGTTGCAGCTTCGTGGACTATGACTGCGACGGACTTCTGGACCTGTTCGTTTCCAACTACGTGCAGTTTTCTTTTGAGCAAGCGCCGGTCCCCGGCCAAAACAACAGCTGCATTTGGTTGGGGATTCCGGTCGCCTGCGGGCCGCGGGGATTGCACACCGGCAGGCATTGGCTTTATCACAACAATGGCGACGGCACCTTTACCGACGTTAGCGAGTCCGCTGGCATTGCGAAAGCTACGTCGAGTTACGGTATGACGGTCGTCGCAGCCGATTTCGATGAAGATGGCTGGCCCGACATTTACGTCGCTTGTGATGCCACTCCAAGCTTACTTTTCATGAACAATCACGACGGCACTTTTCGCGAAGAGGGCATATTGCGTGGAGTTGCCCTAAGTGATGACGGAAAGGAGCAGGCGGGCATGGGCGTCGGAGTCGGTGATTACGCTCTGGATGGCCACCTCGATCTTTTCAAGACCCACTTCGCCGACGATAGGAACATTCTTTACCGCAACAATGGGAAGGCGTACTTTCAGGACGTAACCGCATTATCGCGATTGGGAGTTGAAACGCGGTACGTTTGCTGGGGCGCCGGCATCGTTGATTTGGACAATGACGGCTGGCCGGATTTGTTCATGACGACGGGGCATGTAGATCCAACTATTGAGAAAAAGCTTCCGCAATACCCGTATAAGTCTCCGCGCGCCGTTTTTCGAAACTTGGGCAAAGGCGTGTTTGAAGAGTTGATCGAGGAAGCTGGGCCGGGCGTAGCCGCAGCACATTGCAGCCGCGGATGCGCTTTCGGCGATTTCGATAATGATGGCGACCTGGACATCGTCATCGTCAATCTCAATGAGCCACCGTCGCTGCTGCGAAACGACCTTTCTGGAAAAGCCAACTGGATTAAAGTTAAGTTGGAAGGCGTGAATTCCAACCGCAGTGCGATAGGAGCTAGAGTCATAGCTCATTACGGCGGAAAGGCGCAAGCTCAGGCTGTACTTAGTCAATCCAGTTTCTTCTCCTGCAACGATCCCCGGTTGCATTTCGGCTTGGGAACGTCCGCTTCCGCCGACCTTGAAATATTTTGGCCCAGCGGCCAGCATCAAAGCTTCAAGAGCTTGCCGGTCAATCGTCTGTTCACAATTCGGGAAGGCGAGGGTGTGGTACGCAATCGCGGTTGGGCGAAAAGTTGAAAGAAACGCGCGCTTCATGCCGGCACCGGCGCAGAGTTCTCAATTACGCTGTTCGGAAGTGATGAATTCAATGTTCTGGCGAATCTTGGCATGTTTGTTATGGGCGACGATTGCGTCAGCGCAGGACGATTCTAGCCAGCGCGAATTGAGCCGTGCCATTGAGTTGCACCAGTCCGGTCATTACACCGAGGCGATTGCAAGCTATCAATCCTTTTTGAAATCCCATCCGGATGCAATCGCGGTTCGCTCGAATCTGGGAGCCGCGTTGGCCCACGAAGGCCGATACACCGAAGCGGTTCAGGAATACACTCTCGCTCTATCCACTCAACCGGCGAACTACGGCATCCGATTCAATCTTGCACTGGCGCACTACAAGATGGGTGATGTCAAACAGGCCGCTAAACAATTCGAAGAAGTCTATGCGATTCAACCTGCCAGCGACCCGGAGCGGCGCCGCCTCCAACTGTTGCTCGCGGAATGCTATCTTCGCCAAGGCGAAGACGCGCGCGTCATTGCCCTTCTGAATCCACAGGCTGACACAGACCCTAACGACTTCGCGCTCGCATACCTTCTTGGGACCGCGTTGCTACACCAGGGGAAGGACGAGCGCGGCGCCTTAATGATTCAACGGATTTTGCAGAATGGCGACAGCGCGGAAGCTCACATGCTCATGGCCTTCACCCAAATGAAAGCAGGCAATAAGAAGGAAGCCACGCAAGAAGTGGAGCGCGCGCTCGCCCTGAATCCGAATTTGCCGGAGGCATACAGTCTCCGCGGAAGATTGGCTTTTCAAACTTCGAACCTCGGTGGCGCCGAAGCGGCCTTCCGCAAAGCCCTGGATTTGGACCCCGCGGCGTTTGATGCACGTCTGTGGCTGGGAACACTTCTTCGACAAGAGGGTAAACTCCCGGAAGCTCGTTCAAATCTGGAACGGGCGAAGCAAATGCTGCCGAATGACGTCCGGGTCTGCTACCAGTTGGCGCTCCTATACTCGGCCGAGGGAAATGACCAGCGTGCCGCAGTCCTACTTGAAGATTTGATCAAACGCATGCCGGAGTACACCGAGGCGCATCGCAGTCTCTCCACCATCTATTTTCGTCTCGGTCGTGCGAAGGAGGGTCGGCAACAGAAAAAGATCGCCGAAGACATGGACGCCGCGATTCAGGCCAAGGATCAAGAACGAGGGCGGAGTTTGCAAAAGTGATTCGAAGATTTTCCGCACTACTTTTGCTAGCGACTTCGGCGGTCGGGCAGACCGCCTCGCAATCATTCGAAGAACTTTCCTCGAAGGCGCGCCAAGCCTATGAGGCGGATCGCCCTAAGGAAGCCGCTGAACTCTTCTCTCGCGCCGTCAAGTTGCATCCCGACTGGGCCCAAGGTTGGTGGGCGCTGGGAATGATCGAATACCAACGCGACCGGTACCAGGAGTGCCGTGACGCGCTCACTCGAATGGTGCAACTGGACGCTTCGGCTGCGCCGGGTTTCGCACTGCTCGGTTTGTGCGAGTTTCGCACCAAACAATACGACGCCGCGTTCCAGCATCTGAAAAAGGCGCACATGATGGTGCCCATAACGCAGCCCGGCGGGCCATTGCTGGATACCGCCGATTATCACCTAGCGTTGCTGCTCAATCAGCAAGGCGCTTTCGAAGTGGCGCAGGAAATTCTGATGCGTGTTGCGCGCAAGGTTCACGATAACTCCGAAATGATGGTTGCTGCCGGCCTGCCAGCGCTCCGCATGCCAATCCTCCCTTCAGATATTCCGGAGAGCCAGCGCGACGTAGTGATGATGGCGGGCAAGGCTTTCTGGGATCTGGCCACTCAGTCACCTGAAGCAGCCGAGGTCGACTTCAAGGCGCTTGTCCTGAAGTACCCGAAGTTCCCCAATGTCCATTATTTCTTTGGCACGTATTTAGCAGCCCGTTATCCTGACCAGTCCGATCCAGAATTCCTGCAAGAACTAAGCATTACGCCCGAAAGTGTTCCCGCTCGAGTTCAATTGAGCTTGCGCTACGTGCTTGAGGACAAGCTGGACGAGGCACTGAAATCGGCTCGCGAGGCTGTCGCGTTGAGCCCTGATTCTGTGGGAGCGCAGTTGGCGCTCGCAAAAGCCCTCCGAGCGCAAGGCGACAACGAGGGTGCCCTGACTGCTTTCCTGGCCGCCGAGCGTCTCGATCCGGTAAGCCCGTCGATCCGTCTGTATATTGTGAACGCTTACCGTGCCCTCGACCGCCTCGATGATATGCGGCGCGAAACAGCCGAGTACGAGCGGCTCAAAGCAGAGCAGGGAACGTGGCCCTAAACCGTCTCTGCCGACATGAGCACGCCCGTTTTTGGTGCCATTCCCGCCCGAATGCCAGGAGCTGGCATCGATTGATGTCGTCCAAACGACGCTCACTGTAGCGCTACAGGATGTGAGGATCGCCGAGTCGGTCCTGGTACTTTCCTGGCCGCTGGAAGCCGACGAAACCACAAAATTGAACGAAACCATTAAAAAAACAAAAGAGTGCTTGACACGGATTGGGCGAAAGCAGTAAAAAATGCCAAACGTTAACGGTAACGGTAGAGTTTCCGCCCCCGCGGAATCTTTATCCGGGACCAGGGAACTGTGGTGGTTCTCATCTCTTAGAAGAATGGGGGTGTTCAGCGATGACTCCTAGTCGGATTCCTTCCCTATGCAATATCGATTTTCTCAAGAAAAGCCGGGTCTTGGCCTTTACATTTTTGCTGGCAGTGCTTTTTGCTCTTGCTTTGCCGCTTCAGCCGTCGGCGCTGGCGCAGCAAACTAGCGCGGCTCTGAGCGGAACCGTGCTTGACGTGTCGGGTGCAGTCGTTGCCGATGCAATGGTCACGCTAAAGAACGAGGCCAGCGGCGACCTGCGCAGCACGGTCTCTAACTCAGACGGTTACTTCACTTTCGCCGCCGTACCGCCGGCCATGTACTCAGTTAGCGTGACGAAAGAGGGCTTTAGCAAGTGGGAAGCAAAGTCCATCGCTCTCAACTCCGCGGACAAGCGCAATGTTTCAGGAATTAGTCTGAGACCCGGTGCGAAAACGGAAACGGTAGTCGTCGAAGCCGCAGATACGCAGATCACCCCGGAGGATTCGGGAGAAAAGTCGACTCTCATCAACCAACGCATCATGCAGAACGTCGCCATCGTGGGCCAGAACGCGGCCGAGTTTGTGAAGATCATGCCAGGCATGGCTTTTACTGGTGGCGTGGTCAACCAAAGCTCCTATGCCGCATCGGATGAACGCACTGGCAGTGGTCCGGTTGGCAGTTTCTCCGCGAACGGCACCCGAACGGCCGCTCTCGACATCACCTCTGACGGTGCTCACATCATTGACCCGGGTTGCAATTGCGGCCAGGCGATGAACACGAACGCTGACATGACTGCAGAACTCAAAGTGATGACTTCCAACTTTGGCGCGGATGAGTCAAAGGGGCCAGTTGTGATCAGCGCAATCGG
>Ga0137397_10001554_pt1 | contig 16078 bp, 16 predicted proteins | sample czorhiz116metaG_FD_106658 | JGI IMG/M metagenome (GOLD analysis project Ga0137397, IMG submission 106658) | Vadose zone soil microbial communities from Angelo Coast Range Reserve, California, USA - czorhiz1.16 metaG | ecosystem: Environmental > Terrestrial > Soil > Vadose zone | place: USA... | reverse complement strand
TGCACTTCATGATGCCGAACGGTTCGACCTGCCCACCTTTCCTACGCGTTACCTCGCTCTTTCTCTCTCCCTCTTCCAACGGCGATCTAGTCGCGTGTATCTGTTGACTAGCTTGGATCATGTACATTGTTGGATCTGCATACCGCTTAGAATAAACAACACGCAGTACGTTATGAAGGCTGCGAGGATTGTAGCAAAATCGGGCAGGGTCTGTAAATAGTACACCATATAAGATGCACTGCAACTACAAGGGCTATAAATCATAATTCAGACGAACCCTGAGACCAAACATCTGGGCAGATCGATGCACTAGCCATAAATGAAGAGCATCGGTAGCACATACCATGGCATCCCATGCACAGATACACTACAGCAGAGCGTGACCCAACCCACCCCAACATAAATCGGTACTAGCTCACGGCTCGCCGCTTCCTACGCCTGGTCAAACTCGGTGCTCCGAGTCGCCGCTGCGCAGACGGATCACCGGTGCAATGACTGGTATTACTAGTAACTGCGAGCCAAAACAAAATCTAAATGTACTACTACTACTACTACTACTACTACGTTTACGTGACCGCTAGTACTTACAGGTCGTAGGGCCTACTGGCCCTACTCAGGCTGCAGGCAATGTCCGCTGGCATGGAACGCCGTCATCGTTGCGGCCTGCTTCTGAAATGACTGTATGTGCGATGCCATGGCTCGTGATTGCACAGGAAATACAGTACCCGTGGTAGATCGGCAGATCTGTGAATGCGCGAGGAGCGTGCGTTCGTCAGCGGTGTCAGCGGTGTCACGGTGGGGGTTGCGATTTAATGATCATGATCAATGGTGATTATCGGGATGATATGATTTGAAATGTAGCAGCACAACAATTGAATCATGAATGTCGCATGTCGCGCTGTTTAGTGCCACCGCAGTCGTGGTCCGAAATCGGTACTGTACTACTACTACTACCAAGAAACGTACCACAAACAGCACACTAGCGCGCACAGTACTGTACTACCATCATTCAGAATCATCCCGTATAGATCCCGTTGGAAAAAAAATATGTTTTTTTTGGTGTTCGTGTTTTTATAGGACACGCGGAGCTCAGAGTCAAGAGCTTTGAGGGGCGGAAACTCGGACCACCTTATTCGGTCGCCAAAGCTAAATTATTTATGTTCGGCTCTGAATCTCAGCCCCACGTCTCTAGCCACTGTCCCGAAAGCTTTCCGAGTTAACGATCGTTTTGAACGAGGTGTGTGCGCATCACAAGTTCCACGTGCTTCACCTGAGGCTCTCACATGTTTTCGGGGTCGGGGTGCAATCCGGCCCCCCTCCGAGAGGCCCAAGAAGTCTACAGTCCACCGCCACAGGACGGCAGAAGGACATTTTGGGCCCCCTTGGCAAGGACTGGACTGGGTCGATGAATGACAGTTCAGATGACAGTCTATTCACCGCGTTATATAAAGCGCCATCAATATTAATTATATCTTTTCCCCCTTTCCTACCCCTCCCCGCGAGGCGATACCCGCACCACACCCGCTCTCCGTGCCCGTGCAAAAAACACAAGATAACGATTACAGAATTCTACACACGTGCGCCGTTCACTTATCTGCTTCCTCTCCGTCCCCGTCGCCCCATGGGCTGAATTTGATTTTACCTGGCCGCGGCATTGAGATACCCGGCTCCCGCAGCCAGCCACGCACCGCACCCGAGCCAGAGCCGACATCGAACCAGGGCAAGCCAAGCAAATTGTCGGACACAGCGGAATGAGGCTGCGCATGGGAGACTGCAGGAGATGTCGACAGATTGCCAACTTCACTTAGACTTGGCAGCCGCTCAAGGCTAGTATTCTTCGGCCCGCCCAGAGCACGTTGCAGCGCCTCGCGTTCTGCTGGTGACGGTGCAAAAGCGCGCATAGCGAGCCCCGAGAAGAACCCTGGTGTATTGCTACCTGTCGCTGTAGTTGCGGTCGTTGCATGACCATTGGCGCCATTGCTAATGTTGCTGGTGCCGCTACTACTTGTGGCTCTCAGTACTGGAAAGCCGGATGTCAAAGCGTTGGAGTTGTCCAATGCTGGCTTGACAGACCCGCCGAAGAATGGCTTTGCCGAAAAGCTGAAGGCCTTGGCACCTGGGTTGAGCCCCCTGCGCGTTTCAGTGCCATCGATGGTCGAGCGTCTTTCCTTGTCAAGACCCTGCCACCACCGAGTTCGTGCTTCCTGTGGGGGTGCAACCGCAACCGGCGGCAAAACAGGATCTGAGTTGACGCGTAAGGGCCACACACGGGCTGCATTCATCGGATCTGACGTTATTCGATTGCGAGGTGGCGGACCGATCCCAAACGGTTCAAATATTTCTGTGGGATCATCACTGACGCGGGGGAAAACGTGACCATATGAACCAGAGGCGATAGCGGGGTCAGACTCTGGGACCGAAGGACGACGCTGCCAATCGGGATCAAAAAACGCTTCGTTGTCTGACTGAAGCCTCCTGGAGAGCAAGTCCTCCAGCACTTCGATCTCTCCAGCGGCAGTGGACGTAGACATGCCGTCGAGGGCCTGATTAGGGCCATTTGGCATGACTGGAAGCGCGCATCTCCCATTTGCAACATCAGAGTCGCCAAACGGCGAGAATTTCGATCCTTGAACGGGATTGGACAGTGATGCAAGGTCTTCGTCAAAAATCGAATATCCCTTCGTGGGGCGGATAAGTGATTCGGGAGCTCCAATGGGATGCAATGGTGGCTGCGAAGGTGAGCTATATCCAATTTTGAGGGGAGGCGCAGTGGTGAGAGCGCAAAGATGGGGCGAGCTCCGGGTAGACGCAGATCTGGAGCCACCACGTTCGCGATCGCGATCGGAATCCTTTTCCAGGGGTGTTGGGAACGGGTCCAGGACTTCGTGACCCATTCTGGATTCGGGCGCAAGGGTGAACTCGGTAGTGGGGGTTGGTTCCCAGGTGTCCAGCAATGGCCCGGGGATAAAGCCGTACTTATGGTTCGCCTGCTCGCGCTGCAGTGCCTCGGCCTTCTCCCGCGCCGCCACCAACGCCATGCGTTCGCGTTCTATGGCCTCCTCGAGCTCACGCACGCGGGCATTGAGCGCGGTCACGACCTCTTCCGCGACCGTAACTTCTCGTTTGCGGTGCTTGACCTGAGCACGAATGTCTAGCTCCTCTCGGTCCGCTGCTTCGCCCGCCACTCGGATCGCCACCTCATCTTGCTCCACCTGGGCCTCGAGCGCACGGATCTCTTCGCCGAGTTTCTCGAGGCGTGTTCCCGCCTCCACTTTGGCTTTCTGGGTAGCGCGAAGGCGACGCTCGGCATCACGCTTGCCCGCTTCAGCTGCTCGTCTATTATCCTCCAATGTTTTTGTGCGAGTCTTGAGCTCACTGCGCGCGGCGTCCTCAACTCGCTTCACTTCGCGGACGTTGCTCAATTCCGCACTGAGGGCAGTGTCTACTGCACCGGCTGTGCTGGTGTGCTCATATGATTGATTACACAACTCGAGATTGAGGGCACGTGTTTGGCTTATTTGTTGGGTGAGCTCCGCGACAGCCGGAATAGAATCGAAATTAGGCGACGATCCGTTGGTAGTCGCACCATTTGCGGAAGGGGGCAAAGGATGGAGGTGTTGGGGTAAGGGCCGTTGGTGAGAAGCTGGGGATTGCGAAGTTGTCAGGGACTGGCTGTGCTTAGGTGTGTGAAGAGGTAGGAGGGCAGATTTCGGGGGTGGAGGTGGAGTAGAGCTGTGGTGACGACGCGACGTTGATCGATCACGAGAGCGTAGTTTGGGGGGTGCCGATCGCTGAGGCGTGCGAGGGTTGTGGGTGGTGGTTGGGAAGGGGAGACCTGCGGGTAAGAACGCGTCGGGCAAAAAAAAAGAAAAGGATCATGGTGAGTGAAAAATCATGTCAATCTCATCATTGGGCTCACCGTTGAAATTCTCGAGTTGGTCAAGCGCTTTGATGTTCAGAATACCCGAGCTCCAGCCTTCTTCATCACCCTTGGAGTGAGGAGTTGGACGGGGGGACCAGGAGGAATCAAGTGCTCCACCTCTCCACCATCTACCGAAAGCCCCAACGAACCAGAGCTCCTTGGAAGGGAAGAAATCGTGATCTGAGGTCCCCGTTGTATTGCGAGCTGACGAGATGACTGGGGACGTCTCTCGAGATGGGGGATGGGTCTTCAGATTAGGGATGACTGCGGCGATGGTGAAGAAACCGAAGCTATGAAAAGCATGGCGTGGAGTGCGAAGAGCAATAGCAGCGCGATTAGAGAAATGAAACGCGGATGAACCTGATTCGAGTGAACCGAAACTTGAGGGTGATTGGGATGATGATGAACGATGGTAATTTGTCTTTGAATCTTCAGAGTCTGTGTGGTCAGGGTGCGCCGGATCATCGAGACGGGAGAGGTGATGGCGGACGGATTGCTCGGTGAGATAGGAGCGAAAGGAGGATTCTGATGGATTTGAGAGGTAAGCTAGAAAGAGATGTACGCGGTGAGTAAGGACGTATAGGGCAGACATGAGGATGAGAACGGTGAAAAAGGAGATCAGGTATCACATTGGGATATGTAAGCCGTAGTGAAAAGGGAAAGGGCAAAAGAAATAATTAACTTGGAATACTAACCGAGACAAAGAAAGAGGAAAAGAAAGAGGGTAGCGATGAACATAGACCTGAACTCTATGTGGGTGTTGAAGAGAGAAAAGGAGGATCGAGGGGAAGGATGGATCGTTGTGGTGGTGGATGTTGCCAGCATGACGGCTACAGTGCCACAGGCGAAGGAAAGAAGAAACTTGAGCAGAGGGTGGATCGAATCACAAAGTGGGACTGATGTATGATCGTGACGATCAATGGCCGTGTCCGTTGTGAAAGGGGACGCCCGCAAAGAAGCGTCGTCCCCGTCGACGATTTGAAAGAAAGGCGAAGGCAAGAGAGCAGGACGTCGTCGTCTTTGACTCGACTCGATGCCTCACCCACTTTTCCACCAACCTCCGAACTTTTCGCCGCTATTAATTTGCCGTATTTATTTATTTATTTAGTCCTTATATGCACGTGATGAATTTCTAATTAATTTGAGAGTCAGGCGTCCGAGGTGCGCTACTTGGTGGTTCCTCGGCCGCAATCTTCACTTCCGCCTCGATCCGTTCACGCGCTCGCACCACCTTTGATTGCAAGTAATGCGAATACCGAGGCGTCGGCGTACCCCGTGCACCAGCCGCAGCCGTTGGTGGCACTTCCGGTGGCGCGTTCGTCTTGAAAAGGTGCTCATAGCTCTGATCGCCGTATACGAGGACAAGTGCAGTTGCATTAATTTCGGAGGATCGTCCTCGTCCAAATTCAGATGGCAGACGGACGCACCTGCAAGATCCGCTCCATTCCGTCTGCAGGCTTCGTACTGAGAATAAGATGTGCTTCGTCCAGCGTCATCCGATGCTCGCGCGTCAGCTTGTCCGTCATAGAGCCTGTCGTCGCGTTCCCAACCCCTGCAACGTCAGAGCCAATTGCGCCCTGCGGGTGGTGCTTCGCATCTACACACGAAAACCTAAGAGCGTGTTTAGCCGACATCACATGGAGACACACTCTTCGCAGCCTGTCGCCCGGCCTCCAGCAGTGCCTTTCCGAATATTTGGGTCCCCGTGATCAGAATTTGGATGATAAGTTTTGGGGCCGACTGGATGAAGGAGATATTAGATATCGTTGCGCCGGAAAATACGAGACACGATTCATACCATGTTGTGCCGAGCGCGAGGGACACGGGGAGTTGATGACAAGCTGGGACTGTATGTGTGCCAAAGCCACCCGAACGCGGCGTGTGCCGAAACTTCCAAATTTGCAACAACTTCGGCCTGTTGGCGCATAATTTGCGATGCTCCATCCCGACGAGTGCCAATACGGTGCCCATCAATGAAACGAAAAGGCTCCCCCGTGCCCATGGACGTGGATGGCTCACCAAAGAGGGCACGTAAGGAAAAGGCAAACGACGAATTTCGCTCAGTCAAGGCATCTATTGTCCTTGCCGTCCCTCCCGTCTTTGCAAACAGATTGCACTCTGGGGTAGAGGAGATGCTCGATACTATGATCATGAGGTGTAGCACTTTCTCTTTCTCAAAACCTCTGCCTTCCGCCCATTTACTCTTCTTCTCGTTCCCCGCAGGTATGAGCCCACGCTGAATGGTGTCGTCCTTGCACACTCAAACATGCATTTCCTCAATCGTGTCGCGCGGCTACAAGCAGATAGCCCGTTCTCAATTTGCCATGTAGGATTCGAGGCACTCATATGGAACCCCACACGCGGCATGAAACTCGGTGCGTCTGGTCATCGCGCACTTCTCCTTGCCCCTTGTACTGACGGGTTGCCACGACACCAGCCGGACGGGTAACCCTTTGCTCTCCAGACCATGTATCGTTGTTAGTGCATCGCATTTTCAACGTGTCCATTCCCCGGCACCACATCCCCTCAGATCAGTGGGAGTTCGAATATGGCCCCGCAGAGAATGACCCTGAATTTGGTGACGTGGAGACTGACGACGTGGACGTTGATACGACAGCGGAAGTGCAAGGGGACGACGCGCAAGCTACGGATCAGCGTGGGCGCTGGGTGCACAGAATTACTGGCGATCGTCTTGGCGGAAAGCACCGGCGGCTCCAGTTCACGGTAGTTGGGTGAGCCTCCTAACGGTTTTCAATGCAACGAGAGGTTCTGTACACTTAGCGACCACCTGCGTAGCCTGACCGTCGCGAATCAGATGCTCTCTCTAGTTGGCTCCATACAGCCCGACCCATTCTCTCCGGAACACACTCCACAGGTGAAACAGGTACAAAGCCATCAACCACCGCCACACCCAGTCTTCCCCGACCCAGTCAAATCAGATGCAGCCGATGACGAGGAACTGGATGCGGTCACCGCACGGCTAAGTCCGGCGGCGGTGGATAAAGGCGAGCGGCGGGGAAAAAAAGAAGGGAATGAGGAGACGCTAGCAACGAGAGAGAAGGGTGGGGCTGTCACCAAGTCAGAACACAGGCGAAAACGGAAAAAGGCTTCATAGCGGGGGCTGCCTCGCCGGCTGTTCAGCTCTTTGCAATAGAACATCGCAACCAAGCCCCGTTGTTACTGTCATAGTTTTTTTTCCCCAAGCGGAATCTTCGTACGATTGCTGGCAGAACTTTCTTGGATTTATCCGGTTGGCAGTGCTGTATTTCTTTAGAATCCGCCCACTCGAAGCCCGTGCAAAAAGTGCATCAGACATCAGAGAATGAAGCAACGAGGTGAAAGCACGTTTGATTGATTCTCAAGCCCATTATGCATGTGTATGTGTTGACCAGTAACGTCTAAAAATAAAAGGTACTACCAGGACTCGAACCTGGTTTAGCGGAAATCACAGGTTATCAGAATCCGCTGTGCTAACCGCTACACTATAGCACCATCGCCAGCAGAGGGGATCGTCACGCTGCTGATCAGATTGGGATGATCAGGCGCTCATCTTTACCCGCCCGGCACCGTGCTGAGAACCCTCAAAGCGAGATGGACTCTTTCGACTCGGCGGGCCTCCCTACAGGTGGATCCCGGCTCCTTTCTCAGTCCCCACAATTCTCCTTCGCCTCTGCCTCCTCAAGTTCGCACACTGGCCCAGGAGGAGACGACCTCTCGCTCTCCGAACTATATCCCGACGATCATTGTCTTCTCGAGAAGGAACGGGACCGCCAGACCCGCCACAACCCAAAAACGCGACCGTCGATCGCTGAAACTCTCGGGTTTGGCGCGCCGGCGCCTGATCGGTCGGAGGACCAGAGTACGTTGGGCACGCTGGAGGATGTGGGGGAAGAGTTAGAGGAAGAGGACGGCGCGGAAGCCGACGTGACCGTGCGTGGAAACGGTGAGGAAGCTGAAGGGACAAGCAATGCTGCGCAGTTGCGCGAGGAGAAGCTGCAGAACGATCTGTTCGTGCTTCGGCAGCTAAACGGCGCTTTCGCGGTTTACAACGACGCGCTTCGGGAGGCGCAAGCGGGCACGGAGGTGAATTGCCCATGTACTAGCTCCAATCTGTCTTTTATCTAACCATGCGACTTGTTTTCTTCCGACAGCGCATCGCCGAACAGCTCGAGCAGACGGACGCGCTGCTCAACAAATACATCAACATCCTATCCAAGACCGAGCAGGCCGCGCGACTCGTCTTCGACGAGCGATGGATGGGCGCCGAGGCGGTACGTGTTTGTCTCCTCGTCTTTATTTGCCTCCTGCTCTGCAGTTTGTTTGTTTTTTGAGACGTGTTCCCTTTGATTTTAGGACGAGGCACAGCTCGAGGAGGAGGAACGGGTGCGGGAAGAGGCGCGGAGGCGCGAGGAGGAGGGACGTCAGCAGGCAGCGCAGCGGGAGCGGGAGCGGAGGGAGAAGGAGGAGCTCGAGCGTGCGATGCGCGATGAACTCGAGCGCGAGAAGAGGAACAAGGCGGGCATGCGGGCTTCCAGTAGTGGCGTGCGGGGCGTCCGTGGGACGCGTGCATCTATGCGCGCGGGTGCCGCTGCGACGAGGGGCGTCTCGAGGGCAGGTGCGCCATCCCCATTCTGCTTTCTTTTTTTTTTTTCGTCACGCTGAGACGATCTCACTGTTGTAGCATCGGTCTCGTCGACTGGTCATGCAAGGGCATCGAGCGGGACGGCCACGGGTCCATCGAAAATCTCAAGACAGTCGTCGGCTGTGTCCTCAGCTCGGGGCACAACCAACATCCCCCGGGGCATCTCGAAACGATCCTGACGGGATCACATTACCCCCTTACGGTGTATCCTCTGTATAATCAGCGCCCATTTGTATCGATGGCTGGATCTTCACTGGAACCGAACGTTCTGGGCAAGTGGGATCATGTACGACGGCGAAAGCAATTAACGCTATGCCTCGGCGTCAGAACGTTCTACCCTATCCTTATTGTAGGACCCGTTAGACCTGTTATGGCCTGGTGCTCTTCGTGCACTGCTGATTCATTCTAGGTGCGACATCAGTATTACATCGCACGGGCGCGTATTGGTTACGGTCTGGTCTCCTCATCTCATTCAGAACTCTCGCAACAAAGTTCTTGGAAGGGCTATGACCTGCTAGAAAATATCATCTTCGTTACGTACATCTACTCAAGGCGAAGAATTAGCTCTAGTGCTGTATGACGACTTAATATCGGCGGCAGAATGGATTCGTGATTATATAATTTATATTTTTAAGGGTTTTATTTTTATTTTTATTTTATTTTCGCAAGCGGAGAGTTTTTTGTAGATCCAGCAGATCTAGAGGGCAGGTCCTGGTCCTGGTCACAACAACGTTACAGATGTCGAGGAAACGACGCGCGGCCGCCATAGCGGATGACGTCGGAGTGTCCTGCTCATCCTCTACACCAGATGAGGAGAAGGAGACTTCAGATTCAGATGCCTCCTTTGACATTTCCTCTGCCCTGACAAGGCGAAAACCATCCTCACGGAAGGGCAAAGCGCCCCTTATCCCTCATGATGATGGTACCGATAATGACACGGAGCTCGAGGAAATGATAAGAAACTCGATATCCAAGCGTAATGTCAAGGATGGTACTGAACTGTTGAAGAATACGAAGGGCAAGAAAAGGCTCTCAAAAGGAGAGCTCGGAGGGGGGAGTTTTCAGAGCATGGGTACCTCTTGTTCACCATCTGCATCGCACAACCTCATCCCGTTATTATTTTTTCAGGGCTTTTCCCATGGATTTTACGCTCCCTGACACTACAGGGGTTCCGTACGCCCACTCCAATCCAACGCGTTTGCATCCCAGTTCTTCTCTCCAGCCCTCCTCGTGACCTGGTTGGGATGGCCCGTACGGGCTCTGGCAAAAGTCTCGCTTTCCTCATCCCTCTCGTTCAACGCTTGGGCGGGCGACATTCTTCTACTTTCGGGGCTCGGGCCCTCATCCTTTTGCCCACACGGGAACTCGCTCTTCAAATCCTGAAGGTGGGGAAGGAGCTTGCACGTGGTTGGCACGATGGTGAAGGCGAGCACGCTGGCGATAAGAGCGGCGATCATTCCGAAAGCCAGAATAGGGGTCAGAGTCTTCGCTGGGGTCTAGTGGTCGGTGGAGAGAGCATGGATGAGCAGTTTGAGATGATCTCGAGTAATCCCGACGTGTACGCCGCGTCCTTTCCTGCATACGCCACCGATCCGACCGATCTGATTCGCATTATCTCTTTTTTTTTGTAGCATCATCGCCACTCCAGGACGACTCCTGCACCTTGTAGTGGAAATGAACCTTGACCTCCGTTCCGTCCAGTATGTTGTATTCGACGAGGCGGACCGCCTTTTCGAGATGGGTTTCGAAACGGCCCTCACAGAGATTATTCACCGCCTGCCTACAAGTCGTCAGACACTCCTTTTTTCCGCGACATTGCCGAAGTCACTTGTGGATTTTGCCAAAGCGGGCCTGCAAAACCCGAAACTCGTACGTCTCGACGCAGAGAGCAAAATCAGTGCGGATCTTCGGATGGCATTCTTTTCCGTCAAGCAAGACGAGAAGGACGCTTGTTTACTCCTGCTGCTGCGTGACATCATTCGGGTCCCATGGGGGACTAGCGCATCGCTTGAACAGGAACGAGGTGGCGATACGAAAGACAAAAGTGTTGCACAAAACCAGTTCACCGCACCGCACCAGACCCTCGTGTTTGCCGCCACCAAACATCACGTCGAGTACCTCACGACTCTCCTCAGCGCGGCGGGCTATGCCGTCTCGCATATCTATGGCTCACTCGATCAGGCAGCGCGCAGCCAACAAATGGATCTCTTCCGACGTGGCCGCACGAACGTACTCGTTGTAACGGACGTAGCTGCACGAGGAATCGATATCCCTGTCTTGGCGAACGTAGTGAACTACGATTTCCCGCAAGGCGCGCGCGTGTTTGTGCATCGGGTGGGGCGCACAGCCCGTGCAGGGCGTTCTGGCTGGGCGTGGTCGTTTGCGGGCCCAACTGAACTTCCTTATCTCATCGAGCTGCAGCTTGTCCTCGGACGCCCGCTCACGCGGGATGCACCAGGTGACAGCGAAGCTCAGTACACCGAAAATCTCGTGCTTGGGGCATTTCCGCGTGAATCGCTTGATGACGAGGTCGCTTATATACGCGCCCTCGAGGCCGAGCACCATGCATTACCCACGTTGCGTAACGTCATGCACAGGGGGCAAATGATGTACGAACGGTCACGCGGACGCGCGAGTCCCGCAAGTTATACGCGCGCGAAGGAGATGTCGCGAGAGCCTGCACTCTGGGGTCTCGTCGGTGCGGGTACTGTGGGTGGTACGCATCCTGTGCTTCGGTTGAAAGGTCTTGCTGTAGAGGTAACCCCTGTGCATGAGGACAAGCGTCGCCGGGCGTTGCTTGCGGCTGTCCACTCGTTCCGACCTGTTGAGACCGCGCTAGAGATCGGCTCGCGCGGGAAGAATGGCAACTCGGAACTCATGAAAGAACGAAGAAAAGCGCTTTCGAAGGCTGTAGGGCGAAGAGAGAAGGTTCAAGTACCTGATGGTGGCGGAGGCGCTGTTGAGAATGAAGATTACACACGAGAAGCAGGAGATGTAGAAATGGCAGAAGATGAAGACATCGACGTGTGTTCAGATTATTTTTTTCATGTGAGCACTGCCCTAATCAATCCTGTAGGCTGTCTTTGGTGTGTTCCCATCAAAGCCCTCGAAGGAGAAGTACCATGACCCGGAATTTTATCTCCCATATAGTCAGGCTGGGGCGAATTCGGAAAAGGGGTGCGCCAAACTCAGACTCATAAGTGCTAGGCTCACATAACTTAGGTATTCCCTGTTGGACGGGGAAACTTTTGCCGAGCAGGCACGCCATGCCACATTTGATCTCGCCGGAGACGAGGGGACGGCCACACAGAAATGCGCCCAATCTAGAATGATCTGGAACAAGAAAAAGAAAAAGTTCGTTCGCGGTGACGGCGCAGGCGCCGACAACGTCAAGATGGTTAGGACCGAAAGTGGTATCAAGCTTCCTGCGTCCTATCGCAGTGGGCGCTTTGACGAATGGCGAGCCAAGGCACGCGTGAGCCTCCCTCGCGTCGGCGAGGCAGTTCCAGAACGCCCAACTCTAAGTCGCAAGCGTTTCAAACATACATCGACCACGCTTGCAAAACCTCTTGATAAACTCGCTACGAACTACGAGCGGAAAGTCCGTGTTCAGAAGAAAACGGACACTGTTGGCGCGGTGGTCGGGGGAGAGTCCGCTAGGAAAGGACCTCATAGGACAAAGGGACCAATAAAGCGATACGGTGGCAAGGCCATGGGACAGGTTCGCAGTGAAATCAGATCCGCAGAGCAAATCCGCAAGGCTCGGAACACTGTGAAAAAACGGAAGGCAAAGAATGCACGACCAAACCGCAAGAAGGGGAAACGATGAAATGGACAACGTATGAGCCATACTGCGCCAGTGAGGACACTAGTCTTGCCCAAATATGCTAAATTCAGTTCGAAATCAGATTTGAACTCTCTTAACGTCATTGACCCGGATCCCGTGCTTGAAGGCTTACAGTTCTGCCTCCGCTCAGATTGTTCTCTACGTCTAGACCACCCTGGGTCCCCGGTGCAAAAGTAGCTATTCTATGAGTAATGCAAAGCGGAGAAAAAAAAGAAAAAAACAGGTGTAGGCACAGGACAAGCATTGCAAGTTTGATGCGCTCGATGGCTAGTCCCTCTACACCGGCCTTTCGAATGCTAACTCTGGAAACGAATCTCGTTCGCCTGTGTAGAAGCCTCAAAAGAGTGCAATTTTCATTCCTTCCTTCTCATACAACTTTGTTCGTTCCCTGCGTATATGAAGGAACACCCTATATCTAATCAGCGTCGCTCGCTCCGCGTCCCAGGTCTCGACCTCACAGCCTCAGATGTGAGGGGGGAATATCGATGGACGGTTGTCAATTAAATCACCGGATGTCCTGGCCATCCGGGATTAATTACCTAATGTGTCCCGATAACTGTACCTAGTAAGTCTAGTAACTGTATGGTTGATGATAATTGTTTTCGGAAATGGCAAGACCGGAAGTCGTGCAATACAGTACGGTACCGTACGGCAACAATATAGCACGTCGTAACCAGAGCGAATGGTCAATGCTTTACGCCTCCAAAAGGGCACAGTGCCCTGAGGATGAATTGATGTATGAAACATTAAGGTGTTGCCATTGCGCTGGGCACGAGCACGTGCACGTGCACCTTCGCTCCCAAAGGGACATGACTTGTTTCCATTTCATTTCCCTCTCATTTTATCCTCACTCGTGCTACACCCTCGCTGTTGCCTCGCATTAATACTCCACAGGAAATTATGGCATATACTGCTGTTATGCGTGTTCTTTGGGTTTCGCCGAGCGGAGTGTGGCCGCAACATGCCCTACGTGGCTGTGCATCTGGTGCCATATCACGCTTTTTTCTATTTCGTTGCCACAGTTCAAGGTTTCTGATGGATCATGCGATCCCTGGGCCTGCCGTTTCTAGCAAGTGCTGCACGTATGAAATTCATACGGGTTATTTTGCTTAGTGGGTTCATCGCCACCACTTCATAACGTTAATGCCCAGGATGAGGACGAACTGGGTCGGAATGTTTCCTTGGCGTACTTGGGGACGGCTTCCTGGAGTCGGGCGCGCAAACTGGTACGTTCATGGCGTGCCTTCTGGTGCCAGTGAATGCCCATAAACCCAGACCTCCTTGTATATAAATAAGCATTAGGACGATGGCATAGGGCCTCACGGTTCTCATCGTATCCTCCAAAGCATGTCCCAGGACTCCCAGCCAACGGCAGCCCAGCCCTCAGTAAGAGAACCGACTTGAAACGTGTTTTCTTGTATTGACGTCTGCTTGAAGGTTCTCGTCGACGGGTATGTCTCCCAGTGTTTCTCGCCCAAGCCCGCCGAGGGGTACTTTTTTTGCCTACTCAAGGGCAACAGCATCCCTCCCAATCCCCCCTGGCATGCCCCAGGGATCGAAGGCCCTTTCTTCTTTGTCCCATCCGTTCCTAGGCATATCTCAGATCAGTTTTCCGGTCAATCGCGTTGGGTGCTTGACCGTGGCATCCTGAATAAGGGAACTGTCGTGCCTCAGCAGTTGTGGACTCCACATACCCTCACCGACAAAAAACACCACGTCGAACAGGCGGAATTACAGCTGCCAATCTTCTTCCAATGTACGGACGGGCGACTTGGACTCTCTCTTGAGGCTGCCGCTACTGGCCGATGCCACAGTCTCACCAATGCTCAGAGTTTGGCCCCACTTGGCGAGAAGTCGTCGACGCACATTCGCATCCTCGTCAGTGGTGTTTTCGGTGCCGCGTTTTGCTCGCTGTTCACTGAACTCGTCTATCTTTTAGTGGCCGGGTTACGTCGAGTTCAAGCGCCAGGTTCAAACTCGCGATGAAACAACCCTGCACAAGCCCATCACTCTATATAGATTTGCATTTCACATAGGGCGAACCGTGGATGTCTTTATCAAGGTCGAGTTCCGTTTAGCCACCATCGAGGATCTCGGTACTGATGCTCACGTCTTACAGAATTGCAAACGAGACGCTGGATGTCCAACCCCGAAGTGGCACATTGGGGAAACCGGCATCAAACCCAGTGATATTGTCATCATTGGCGCCGTCCATGTTAGTGCCGGCACCTGGATGCCAATCCTGCAACTCAACCGTTTCATTATCTGATACCAAGTTCCGCCTACGCCTACGTTTCTCGCTTACTCTTTACTGGTTTGGCACTTTTTTCCCAGATAAGCATTGTCCTTCATACCCCTGCCGTGCACCGTTCCGCGACTGGCATAGAAACACATAGTTTCATAGATACCCAGACTAGTTGTAGCATATGTCTCATACACTGTTTCGAGGTATAACGACCTAAAATGGCTGTACTGCCGACCTTTGTACCGCAGGTATAATAGAGTTTTATGACCCTTACCTGTTCACGGGTGTAATTATAGAAATGCACTTGGCTTTTGCTGGAAAAACCAAAAAAAAACCAGCTTAACCCAAGGTATGGTTTGCGTATTAATTTTGCCGTAGTACTGCCGTACAATCGTCGTATTCGTATGGTAGTGAGCTGCTTTGTCAATCCCACGTAATACGAGTTCAATGATGAACAACGCAACGAAACATCAGAACAGGGCGTAACCATTGTCTCATATGTTACTGAAATACAATCGGGACAGGGGTGATTGGACAAAGTGATACGTGCAACAGCCAAATACAAATCCTCAGACCGAAAATCAAAATCTACATGACACACTCCGTCGCAGGAACTCCCCCCATAATCCCCACAAATCACGGCACTATTCGCGTATCGTTCCTTGGAGGCGTGGGACGACCGAAAGACAGACTCCTGGAAAGCGCGCACGTGAGCGACGTCCCGACCGCCAAGGTGAAACAAAAAACTAAAAGAAGGACAAAGAACACGCAACTGTGACAACCCCATCATGATGTCCCCGGGTATCTGCGTCCCCTGGCGAATTGGCGAGCGGGGGTCCGACGAAGGCGAACGTATCACTGCTGGCACCTGAACGGGGGACAAGCCTGGCGTGAACAGCCCAAAGGCGATACGAAGGCTGGATGGGCTCAGAAGCGATGATGCCCTGGGCCGGTGGTCCGAGTCCGAATTGTCGCCAGCTGATAAGGAAGGATAGAATGTGTGTTTCGGGCTGGGTCGGTGTCTTGGTTGGACCTGCAATTGGGCGGACGGGCCAGAGCTGGTGCCACCATACGTATTAGTAGGTGATGGCGGGAGTGGCACGTTATGAGGAGAAGGTGCGGCACTGCCCATCTCCCGCGTTCTCCCGCTTGTGCCGCCGCACGCGACGGCCCGGAAACGCGACGGCGGTGTCTCGGCCTGGAAATTAGGTGGGTTCCGTGGAGATCTATCATCTCTTATTGGACTTTGGCCCCCGATACTTCCCACAGGCCGATAAGGCAGGATGCTTGCAGATGCCTGCGGTTCGGTCCGAGGTGGTAAAGCGGCATCCTCGATTGACAGTCCCAAGCCAATCGTCTCCGTAGAGGGAGAAGACTCCGGATCGAGATGCGGCTGTAGCAGCATAGGCGAAAACAGAGGCG
>Ga0137397_10001550_pt1 | contig 16095 bp, 20 predicted proteins | sample czorhiz116metaG_FD_106658 | JGI IMG/M metagenome (GOLD analysis project Ga0137397, IMG submission 106658) | Vadose zone soil microbial communities from Angelo Coast Range Reserve, California, USA - czorhiz1.16 metaG | ecosystem: Environmental > Terrestrial > Soil > Vadose zone | place: USA... | reverse complement strand
TTTTCTCAAAGGATTATCATGATGGTACAGCACAAAGGGACTCCAGAGTCGAGCACGGAAATGGCTCCTCGCCATCATCACTTCCATGTTTGCTTTGTCGACTTTGTATTGGATCGTGTCGGTCGTCCTCACCTTTGTACTCGTCGACTCGTGGAACAGCAGTGTCAGGGCATGCTATGGCCAGGTCAACGCTTCCGTTTGCATTGTCCGTATGATGGCGGCACCTCGGCGGCCGCGGCTGCCGATGTTTGACGACATTCTTCTCGTCAACGTGAGTACAGTACAGTGCAGTACCGGCCTCGTACCCCCCGTGAACTGATCCGTCTCCCGGACTTTTGATTTAGTATATTGTCGCCGATGGGATCATCGTCTGGCGGGCTTGGGTCCTGTGTTCTGACCAGAGAAGGGTTGTCTTGATGACTCCGGTAGTCATGCTCGCATTCAACACCGGTGCGTCCTCTTCTTGACCTTGTATTGCCTCACCACGACCTGTCCCTCCTTTGGACATACTCCAGTCGTTTACTTGATGACGGTCGCGGTGAGAGCCGCCTCGCTCGTGACGGAAGAGGGAGTTCCGATGCATAAGCTCCTCAACCGCATGGTCAAAGGCACCCAATTGGCCCATCAGACGCTCTCCTTGTTAATCAACATTTATGCAACATCTATCATAGCTCTCAAGGCCTGGTGCGTCTGCGTCGATAGTGTCTTCGGAACACATTTGTTAACTGCGCCTCGATTGACGACACGACGTGTGCGTACAAAAAAAAAAGGAAATACCGCAAGTTACTGATGAAAAGCGGAATGGGTGTCCGAACCCCTACACAGACAGTCAGGATCTTGGGTCTCCTGGTCGAGTCGGGTATGATTTATATTCTGATTGGTGTAAGTTCCGCCTCGGCATACAAGCACGGATCGTAACAGCTCTTCTTTCTCTTCAGGCCACGATCTTGGCCTCTCATGCCATTCTTCTGCACTTCAGACTCGGAGCGCTTAATGACGTATTCATGCCCGTGGGCATACAGCTTGTAGTGCGTAACAACTCAAAAGAGTCACCCTCAAGTTGTATTGATTCCGTGATTTGACGGCTAGGGAATATACCCTATCGTCGTAGTCCTACTCGTGGAGAAGAACCGCTCGCTTAACTCCGGATTCTGTTCGTTTGGTACTATGGGTGACGTCCGTGGGGGTCGATCTTCACCCATGTGCTTCGCCTCCGAACCGACCTCAAGCGGCCAGATAGATCCGGCGACGAAATCACGAAATATTGACATTCGTGTTACATTCGACTCCGTATCGGAACCAGGAGACGCGGGAACTGCGAATAAAGAATGAAAAGCGCAGCTGCGCGCGCAACTCGAGGCGATGCACGCGGATGTGGCCATTCAATTTCATTGCCTGTGCCTGCGGTAACATCCTGCGGGTAATAGGCCCATACTCAAGTTTCGAAGTTCATGTAGTACATCATCCTCTCGCCATAGTACATTCGTATAGGACTACCTTATTATTAACCCGCTGTCCGCTCAATGATACGACATTCGGTTCAGTTGCATTGACAATTTGGCCCGTGGGCACCCCTCGGCGGTTTTTACTTCCGCAGGGTTTCCCGACTCGGATTCGCGATGACGCGTCGAGGCGCAACGCGACGTATCATAGCCCGAGCCTTCCGCTGAAGATCACTTTCTAGGGAGGCTCGCGGGACAACCGGGACTGAAGTTGTTATTGTTCCTCATGGAGTTTCATCAAACTTGTCGTGCCATTTTCCCAACCAAGTCAAAGGTTGCGCGCTCTGCGGAATGTTCTGGTGGTCACAGCTGCAACTGAACACAGCATGAGTCATCCCAATCGAACATCACAAAGCATACACTGATTCAAAGTTCCACATTTGCGATTCATCTACTCAAATATATGCCGGCGATTCAGACTACTATTCCGGATGTTGATCCCCGGCCCCCGCACTGGCCCGCCTGACTAATGTTAATTGTTAACTTTAGTGCTCAGTGCTTACTTTCAGGCGACGCTCGACGACGAAACGAAAACACACGAAGATTGGTTACCTTGGAACGCCTCTCGTCGGAGGTTCTTCATTCCCGATCGACCCACACCTCGCAGCAACTGTGTACGTCCAAAGCAGGCACCCGTGGGTGGGTTGGACCGAGCGCCTACCGCCACCGGACATGTGGCCCGTGGCTCCAAGGCCCGTGAAAGGTCCAACCGATGACTGTCAGCGCTTGTTCTCTGCGAACATTCGCCCGACGCGCGCCTTCGGCTCCGTCAGCAACCTTCGTAATGCGCGGCATTATACGCCACTGGAACCCGCCCGCCAATAGGTCCAGATCGTAGTCAAATTCTCGACACCACGGTCACCACCGATGACCACCGTAGCCCACAGCACCAGTAATGCCAAAGGCACAATATCCCTGCGTAGCGAACGCTATGGCATTTTAAATGTATTCGTTTTTGTTTTTTCGATCCGTCTAGCATTAATTCGTGGGTAAAAAGTGACTTATTCGCACTTTTGAAACGTCCTGCGGTCGAGTCGCAGCATCAGGGGGCACTGCACTGTCGCCGGCTGCTGAACTCATGTCGATCCCTCGAACGACACGCGTCGCCTTCCATAAGCTTTCCGTGATTCACCTTATTGAGCGATGGTTGCACAGGTACAAGGGGTAAGGAGAAGGAAGTCGCATGTTCCCCACTGGTTTCAACTTTACCCAGGTACAAACTATGTGCGGCCCGGTCAGAAGGAACGAGACTTTCCAGTCATATCGCGGAAAACTCTGTCACCGGAGCGTTACAAAAGTCGCACTGCGATAGGAAGGGGTAGTGGTGCCCCTGCGCAGATACAAGCTCGTGTTGGTAACGATATCCTCTTGACTCGACAACTGATGGAAAACTAGAAAAGCGGTGGACGCGAGAGGGCCAACCCTTATGGAGCCCCCATTTCTCACCTTCTCGGCCGAAATCTTGATCGAAATTTTGGCCCATCTACCTCTGCGCGACATCGTGGCCTGCAAGTTAGCATGCAGGAAACTGCACGATATCATAGCCCATTCGTCGTTCCTCCAGTACATCGTCCAGACCTTCCTTGCAGGAGTCCACGATCCCCTCCTTCCAGGCGCGTCGATTGTAGAGCGTTCGAATGCATTGCAAGGCCTCGAAGATGCATGGCGCGACCTTGACCTCCGCCAACGAACTGCTCAAATTACCCGGGGTACCGCCTGGCCTTGGCTAAACTATATGGTCCACGACGACTACCTTTTGGCAGTGCGTGGCGATAGTGGCGATCCTGGTCAACCTCCCGGCTACTCCTATATTGATTTGCGCCAGCCGTCTGCTCTCACCAACCCTCCCTGGACAAGGGTGGATGTTCTCTGGCAAGGACAACATTGCAAATTTGCGTTTGCAGCAAATGAGAGTGATCTCGCCGTTGTCATAACGTGCGTTATCCCTTGGTTGTAGATAGCTCGAAGTTGACCTACTGGCAGGTGTGCACGCGATGAGGATATTTCGAGGGTAGAGGTTCACTGCTTGAGCTTCGTTAGTGGAGAACCTCATCCGCTGGCGGAAAAACCCAGCCTCATCATCGATTTCCCTGGGCCATCTTCTCCCCATCACATGCGGCTTCAAATCACGGGTGACCACGTTCTCCTTTCCTGTAACGGATCGCCCAATGACGAACATCAAGTCGACGTCTTATTCCTCGTGAGCTGGAAGCGGGGTAAGGTGATATCGGTAGGTGTTCCCCTCGAGCATGCTCCTTATGTAGTCCAAAACCTGGGACATCACAGTTACGCGAGACGACACCGCCGGCAATGACCTTCGCCGTCGGATTCACATGGATATCTGCAACGCTCCTAGCGTTCGTTCACATGGCCAAAAACGCGATCTTCCTCTACGAGTTCTTCGAAGAACCGTGTCGGATCAAGCTCATCAAGGCGCTGGAACTCCCCCCGCTCTGCGACGGCGGACGGCTCAACTTTGCGCACTGCCTCTCCGAGCAGAATCTCACCGTCTATCGCACGTCCCACCCGGCGCCGTCGACCACCGGTCGCCTTTCGCCGCGGTTTCCGTTCAGGCATAACGCCGCCGACGGAATCGCGTGCTTTGTTCTGGGCGTCAGCCTCGAAGAGATCCCAGGCGCGAGCGTGACCATCGCGATCGTCGTGCATCGCCGCGCTCTCGTCGCGTTGGCCTCCGCAGCCTCCGAGTCCGCAGCCACAACCGCCACCACAGCCACAACCGCCACAGCCTCATCCTCAACCGCAGTCGCGAGCGCTGACGCTGACGCGGACGCGGATGAGCAGCAGGAGCCCGAGCGGCAACCAGTTCCGTGGGATAGCTGGGGACCTTCAGTGACGCGATGCCTCGAAGTCCCATACTGGCGCCGATGCCGCGGACCCACCGGACAGCGCTGGGGAATGCTCGCGCACGACGAACTCGTCCTGCACGACTTCAACCCGCACAACGTCCGTCGCGCTGCGGCGCAGCTGCTCTCCGATGAGGTTCCTGCCAGTGCCCCGCCGCCGCCGCCGACGACGACGACGACGACGACGACCGGGGGGGTGCTGCGCCGCCACGAAAACGGGAATCGAACGCGAGTCGTCAGCTCGCCGACGCTGCTCACCGCGGGCCTGTGCTTCCGTGATGACGTCACGTCCAATCTGCCCTATGTCGAGACGAGGGCAGTCTACACGTCGCCCTCGCGGTGGGAGAACGTGCTTACCGATGACGAGCGCTTATTGGGTCTCTATTTCAAGGTGTGTGTGTTTCCTTCCCCTCCGACCCGGGTGCATAAATAGCAACCATTAATTAACCCCTTTCCACCTCCCCCCCTCCTCATCCCGGTTTATCCCGGTTCACCGCAGGAGGACGACGCAGACGAGCACAAGGTCAATGTCGACGTCTATCTCATGGGTAACCCAACCTAGTAGTAGTAGGTTTTGTTGTGGGAAGTCGTTCTGGCAGGCTCGGAGTGTACGTCTCGCCGTGGGCTCTGCCTCCGCAGCGCTTAGATAGAATGCCAGCGTTAGAGCATATGGGCAAGAGCAAATAGGGTACATAGATAGAGTATCACATACACCATCTGTTGATCAGTACTCGGACGTTCAACGCTCAACGATGAGAAGTTGGGCCAAGAACTTTGATTCCGCTTAGATGTATACCCGAGCAGTACGAGTGCACTGAGTACCTTTAACGCCCGAAAATATACTAGTACGATGGAAGAAAGAAACTGTGCGATCTGGCGCACTAATCCATAGATAGGTACTGTGCGTGCTACATTTGGAAGGTGGCGTGAAAGGGCAAGCAAGACGTAACCCCGGATCGTGGACTATGAGAGATAAGAACGCATATGTCCATTATTGTCGGGTGTACTTGTGGCATCTGCCGTGGGCCTTCTGTAAAAATATCCTCGAGTGGAGCTACAAATTCCCACGCGATTCAAGCTGCGGATGACGCCAACATTAACATTACACAAGAGCACTCGTTAAGTAGAGAACTACGATAGATATCTAACGCGAGTAGCCATGAATGCAGTACCAAATCCAAGCATGATGCCTGCCTGGTAACAAACTACGTTGTATGTACAAGGTGTATGACAGCGAGTAAGGCCGGTGGAGAGAGAGGAGGTGATTAGACGAATGTGGTAAGAAAAGATAAAGAAGGCGGGCAGCCAATGACACAGATGGGGATGGATGGAGTGAGTATGGAGATGATGCTGGATGGGTCATGCGCTTTGTTATATGCTAAGAAAGTCATGGATTCGTGAAAAAAAAAATGCAGTTCTAAAACGTCCGTCACATTCGTCCGGCGGACAGACAGGTGGCCAACAGACCAAGATATTTCCGCACGGGGAGACCTTCCACGATGTGGCGGATGGTGGGCTGGAGTTTCCATTCCTGGAATGAAATATGACAGTTGTAAGGGTGCGCGTGATGTAAAGTGGTGCGAGACAGCTAATGATGGAAATTGATAATATGGGGTGGGCACCTGAGTGGAGCGAAGAAAAATGGGGCCGCTTCAGGAGCTATCCACATGCTTCTCCATACCAGGTGAGTAATGGAGTGCGGCGTGGGACGATCACACGAAGTATCTCGCCGTCAAACTCTGCGCGAACCTGGGTCAGGTCGGCGTCATACCCAAACGAGATACGTCTCTCAAAGTGACCTATTCCAAGGTAAAGTTTCAATATGAATTCGATTGGAACACGTTACGTACCACCGCCTGGTTCCCATGAGTCAGCCACAACGTGCAACACGCGCCGGCGCCTTGCAGCAAGGGTTCTTTTTGCATGGTAAAGGTCTGTGAGCGAACAAGCTGACGTCACAGAACAAAGAGCGCACATAGCATCACGTCTGAAGCCTGGTAACCGAGCAACTAATCGATATTCTACCGGAGTAGTTTCTACAGCAATCCAACTATCCGGGGGTGGTGGCGCGTCATTCAAGAAGGGTTCATGAGGGGCACGGGAGCTGCGGGCCAAACTGTGACGCATCGGTGGCGGATCCAAAATTGTCGGTGGCGCTGGGGGAGGCAGTCCATGACTTGAAGAAATAAGCGCAGCCTCAGGGGGAGGCCGATGCGTGGACCTCATTTCATTGATGTGTTCTGATGAAGGATGGCTGGCACTTCGGCTGGATGACGCTTCGCAAGAAGAATAGGGCGGAGGTGGAGACAGCGTTTGAATTGATCCGGGCATTGAAACAGGGAGCGAAGAAACCGGAACAGCGGACGTTCCTCGTTGCGTGCCCGGAAAAGATTGATTTGCCGTCCGTGACGAATCATGGTCAAAAGAGCCCGGTGATATCAAGTGTTGACTGTGCTCGGGCGCCACCCGCGGGGAGAGCAAATTAAATGCACTTTGGGAGGATAGAGGAGAAATACCGGCCGAATGCTTGTCAAGCCAGTCCTGAGAGGAGGAATGATCGAGAGGATGCAAGAGTCCGACGGGCGCAACAGGCAACTGTGAAGGGCCGACCGAAGAGGGAAATACCCGACCTGTAGAAAACACGGGACTGAGACGATCGGATGACGAAGAATGAGACTGTGGTGCAGGATTGGCATTCTCATACGGCTCGGCAGGAGCTGCGTCCATCGGTAAGCCAAGTGACTGAATACCGGAGCTACTGCTGACGCTGTTGATGGGTGGCATGGGTAGTGGGCGGGGAGGACGAGTTGTTAAAGGCGAGGAACGAGGCACATTGCTTGCGGGACGTTCATCTACGTTTTCGTAGGCTGGCGGAGGCTGATTCTGTCGCGCCAGTTTTGTAACATCGATCACGTCTAACGACGGTAAAGAATTAAATCCTTGAGATGATTGACCCCGTTGTTGTGATTCAGAGGGAAGCTGGGAGTATGATGTACTTTCAGCCGAGCGAGAGGATGAGGACTCCAGTTGAAACGACGACGAGACGAGTTCTGCACGAGTTTCGAGAGAAATGCCTGCGGGGCGATGAATATGTCAATAAAGAAGACGGGGAACAAGAAGAAGCAAGAAAAGTGAAGGGGAGGAAAGCCTGAAATAAAAAGGATCATCGGTCATGCCATCATTACGTGGGAAACAAAATCATAGCGATTCGGAGATCCCCATGTTCTTCGAATTCCCAGGTTACATACTTACTGTATGTAACCCGCGGTCGTACCTTGCGCCGTGCTCGCGCTTCCCCCATCAACCAACCCATTATTACATACACCTTCCCATTCTCGCATCAAGCCACGAATATTAATGGAATAGAAATTTGAAACCGGACTAATCTTCAGAATGTGCTTACCTTGGCCCCTTTCTGGTCGCTCACGCTGTTCCTCTTCCCAATCATCCAGTATCATGGGGTCATGATCATGGTCGTCATGCATAAGACCGAGTTTGGTAGTCGGGTCACAATGCCTCAAAGGCTGCGGGTCAGGACAAGTTGGATGTGGACGGTCGATGTCTCCTGAGAGAAGCGAGGAGAGGTGGGAGGGAGAGAGGGATGGCGCAGAGCTGCCGCGAGAAGAACCCGAGGACATTGAGGGAGAGAGTGGCGGAGTGGGATGCCTGTCACCGGCTGGTCGAACGGACGAGCCATGGGACATTTGAAGGGAAAAGGGCGGGTGCCGGGGAAGTAAAGTGGGGTGTTTGGGATAAATGAGGATCAAGGGGTGGAGAATTGAGTGCGCCGGTGCCGCGGATGACACGCCTGTGGTTATCCACCCAATGACGTCACCTCTACTCCTTCTCCACTCCACGCATCACCTAATCCGGTCTTCCGGTCACAGCACACAGTGGAGCACACCAACACCTGTGGCACCTGCCCTGCCCCGCTGTGTTTCGTGACCTAGCCGCTAGACTTTGCCTGCACTGTAACCTCCTTCAATGGGCTCTCTTCTTGGGAGTGCGAACAGAAGGGTTGACATTGACACGTTGACGCCTTCCTGAACAGGGATGCTCGTCAAGATTTGTATTCACCGGGCGCGTCCATTGCTCCACTCCTTCCAGTGGGGTGGGCTTCTGGCTTACGAAACGACAATTACCGTTCATCCTCATTTTTCGGCAGCTTCCAGTGTTGATCTCAGCCGTGTGCTATGGATCTCGGTCTTGGCCGTCGCTACTCAACCGTGGTCGTGGTTACGGTAGGCTTTGCGCCAGCCCCCTGCAAATATCAAGCTGCACCATCCTCCCACTGATTTGGTCGGGTCATGCGTGGCATGCGCCATTGAAGCAACGCCAGCGCATGGCGCGCGCGAGAATCATGACCCCATCAGATAGCTATCTCATCTCGAGAGCGCGGCGCTTATCGACGACCCAATGTCTCCGATGTTCATCGCACCTCTCGCCATATGGGAATCTCCGGAGCAATCCATGTACCATCCTGCTAGAGTTGTTGCACTTCAATAAGATAGCGCACGACGGACTTCCCGTTCTCTTCCCCCACGACTAAATTCTCCAAGTTATCGATCCGTTTCCTAGGCGATGGTTTTACTGCGATGAACTAGCAGTCATCGCCCGACAGGAGGTGCCACAGCGAGCGTCCCCATTGCGCTCGGAACAACCCGCACGAGACATGTCGTGATGTTATCGATTCCTCATCACTCTTGTTGTTTAACCTTTCGCTTCCCCCTTTAATCACTTGGACTCCTCCTTACTTCCCTTTAGCTTTCGTCCACTCTCAGACAAACACTTGTAAGTACTACTCGTAAACGTGTAGAAAATTTCCTGTACTCATCATAAATAGAAAGAACAACTTCCTCTGCATAGTTCTAGAAAGCCCGTCTCACCTCAGACCTCGCCTCGGTCCGTATGAGCTGCCGAGTCGCTAGCGTTCGGTTCTCGTTCCCTGTCTCGGAACGTTTGTGTCACCATCTTCGCCTGTCGTTCTGCCTAGAAGCTATCGCGCATCGGTCGCACTCGCCTGAATGCTCTCGGAAAGACCACCTTAGCATACTGTCGACCCTCTTCTCTCCCGCTAACGATTCAAATGTCACTCGTCAGTTCCATGGAAGACATGCCGTTGCCAGTGGTATATTCAGTCCTCTTTACAGTAGTACGCTGTCTTCGTGTCTTGAGATCATATTAGACGGGCACTGTTACGATAGAGAGGAATGGTGATTTCATGAGACGATGGCAAGCCGGGTTATCGTCCTGAGAGAACTTCCGTCGCACTTCGTTGTAATATTGAGTCGGACGGACTCACGAATAACCAATCAACTGTACGCTCATCTCTTCCTGCTTGGCGGATCGTACGCATGCATGATGACCTCTCCTCTCGTGTTTCTTGTTTTGATGCCCGTCACGGTGTTCCTCTACGAAAACTGCGACGACTTTCGGGACCTCGAATTCATGGAATTCAAGGTTGTCAAAGTTGTAGTGCTTCAAATGCACGTGACGCAACTGCAGCGCAATTTTGTTTTTCCCTTTTGCTTTTCTCGCACTCACTGGCAGCTGAGCTGGCACCGGTGGCACTGGCAAGAGAACCACTCCACATTTACATCACTCCATCCACATCAAAGTCACTTGTTATTTGGTCTAAGAACACCTGATGTCACAGTACGGCGGGCACCGTGATCTCATCACCGAAGCGGGGCTTCGTCGACGCCGGTGCCATCGAAGCTGTCGTAACGAGGCTTGCAGTTAGGATCTTGTGATCTTTCGCATTTCCGCATGAGAGTGCGATTTGTGGCGTGGTCATCAGTGGCCATGACACCAAAACGGGAGTCTTTGGACCCCGGATCATGATGCTCTTGTTTCCGTGCACGGCACAGCAGCGGGCGGGTGACAGACAAGACATGTCCGACCGAGTTTCTTGTGTTTCAGGCACGGAAGCGCCGATTATGGGTGGGATGCGATTCCCTAGTCGAGTAATCCATTAATGCATTCATTGTGGTAAGGTACGCAGGGGCGCTATCATAGGCTTGGAATGGGCACAAGCGGGCCCTCTTTTCCTCATTGTCCGACGTCCCTCCGCGTCCTCGCTCAAAAAGTCCGACACCACAGGACCGCGAGCCCGCGCCCTTACCTTACCGTACAGTCTAAAATCGCTGCTGGACAAGGCTTGACAAAGCCTGGGCGAGGGTTGGAACAACTCCTTCTCAACTTGACTTGGTGGCATTCGGCTCCATCAAAGCCCCGGTGTTGTTAGTCGTCTTTTGACTTCAAGTTTGGGAACTGATGGCGTCGATATCGCACTTTGGGTGGACTACATCACACGTCCCGTCCCATGCGTATGGACGCTCGAGTCAATCTGAGTCTTGATGATCCACCAAGCTGCCGGCACAAGAGCACGATCCGCGTACACAAGGCAAGGCACTGACAAGGGCCCCACAAGTAGATGATCCAGTGATGCATCCACTACTACAGTAGTAGTGGCCGTACCTGTGTTGGCCACGGCGGGATACTGTAACTGAAACACGCTTGACGAGTTGTAGAAACCAAATCGGGTACATGCTCTGCGTCATCTCGGCCATCTCGGCCACCTTCCTGGCTCCACTTATTGTTCGCGGTGGATTCATTCCGCCTGTAGCGAAAGATGTGGCGGAGTTAAGCCGCGCCCATCAAGCAATTAATCATTCACTGATGAGTGCCATTCGCGCGCACTGCGTGAGACACGCAAAGTTCCGTGGCTGTTTGATGGTCACACCACTACGTGACACCGTGACAGGCCTGATATATTGGTGTCAAGAGGAAAAAGTACACTTCGTATATAGCGTACTGTAGTAATGCCAGATAGATAGAGCTCAATAAATCAATTAGGTATATGAGTGACAACGTTACAATATGTGGAAATACAATCGCTTGACAATGATCGTTCCCCCGCAGTTAACTGAGTTAAATGCTTGGTCTGGAGCTGACGCGTGTTAGCACTACGCTATGTGGAGAGGCGTTGGGTACAAGTGCCGCTGCCGTCGGCTCCGGACTGCGTTGGTAGGCATCGGATAAAACTGCATCGCCGGTACGTCGAGGAGCAAGTTCTATTTCGGGCAGGCCAAGCTCCTCGAGAGGGGGGCGGGTCAGGAGGAGAAGTTGGGGCCTGACGATCAGGAGCAAGAGGACATTGATGGCACCGGAGAGATTGAACATCGAGACACCGAAAAATGTAGCTGCAGACGGGACCTTGTTGTGGTTGAACAGTGACCACCGTGCGGCCGAGAGAGGAAGGACAACGAGGGAATACGCAAGGGGGTAGCTGAATGGATCGTCAGCAGTGTTCGCGACTCAAAGGCTATGGCTTACAGAAGCATCCCCAGCGCTGCACGCCTCTGTGCGTATTCAACCCCTTGTTTGAAGTTACGCGTGTGAAACTTGTACCACCTCTCGTCATCGACTGACAAGCGACCCTCCGTCCAAAAGTACAAGGGGATGTACAGTATCACCGACGTAAATAGTGCCAGCCACAGCCAGACGTATTCACCAGCGAGTCGCTCACCCGGATATTGTGGGCTGATCCAACACCAGAAAGGAGTAGGCGTTTCATAATTCTTGTGATGGCTAGCGCCAATGCTAACCCAGAGCGCAATGAAAATGCATGCGATGCCAACCAGGATCAAGGCAAAGCCGCGTGCTTGCAATCCCACGCGCCACAGGGCAGCCACGAATGTGTGGACGGCGAGAGTCTGGTCAAGATGTTTGTCAGTTTCGTTCGGGCCCAAAGACAGGGAGGGGAAAAAAGACAAACGAGGGTGATCAGGGCAACTCCAAGTTCACCAATTTGCTGGACGACGCCCTGTGCCGTGCAATATGGTCCAGTCGTGACGATGCCGTTGTGAGCCCATCGGACATCGAAAATACCACCCATGGCTTGCAGAAGGTCGAATGCGAAAAGGGTGAACTGCCAGTAAATGTGATATATGAGTTGAGTGAAGAGCATGCAGAAAACCATTAAACAAACCATGTAGATGTCAGTAGGTCCCTGAAACAACCTCCACTCATCCCTTGGGACATTTCTCCTATACCATCGTATATTCCACTGTGCGAGCATCTCGTCAAACCAGACAGACGCGTGAAGGGAAGTCAAGCTTACGCCGATCACGACATAAATGGCGAGCACCGAAACAAAACTCAGGAACGACGCTTCGGCTGTCAGCTGTACGCGGAATGAGTTCACGAAAAGGACAGAAAAGGAAGGGATGCCCACAGCTAAGCCAATGGCTTGCCCATGTGTTAAACATGAGATGGAGGGATTGAGATTGTCGGGGGAGGGGATGGACAGCTGATACTGCTGCGCGTTGCAGACAGTCCCGTTGACGCCATCGAGTGCAGCCATCCTTGTTGCAGAGAGGAAAAAAGTGAATGGTCGCCGCTGATGGGATGGGTTCGTGAAAGGGCGAAGGAGGGAAAGTCAGGGGGGATTGTGGAAGGTTCGTACGTTATATGTGAGAACGCGTAAGACCCTCAAATTGCGGCAAGCCGGTTAACTTCACTGAACGGTTGGCAAGAGGAAATGCCCGGAATACGGACGCGGACAGCTACTGATAACCTGTGCCACGGGTGGAAGTCGTTTTTGAAAAGTAGGCGCCTTCATGTAATTGGTGAAGGACGTCGCGCGATATATTGTGACTGCCAGTCGTTTATGGGAAGATTGGATCCCTGGCTCTCAGGAACGACGGCGCTGTATGGCGTGCCTGGAATTAGACCCCGTCCATCCAGGCCATCTCAACTGCATCGCTGCGGCCTGGTTACACGATTTTGCCGTCGAGTAAAACCACGAACCTGCGACTTGTCCAGCAAACCGCGGGGAACTCTACGCCGAAAAACACTACGTAAACAAACACCCCCGGCCATCAATCAAGTGAACCAGGTAAATGCTTTGTCATGATGACATGAGTAGAAGCTCATGAAAATTTCCACCAAATTGTGTGGCGATGCCAGTCTTCAATTCCGAGCCAGAATCCAGTGATTGCTCGTTTTCCACTGATGGCGTTGGAATTTCATCGTATCTGCGGGATCATCTGGCATCGTCAAAATTGGATGTTTTCCTGGGCTGTCTGTTTTAAATCAACGCCGAAGACTCGGAGAACAATTGCTTCGCTGCCAGCTTGTGCGTCTGGCACGTTCATGCAAGTCTGGGCTCATGTCAATAAAGAGTCAAGACACGAGATGCGCCAATTCAACACGATGCAGAGACTTGAAAATTCTGCACGGCGACCGATCAAGTTGCGTGCGAAGATAGAAGGGCCTTCGGATCATGAAATACGTTCTGATGTTTGTGTACTAGTACACATGCCATCGGCCTGAAAGAGCTCACATCTGTCAGGTTTTTCCAGACCGTCCCATCCTACCCTGCTGATACAACAATGTCGGCAAGTGTGTCCAATCCGGAGATGGCCACATACACCTACGTCCAGCAGTCGTGAACGGGGCTGAAAGAACGTTTACTTGAAAGTACTAAAACCAGCGAAGAGAGGTTTGATACAGCTGACCAAATACCACAGGCATACGGTTAGAAGACCTGCCATGGATGGACTCGGGACGTCATATAGAGCGGAAGTCGTGAAAATTGAAGACAAGGCCTGGATTGATCGACAGGCCCCTGAATGCCAACAGTGACAGTCGGCCTCCTATCTTGCTGTTACCGCGTGTTTGCTTCGATGAGGAAGGACACGAAGGAGTGTACTGCTGGGTGCCAACTGAATGTGTCGATTACCTCGCCAGGCAAAATGATAAACGACAGCCCAAGCGCCCCTACAACCGGATGTGGGTCGTACAAAGTCGGTTCCCGCTGTTGTGAGAACCAAGGGGTGAGCGCATATCGCCAGCGCTCAGTCTATCTACGGATCGCGGCTCAGGGGGCTCTCTCCACGGGCGCACCGCACTCAGTCACCTTGTGACTAGAGTTTATCTAATTGACAGGCATGGGAGCCAGGTGCCCGTCTGACGGTAAAGGACCTAAGTGTCTGATATGAAACAGGAAATAAAAAAGGAAGAGGATTCGAGGAACGATCAGCAACGGTACCACTATCAAAGGTGTTCGAAAGTCGTCGAGCACTGGCGATGCCCCACTCGCTGGGCTGTCGTCGCCTGTCGATCAAGCGCCCCTCAGACTCACAAAGATCGCCAACGATGCCGCGAGATATGCGATATAATCGGGGGGAGAGTGTTGGGGGTAAGAAGGGGGCCTCTTGATGTGGCGTCTCCTTTACGGCAATAACCCGGAATCAGGGCTGTACGCTCACCAATTATAATATCAAAATATGATGCATATAAATGAATACAAAGGAATTAGCATTCACTCTCACGCTGGCCTTGGAACCAATCCCCCCGCTTATTCATGTTTACATGACAATTTCCTGGCCTCCACAAAGTTAGCTGGCTGCAGTAGTTGAGATGAGTCAGGGCCACTGCCACATGTCGAATATCACAATAAAGGCTTAATAACGAACCCTGATACATATAGGCGCGTTACCAATGCGGTTCAATGTCATCTGATCCTTGCGTTGAGCAACGTGAGACGGTGCCACACCCTTCCTATAGTCGTCAAAGGTAAAGTTCCGGGACCGTTTTTCCGTGTCATCCACCACTGGCAGTGCCACCCTCGGACCGCGTGCGCATCGAACTGTGTCAGGGTGTGTCACAATTACGGATCCCGTGTTCACATAGATATTTGTGCTTCAAGTTCAGCAGGCTTTTCGGGTGGGGTGAAGAGTAGAAGTTGGGGTCGGATGATTAGGAACAAGAGCACGTTGATAGCACCGGGGAGGTTGAACATAGTGAGACCAAAAAGAACGCCGCTGAGCGTATGTCTTATATATGTGGCCATACACATACAGCGACCAACGTGCAACGGATAGAGGGAGAACGACGAGAGAGTATGCAGGTGCCAGTGGGTAACTGAGAGAAATTGTGAGACATTGTCATTGCACGAGAGACAAGCGTCATAGCTCACAAAAGCATTCCTAGGCTAGCCCGCCTCTGCGTATATTCTACCCCTGGTTGGGGTGAGACAAATGAAACTTGTACCACCTATCACCAATCGACAAGCGACCCTCCACCCATAAATATAGTGGACTTGAGGCCTTTGGCATTACGCGCAATGCAGTAATGGCGTTACTCATAACAGCACTGGCCATTCAGATCAAACTTGAGGAAGAGGTAACATATGTGCAGTCAAACTGCACCTATGTTACCTCCAGCAACTTCCTCCTCAGTGGTGATGTATATCCAGCACCAATACCGTGCAGACAGCGTCAGCGATGAGGAAACCATATGAAAGGATAAGTGGTTGAGATAACCCACAGCCTGGTGCCAGTGAAGGTGCGTTTATGATAGGCATGATGCTGCCAGTGACTCGGACGTGCTAAAATCAGAACAAACCAGAGTTACCAGACCCGGGCCATGATGGTCTCGTTAATTCTCTATTATTGCACAGGGTCCAGTATGAATGCAAATTGAATTGGCGGATTACATTTGCGGGTGCAATTCATGACAACGCGAGGTTCCAGAAAGTGAATGTTGGTGCTGCCAGTGTCAGCACCAGTCGAGGTCGTCACCAACGTCCCACCAGCATCAATAATATAAAGCAAAGAGGGGGTCCCAGAAAAGGGAAACGATTTGTAACACCTGCCTAAAAAGGAGAAAACTCGGCCTAGAAAGGTGAAGAATTTAGATAAGCAAAAGTTATCACATAA
>Ga0137397_10001548_pt1 | contig 16112 bp, 19 predicted proteins | sample czorhiz116metaG_FD_106658 | JGI IMG/M metagenome (GOLD analysis project Ga0137397, IMG submission 106658) | Vadose zone soil microbial communities from Angelo Coast Range Reserve, California, USA - czorhiz1.16 metaG | ecosystem: Environmental > Terrestrial > Soil > Vadose zone | place: USA... | reverse complement strand
GACGATCCCACCTCGCGGCGCCTGATGGAGGAAATCCTGGCCAAGGAGGAGGAGCACGCCGACGACCTGGCGAACCTCCTGGAGGATTTAGGGAAGCACTGAGGGGCAAGCGTTAGCAGCCATGCCGCGCGGTCTCTGGAAAGGCGCCATCAGCTTCGGCCTGGTAAACGTGCCGGTCGAGCTGTACTCGGCGCAGAAGCGCTCGGCCGACTTCGACCTGACGATGCTCGACAAGCGCGACCTCGCGCCGGTCGGCTACAAGCGCGTCAACAAGGCGACGGGCCAGGAAGTGCCCTGGGACGACGTGGTCAAGGGCTACGAGTACCAGGACGACAAGTACGTGGTCCTCTCCGAAGAGGATTTCCGGCGCGCCAATCCCGAAGCCACGAAGACGGTCGACATCCTCGCCTTCGTCGACCTCCGCGACATCGCGCCGCTTTATTTCGAGACGCCTTACTACCTCGGCCCCGGCAAGCGCGGCGAAAAGGCGTACGCACTCCTGCGCGACGCCATTGCGAAGGCCGGGAAGGCCGGCATCGCGAGCGTGGTGATCCGCACCAAGCAGTACCTCGCCGCGCTGCTTCCGCACGGCGAGGCGCTCGTGCTGAACACGCTGCGCTACCACAACGAGCTAAGGAGCGCCGAGGACCTCGGCATTCCGGAGAAGCTGAAGGGCGCCAAGGTGGGCTCGAAGGAGATCGACATGGCGCTGCGGCTGATCGAGGACATGGCCGACGAGTGGCAGCCGGAGAAGTACCACGACACCTTCCACGAAGATCTCCTCAAGCGCATCGAGGAGAAGGTGAAGGCGGGCCAGACCGAGGAGATCACCGAGCCCGAGAAAGAGGAGAAGGCGTCGAAGGGCGCCGAGGTGATCGACCTGATGTCGCTCCTTAAGAAGAGCGTTGAGGGCAGCCGGAAACCGAAGCGCGCCGCGCGCAAGAGGCGGGCCGCCTAATGCCCAAGCGCCTCATCCGCTACGCGGTCGTCGGCTGCGGGCACATCGCCCAGGTGGCCGTGCTGCCCGCGTTCGCCAACGCGCGGCGCAACTCGAAGCTCGTGGCCATCGTCTCGGGCGACCCGGAAAAGCGCGCGGCGTTGAAGCAGAAGTACGAGCTCGAGCGCGCGGTGGATTACAGCGAGTACGACGCCCTCCTGAAGAGCGGCGACATCGACGCGGTCTACATCGCGCTGCCGAACAGCATGCACGCGGAGTACAGCGAGCGCGCGGCCCGCGCCGGGGTCCACGTGCTGTGCGAAAAGCCCATGGCGGTGACCGAGGCCGAGTGCGAGCTCATGATCCGCGCCGCGTGCGAGCACCGCGTCAAGCTGATGGTCGCCTACCGGCTGCATTTCGAGCGCGCGAACCTGGAGGCGGTGGAAATTGCGCGCTCCGGGCGGATCGGCGAGCCGCGCCTCTTCACCTCCACGTTCACGATGACGGTGGTGCCCGGCAACATCCGCGTGAAGCGCGCGCTCGGCGGCGGCACGCTCTACGACATCGGCGTCTACTGCATCAACGCCGCGCGCTCGCTTTTCCGCGACGAGCCAGGCGAAGTGCGCGCGGCCGCCGCCGGCGCGATCGGCGACGTCGAGGAATCGGTGAGCGCGATCCTGCGCTTCTCGAACGAGCGCCTCGCCGCCTTCACCTGCAGCTTCGGCGCGACCAAGGTCTCGGAGTACCGGCTGGTGGGCACGAAGGGCGAGCTGGCGGTCGACCCCGCCTATGAATACGCGCAGCCGCTGGAGCACCGGCTGAGCCTGGACGGCAACCTGGTGAGCGAGCGGCGCTTCGCCAAGCGCGACCAGTTCGCGCCGGAGCTCCTCTACTTTTCCGATTGCGTGCTGCAGGACCGCGATCCCGAGCCCTCGGGCGAGGAAGGCCTCGCCGACGTGCGCCTAATCCGCGCGCTCTACAAGTCGATCGAGCGCGGCCAGGCGCTCGCGTTGCCGCCGTACCAGCGGCGCGAGCGGCCGAGTCTCGAGCAGGAGATCCGGCGGCCGCCGATCGAGAAACCGGAAGTTATCCACGCCCAAGCCCCCTCCGGGGGCAGCTAAAAGGAGGTTCTATGAAACGCTCAGCCCTGTTCCTCTGCATCCTGTTCGCCGCGTCGCCGGTGCTCGCGCAGCCGACGGAGAAGACCAACGATCAGGTGACGGACGAAGGCCGCCAGAAGAACAACGAGCTCGCGCAGGACGCGGCGCTCACCACCAAGGTGCACACCGCGCTTGCCAACGACGTCGGCTTGCGCACCCTCAAAGACATCAACGTCGACAGCGACAAGGGCGTCGTCACCCTCCGCGGCCGCGTAGATTCCGAGGACACGAAGCGCCGCGTGGAGGCCGTCGCCAAGCAGGTGAGCGGCGTGACCGCAGTCAAGAACGAGCTCCAGGTGAAGGGCGGCTGATGCAAGCGCCCACGCCGCTCCTCTCCGTCTCGCAGACGCGCGACGGCGTCTGGAGCGTCAACGAGCGCGGTCCGAGCCGCGTCGCCATCGCCTATTTCCCGAGCAAATGGGGCGCGATGAAGCACGCGGTGCGCGTGGCGCTCGCCAAGCCGCGCTGCCGCGTCGCGGTGGTCGAGCGCGACGGCACGGTGCGCGTCGCGCGCAACTACGAGCAGGGAGCCGACACCCACCCCGTCGAGGTCTGATATGAGGACGTCCACCTTCGCGCTTCTCTTCGGCATCGCGTATCTGGTCGCCGGCTTGATGGGACTGCTGCCGGTGCTCCTCGTGCCGCCGCCGATCGACGCGCCGCCGACCCAGTTCACGCTGCTCTATGGCTACCTGCTGGGCCTCTTCCCGGTGAACCTGCTGCACAGCCTGCTGCACATCGTGATTGGCGTATGGGGCCTCTCGGCGTGGTCGGGCCGCACGAGCGGCATCAGCTTCGCGCGCGGCCTCGCGGTTCTCTATGGCGTGCTCGCCGTGATGGGCATGATCCCCATGCTCAACACGACGCTGGGCATGGTCCCGCTCCACGGCAACGACGTCTGGCTGCACGGCCTCACCGCGGTCATCGCCGCCTACTTCGGCTGGCGCCAGCCGGCGGCGATGCGCGAGCGCCGCCACGTCCTCGGCGACCGCCGCCAGCGCGTGTTCTCCGTGGGGCGCGAGCGGCGCCTGGGACTCGCCGATCGGCGGGAAGGCTTCGGCGAGATGCATCCCGCCTAAATTCGCGTCTACTGCGCCTGGCGCACGGCGCTCGGCCGGAAATCCTGCGTCAGGTGGTAGACCAGCGCGGGCACCATCTCGTCGCGCGGGTTGGACTTGCTCACGCTCCCGCTCACGCCGCGCTCGGCCGAGACGCTGACGCTGCCGAGCTGCCGGCGAGCCCAGGCCGAGCTGCTCCAGATGCTGGCGCCGCCCGTGGTCTCCAACAGCCGGCTGGAGATGTCGCCCCGCACCTCGGCGCGCATGCCGCCTTCCAGCTTCTGCACGTCGGCGATCTTGACCTCGGTGCGCGGCTCCGAATAGGCGATGTCGCCGACGAACACCGCGTTGACGCGATACTTCTGGCCGATCTTCCTGAGCGTGTCGGGATCGAGCTGGCTCGCGCCGAACGCCGCGAGCAGCGCCTGCCGATCGCCGAGCTCGACGAAGCGCGTGCCCGGCTGCGCGGCCTGGACCTGCTCCTGGAACTGGCGCGTGGCATGCGAGTTGATGGCGCGCTCGGAATTCGAAGCGAAGTCCACGATGCCGAGCGTGCCGTAGGAGCTGAGATCCACGCGCGGCGGCACGGGCACGACCACCGTGTGAGAGCAGCTCGCCCCGAGCGCCAGCACGAGGAGCAGCGCGAGTCGAACGTGGCTATGCATGGCTTCCTCCCTTTCTGCGTTTTTCCGTTCGTTCAGCATCGTAACTCCTGCCTTGTTGCGAGATTTCCTCGCGCAGGACTTATTTCTCAACCGCCCGCAGACATAGTTCCTCAAGTCCGATAGTTACTGCGCCGCCGCAGGCAATTCTCGTCTAGCGTAACGGGAGAAAGGGGGAATCCATGACCTTCCAATCCTGGATGCTGTGGCCCGACAACGTTGCGGTTTCCGTGCTGCTCCTGGCAATCGTCGCCATGGCCTTCATGTATGCCGCACGCCGTCCGATGCACGAGCTGTTCCGCGCGCTGGGGCACGGTCTGAGCGCCCCGCTGCGCCTCGCCGCCCGGAGCCTCGCGGCCGCGGCAACCGATATCCGCTTTCGCAACCGCGCAGTGCTGCTCGCGCACGGCAAACAGGAGGTCGGGCAACGCATCGAGCGCGAGTTCGAGCGCCTCGGCGCCATCGTGACGCGCGATTTGCAGGGCTATCCGACCCTGCAGCGCAAGCTCCTCGACGAGATCACCAAGATCGAGGAGGACTACAAGAAGTGCGGCGAGGTGCCGCCGCCGTCGCCCGACTGGACCGAGGCCGTGAAGGCCGTGGCCAACATCAAGTCGACCGGCAACGAGCTGGTGGTCAAGGTGCTCGAGGAGATCAAGCGCTCGGTCGCCAATATCCACGACAAGGCGCTCACCGAGTACCGCAAGGCCTACGAGACGCGCCACCGCATCCTCGAGGGCTTCATGCCTTTCTGGCGCTCGGTGGACAAGAACCTGGCGCAGGTCGAGAAGAACGTGGCGGCGCTGCACGCCAGCGTCAGCACGGTCGACGCGCACATGGGCAAGTACGAGCAGATCAGCGCCGGCACCGACAAGGCCGAGCATGCGCTCACCGTGTCGGCGTTCACGCAGTTCGCCATCGCGCTTCTCGTCATGACGGTCGCCGCCGGCGGCGCGTTCATCAACTTCAAGCTGATCGCGCTGCCGATGTCGGAGATGGTCGGCGCCGGCGACTACATCACGAGCTCGCTGCGCACCTCGGAGGTCGCCGCGCTGGTGATCATCTTCGTCGAGGCGTCGATGGGCCTGTTCCTCTTGGAAGCGATGCGCGTCACGCACCTCTTCCCGCGCATCGCCAACCTGAACGAGCAGCTGCGCCGCCGCATGCTGTGGGTGGCGTTCGTGCTGCTCGTGACGCTGGCCGGTGTCGAAGCGGCGCTCGCCCTGATGCGCGACATGCTGATCCAGGATAAGCAGGCGCTGCTGCAGTCGCTCGCCACCGTGCAGGCGGCGCCGACCGAAGGCTGGGTCGGCCGCATCCCGACCGCGGGCCAGATGCTGCTCGGTTTCATCCTGCCGTTCGCGCTCGCGTTCATCGCCATCCCGCTCGAATCGCTGATCCACTCGGCGCGCACGGTCGGCGGCGTGTTCCTGATCGCGCTGGTGCGCGGCGCTGCGCTCATCCTGCGCGTCGCCGGCCAGGCGCTGCGGCACGCCTGCCGCATCCTCATCCGCCTGTACGACATCGCCATCGTGCTGCCGCTCCTCGCGGAGCAACTGGTGAAGCGGCCGCGCAAGCGCGCCCGCGCGGATGCGGACGACACCGAAATCCAGCGCACCCACGCCTAGGAGCCGCCATGGACAAGCGCACCTTCCTAGCTTCGCTGCCGGCCCTCGCGCTCGCACCTTGGGGCTGCGGCGACGCGCGCAGCCACGCGCATGGCGTATTCATGCTGGTCGACACCTCGGGGACGTATTCGCAGGAAGCCAGCAAGGCGCTGCTGATCGTGAGCTACCTGCTCGGCACCCTCCAGCCCGGGGATTCGCTCGCGGTGGCGCGGGTGCAGAGCCGCAGCTTCAGTGAAAAGGACATCATCGCCAAGGCGACCTTCGACACGCGCCCCTCGCAGGCCAACGCGCAGAAGCGCGCGTTTCGCGACAAGATCGACGCCGCTTTCAAGAACGTATCGGGGAGCAAGTACACCGACATCACCGGCGGCTTGATCCAGGCGGCGCAGTTCCTGAACGAGGGCGCCGCCGGCACCAGGACCGTCATCATCTTCTCCGACATGCAGGAGGAGCTCGACAAGGTCACGGTGCGCAACTTCCCGATCAGCCTGAAGAACATCCGGGTGATCGCGGTCAACGTGGTCAAGCTCAGGACCGACAACGTCGATCCGCGCCTCTACATGGGGCGGCTCGACCAGTGGAAGGCGCGCGTCGAGAAGGCCGGCGCGTCCGAGTGGGGCGTCGTCAACGACCTCGACCACCTCGACCGCATCCTGGCGCGCAGCTAAGGGAGAGCGAGCGGGGGCTCGGGGCTTTCGGCGGGCGCCACGGTACAAAACGGCGTTCTGCCGTACCAAAAAAGCCCTCCCCCGCTCGCCGCCGTAACCTAGAACACCGCCTCGCTCGCGAGCGCCGCTCCCTCGCTCAGCGCTTTCAGCTTGGCCCATGCAATCTGCGGGTGCGAGCGGCCGCCGAAGCCGCAGTCGCAGCCGGCGATCACGTTCCCTTTGCCCACGCGCTCGGCGAAGCGCCGGATGCGCTGCGAGACCACTTCCGGGTGCTCGACCACGTCGGTCGAATGGGTCACCACGCCCGGGATGAGTATCTTCCCTTCCGGCAGCCGCACGCTGTCCCACAGCGCGTACTCGTGCTCATGGCGGGCATTCGCGCCCTCGATGAGGTACGCCTGCGCATTCACCTGGAGCATGAGGTCGACCGCGTCTTTCAGCTCGAGGTCATACGCGTGCGGCCCGTGCCAGCTTCCCCAGCACAGGTGATAGCGCACCCGGTCCTCGGGCACGTTGCGCAGCGCGTGGTTCAGCGCTTCGATGCGCATCTGCGAGCGCCGGCGAAATGCTGCCATGCCCATCTGGATGCCGATGCGATCCCATAGTGCGACGAGCCACGCGTCGTCGATCTGGAGCACGACGCCGGACTTGACGATGGCCTCGTACTCGACGCGCATCGCCTCGGCGATGGCGTAGACGAACTCCTCCTCGCTCTTGTAGTACTCGTTGCGCCGGTAGACCTCGAGGCTCGCCGGCGCGGTGGAGGTCAGGAACGCGTCCTCGACCGGCACATGGCGCTTCAGCTCCGCGATCTCGCGCTCGAGGGCTGCGCCTCCGGTGTACGTGACCGGCGCGGTGCACACCCAGATCGGCCGCACACGCTTGATCTGCTCGCCGGGCGTGTAGAAGAGCGTGCCCTTCTCCGCCGCGTACTTGTAGAAGTCGGCGAAAGCCTCGCGGTCCTTGCCCTGCGCGATGAGCGGGATGCTTCCAGGCGCCGGCGGGCGCGGCTCGAAGCCACCGAAGCGTTCCTCGACGTACGAGAGCCAGTCGCCACCCTTCGTGTACTCGCCCTCGTTGATGAGATCGAGGCCGAGCTCGCGCTGCTTCTTCACCACCGCCTCCACCGAGCCGCCTTCCATCAGCGGGAGGCTTCCCACATGGGTGGTCAGGATCTTTCGCGTGGAACGTTTCATTCTTTGGTATGGTACGGCTTCCTTAGGAGGAGGGATCCATGCAACGCGTCAGTTTGACAGTGGCCGCCGCGCTCGCTGCCGCATTCTTTGCACCGGCGGCGCAGGCGCAGCAGCCGGTGAAGATCGGCGTGGTGATGACGCTCTCGGGCCAGTTCGCCGACGCCGGCAACCAGATGCACAACGGCATCAAGACCTACATGAAGATCAACGGCGATACCGTCGCGGGGCGCAAGATCGAGCTCATCGTCAAGGACGTCGGCGGCCCGGCGCCCGACGTGGCGAAGCGCCTGGCGCAGGAGCTCGTGGTGCGCGATGGCGTCGACATCCTCGCGGGCTGGGTGCTCACGCCCAACGCCATGGCGGCGGCCGATGTCTCCGCCGAGGCGAAGAAGTTCATGGTGGTGATGAACGCCGCCACGTCGGTGATCATTACAAAGTCGCCGTACATGATCCGCACCTCGGTGACGCTGCCGCAGGTGATGGAGACCTTCGGCACCTGGGCCGCCACCAAGGGCGGCATCAAGCAGTCGTACACCATGGTCACCGACTACGGCCCGGGCCACGACTCCGAGAACGCGTTCACCAGCGCCTTCAAGGCTGCCGGCGGCACGATCGTCGGCTCGGTACGCTTCCCGGTGGCGAACCCCGACTTCGCGGCGTTCGTGCAGCGCGCGAAGGACATCGCCCCCGAGTCGATCTTCATCTTCATCCCGGGCGGCGCGCAGCCCGCGGCGCTTGGCAAGGCGTTCGCCGAGCGCGGCATCGACAAGAAGAAGACCAAGGTGCTGGGCTCGGGCGAGACCACCGCGGAAGCGGCGCTGAAGAGCATGGGCGACACCGCCCTCGACGTCATCACCGCCTGGCACTACGACTACATGTCGAAGAACCCCGAGAACGCGAAGTTCGTGAAGGAGTACCAGGGCGTCTCGGGCGGGCGCAATCCCGACTTCTTCTCGCTCGGCGGCTACGACGGCATGCGCGCCATCTACGAAACGCTCAAGAAAACGAGCGGCAAGACCGACGCCGAGACCATGATCGCCGCGGCCAAGGGCCTCAAGTGGGACAGCCCGCGCGGCCCGATGATGATCGACCCGGAGACGCGCGACGTGGTGCAGAACGTCTATATCCGCCGCGTCGAGAAGGTCGGCGGCGAGCTGGTGAACGTGCCGTTCGACACCATTCCGATGGTGAAGGACCCGGCCGGGGAGCGCCGGAAGCAGAAGTAGGCGATGTTCCTAAGCCGCTAGGCGATGCTGTCCTCGCTCGCGGGCGTGCTCTTCGACGGGTTCGCCTACGGGATGCTGTTGTTCCTGCTGTCGGTGGGGCTGTCGGTGACGCTGGGGATGATGAACTTCGTCAACCTGGCGCACTGCAGCTTCGCCATGGTCGGCGGCTATACCACCGTCTCGCTGGTCAACAAGCTCGGCTGGCCGTTCCTCGCCAGCCTGCCCGCGGCCTTCGTCACCGCGGCGGCTCTCAGCATCGTCTTCGAGCGCGCGCTGTTCAGGCGCCTCTACAAGGCGACCGACCTCGACCAGTGCCTGCTGACCATCGGCGTGGTGTTCATCTCGATCGCCGCCTTCGCCTGGTTCTACACCACCGAGCAGCAGTCGGCGCGCGTGCCGGCATGGCTGCAGGGCTCGCTCCAAGTCGGCGGCATGAGCTTCGCCAATTACCGCATCTTCCTCATCGTCGTCTCGCTGGCGATCACCGGCCTGCTGATCCTCCTGCTCGAGAGGACCCGCTTCGGTGCGCAGGTGCGCGCGGCGGTCGACAACCAGCGCATGGCGCGCGGCCTCGGCATCGACGTCGACCGCGCCTTCATGATCACCTTCGCGCTCGGCGGCGGGCTCGCCGGCTTGGGCGGCGCACTCTCGATCCAGGTGGTCGGCCTCGACCCCACCTTCGCCCTCACCTATCTCGTCTACGTGCTGATCGTGGTCTCGGTCGGCGGTCTCGGCTCGATCGGCGGCTCCTTCGCCGCCGCGGTGGTGCTCGGCATCAGCGACATGGCGGGCAAGTACTACTTCCCGTGGCTCGGCGCCTTTCTCATCTACCTCGTGATGGTCGGCCTGCTGATGTGGCGACCGGTGGGCCTCTTTGGCAAGCGTTGAGTACTTCCGGCGGCAGTCTCGCTGGCGGCCGCTGGAGACCGCCTTCTGGCTGTGCACGCTGCTGCCGTTCGTCGTCACGCCGAACTACCTCTCGCTCGCGAGCCAGATCGCCATCACCGCGCTCTTTGCGCTCTCGCTCGATCTGATCCTCGGCTACGCCGGCATCGTCTCCCTCGGCCATGCCGCCTTCTTCGGCGTCGGCGCGTACACCGCCGGGCTCCTCGCCAAGCACTATCTCGGCGAGCCGCTCGCGGGCCTCGTGGCGGGCGCGGCGGCGGCGGGACTGCTCGGCTACGCCACGAGCCACATCATCGTGCGCTTCAGGCACCTCACGCTGATCATGCTGACCCTGGGGCTCGGCCTCCTGCTGCACGAGGCCGCGAACAGCGCCAGCCCGCTCACCGGCGGCGCCGACGGGCTGCAGGGCGTCAAGGTCGGGACGCTCTTCGGCTTCAGGTTCGACATGTTCGGGCGCACCGCCTACGCCTATTCGCTCGCGGTGCTGTTCATCTGCTTTCTCGCCGCCCGGCGGATCATCCATTCGCCCTTCGGCCTGGCGCTGCGCGGCATCCGCGAGAACCCGACGCGCATGCCCGCGGTCGGCGCGCCGAGCCGCGCGCACCTGCGCAAGGCCTACACCATCGCCGCGGTGATGGCGGGCATCGCCGGCGCGCTCCTCACCCACACCACGTCGACCGTCTCGCTGGAAGTGCTGTCCTTCGGACGCTCCGCCGACGTGCTGGTGATCCTGATCCTGGGCGGCGCGGGCCGCCTCTACGGCGGCATCGTCGGCGCGATCATCTACCTGGTGGCGCGCGACCAGTTCTCCGGCATCAACCCGCAGTACTGGTATTTCTGGATCGGACTGCTGCTCGTCGCGGTGGTGATGTTCCTGCCGAACGGCATCCTGGGCGGACTGAGTGCTCGCCACAAGAAACCTGAATAAGTCCTTCGGCTCGCTGGTCGTGGCGCAGGACATCGCGCTCGAGCTGCCGCAAGGCGTGCGCTACGCGCTGATCGGGCCGAACGGCGCGGGGAAGACGACGCTCATCAACCTGCTGACCGGCATGGTGCGCCCCGACTCGGGCGAGATCCGGCTCGCCGGCGAGGACATCGCGGGGCTCACGCCGGATGCGCGGGTCAGGCGGGGACTGGCACGGACCTTCCAGATCAACACCCTCTTCCCGCAGCTGACGGCCCTCGAGTCGGTGACGATCGCCGTGCTCGAGCGCGAGCGCCATGCGCACAACTGGTGGCGCAACCTCGCGCGCTTTGACGCCGCGATCGAGGAGGCATCGGCAATCCTCGCCTCCCTCAGGCTGGGCGATGTCGCCCATCGCGCGACCCGCGCGCTCGCCTACGGCCAGCAGCGCCTGCTCGAGATCGCGCTCGCGCTCGCCACGCGCCCGCGCGTGCTCCTGCTGGACGAGCCGGCAGCCGGCGTGCCGAAGGACGAGAGCGCGGAGCTGTTCGCCGTGATCTCGGGCCTGTCGCAGGAGCTGACCGTGCTCTTCATCGAGCACGACATGAACGTGGTGTTCCGGTTCGCCAGCCGCGTCATCGTGATGGTGGGAGGTCGCATCCTCGTGGAGGGCACGCCCGAGGAGGTCGGGCGCGACGCGCGCGTGCGCGAGGTCTACCTTGGAAAACATGCTCGAGCTGCGTGACGTGCGCTCGGGCTACGGCGAGGCGATCGTGCTCGACGGCATCTCGCTCGCGCTCGGCGCGGGGGGCAGCCTGGCCGTCCTCGGCCGCAACGGCGTCGGCAAGAGCACGCTGCTCCTGACGATCATGGGCTATACGCGCCTGCAGAGAGGCGAGTTGCGGTGGAACGGCAGAAGCATCGCGCGCCTCGCGCCGCACCAGCGCGCGCGCTTGGGCATCGGCTGGGTGGCGCAGGAGCGCGAGATCTTCCCGTCGCTCACGCTCGAGGAGAACCTGTGCGTCGCCGCGCGGCCGGGGGCGTGGAGCCTGGAGCGCGTCTACGCGCTGTTCCCGCGCCTGAAGGAGCGCCGCGCGAACCTGGGCCACCAGCTCTCCGGCGGCGAGCAGCAGATGCTCGCCATCGCGCGCGCGCTGATGACCAACCCGGCGCTGCTGCTGCTGGATGAGCCGCTCGAGGGCCTCGCGCCGATCATCGTCGAGGAGCTGGTGGACGCGCTGCGCCACCTCGAAGGGATGGCGCTGATCCTCGTCGAGCAGCACGCCGAGATCGCCCTCTCGCTGACCCGGCAGGCGCTGCTCATCGAGCGCGGGCGCCTCGCCCATGCCGGCGCCTCGGCCGAGCTCCTGCGCGACGAGCGGCTGCTGGAGCGCTACGTCGGCGTGCAGGCCGGGGACAGACCCTAGGGAGTACTGCGCGTCGGAATGACGCAGTCGCGCTCGCCGCCTTCGGTCGACCAGCGCACGATCCGCCGGGTCAAGGGCTCGACCTCGAAGCTAAGCTCGCAGCGGCCGGCGCGGCCGGCGGCGTACTGCTGCCGGAGGTTGCCGTTCGGCAACGGCTTCGTGTTGGTCTGGCGCAGCTTGTAGAACACCGGATAGGCGTCGGCATCGTCGATCAGCTTGCCGACCTGGCGCTCCATCACGCGCTTGAAGTTCTCGTGCTCAGGGTTCGCGGCGCACGCGGCGAGGAGGAGAGCCGCGACCGCGCCCGCTGCCCGCATCCCGCTCAGTAGGCCTGGGCGCGGACGACCAGGGCGTTGGCCTCGACCCGGAACGGCTCGGCGCCGCCCGCGGCGGCCAGCCGCTCGGCCACCTTGTCGATCACCTGCTCGACGTTGCCGCCCTTCTTCTCGATCAGCAGCGAGCGCGGCGTGCCGCGGATCTGGCCGGTGGCGAAAGTGCGCGCGCTCGGGCAATCGACCTTGATCTTCACCTTGGCGATCTCGATGCCGCGAAAGCGGGCGCCGTCGAGCAGGCTGCGGATCACGGCCTCGTCATTGAAGCTGTAGGGAATCTTCGAGAAGTCCATCTCGGGATCGCCGGGGAACAGCTCCTGCATCACTTGGCTCGCTCCCTGGGCGTGCGGATTGAGCTCGAGGCGGTCCCAGGTATTGAAAAGCAGCATGCCGCCTTCGGTCAGGACGCGCCTGATCTCGGCGAACAGCTTGGGCTTTTCCGGGACGAACATGACGCCCAGCGCGCATGCCACGGCGCCGAAGGTTTCGTCCTTGAACGGCAGCGCCGCCGCATCGGCGAGGCGCCAGTCGATCTTGCCTTTCACCTTGTCGCGGGCGTAGGCGAGCATGGCTTCGCTGACGTCCGTGGCGACGAGGCGGAAGTTCGAATCGATCCGCTCGCGCAGGCGCTCGGTGACGATGCCGGTGCCGCAGGCGAGCTCGAGCACGTCGCCCTTGGGCCGCACCGGCATGCGCTTCACGAGGTCGGCCGCCAGCGCGTGAAGCTGCGCTGGACCCAGAATGCTGTCGTAAAACTCCGGAATGGAGCCGCTGAAGTCGCGGGCCGTATCGACCATTTGCTTCCCTCCTAACGCGGAGACTTTCTACGCCCCGCCTTCCGCTTTGGCAACTCCAAACGCAGCATGTTCACGGCGTTGCCGAAATATATTTTGCGGCGGTCGGCCGGCTTGAGCGTCATCTTGTCGAGGGTCTTGATGGTCTCACGGATAAACAGCGGGCCACCCTCCGGGTCGAAGGGGCAATCGGTGCCGAAGAGCACACGATCCGCGCCGAAAAAGTCCAGCCCGCAGCGGATCGCGCTCGCCGAACCGTTGACGGAAGTATCGCCGTAGAACATCTTGAAATACTCCAACGGGCGCTTCTTCATTCGCTTGAGGAGGCCTTCGTAGTCCTCGTCCACCGTGCGGCTGCCGAACTGGTCCATGCCGTAGCCGATGCGGTTGACGAGAAACGGCGCCATCGCCCCGAGATGGTGCGTGATGATCTTGAGCTTGGGCAGCTTCTCGAACATCTGCGAGAACACGAGCCGTGCCATGAAGGCGCTCGTCTCGTAGGGCCAGCCGAAAAGCCAGTAGATCTCGTACTTCGATTTCTCCTCCGTCGGGTAATCGGCGAATTTCGCAGTGCGCGACGGGTGCACCCAGATCGGCAGATCGTACTTCTTCGACATGCGCTCGAAGACGGGGAAGAACTCCGGCCCGTCCAGGGGCCGTCCGCTCACGTTGGTGAAGATCTGCACGCCCTTGGCGCCGAGCTGCTCGATCGCGCGCTCCATCTCCTCGAGCGACGCCGGCACGTTGTTCATGGGGAGCGACGCCACGAAGGCGGGAAAGAGGTCGGGCTGCTCGCGCACGATCTCGGCCATGCCGTCGTTGGCCAGGCGCGCAAGCTCCGGCGTCTCGTCCGGCGTGCCGAGGAACTCGATCGCCGGCATCGACAGCGTCAGCACCTGCTGATAGCCCGGCCAGCGCCTCATCATCTTGATGCGCTTGTCGAGGTCCCACAGCACCGGGATGTGCATCCAGCGCTTGAGCGCCGCCGCCAACCCCGGATTGCCCTCGGCGATCTTCTTCATGCGCTCGAAGTACTCGAGCGGGAAGATGTGCGGAAAGATGTCGAGCTTGCGTTCAGCGGGCATCCTTGCTCCTAGCGAAACGGCGCGTTCATCCGGGCGGCGGACGATAGCATAGCCGGATGCATCAACTGGTGATGGGCTCGCAGTCGCACGCACTGCGCGGCGTGCTATGGATGCTCGGCGCCGTGCTGTCGTTCGCCGCGATGGCGGTGGCCGTGCGCGAGCTGCAGCGGCACATGGGCTCGTTCGAGATCCTGTTCCTGCGCAGCGTAGTAATGCTCGCGATCGTCGGCGCGATGGTCGCGAGAGCGGGAACCGCCGCGGTGCGCACGCAGCGCATCGGCCTGCACGTGCTGCGCAACACGCTGCATTTCGCCGGGCAGTACTTCTGGGTGTACTCGATCGGCGTGCTCGCGCTCGCCACCGTGTTCGCGATCGAGTTCACCATGCCGGTGTGGACGGCGCTCCTCGCCGCCCTCTTCCTCGGCGAGCGCCTGACGCCGCCGCGCATCGTGCAGCTGGTGCTCGGCCTGGTCGGCGTGCTGATCATCCTGCGGCCCGGCGCCGGTATCTTCCAGGTCGCGGCGCTGGTCATGATCCTCGGCTCGATGTGCTACGCCGCGACCATGATCTGCACCAAGAAGCTCTCGGCGACCGACTCGCCGCTCGCGGTGCTGCTGTGGATGTCGGTCGTGCAGTTGCCGATCGCCCTGGTGACCGCGCTGCCACAGTGGACCGCCCCTTTCGCCGCCGACGTCCCGTGGATCCTGGCGATCGGCGCCGGCAGCTTCACTGCGCACTACTGCATGACGCGCGCGATGACGCTCGCCGACACCACCGTGGTCGTGCCGATCGACTTCATCCGCCTGCCGCTGATCGCGGTGGTGGGCGCCCTCTTCTACGCCGAGCCGTTCGACCCGATGGTGCTGGTCGGCGCGGCGGTCATCTTCGCCGGGACCTACTACAGCCTGAGCCGCGAGAGGCGCTAAGCGCCTGGCGCACACGCGTCAGCCGATTTCCCGGTATTCGCCCTGCAGCAGCATCTGCACGAAGAGCTCGATGCAGCTTCGGTTCTCTTCGTCGACCGAGGTGAACTCGACACCGGCGAGGAAGCGGGCGCCTTCCTGACGCACGGACACCGCGCGGCCATAGACATCGCTCGCCCGGAAGCCGAGGAACGAAAGGTCGAAGGCGAGCTTCAATTCCGCATACAACGGCAGCCGCTGATCGAGCTCGGCGGCGAGGCCGTTATAGCCGAGGTCGCGAACGACGCCGCGCAGGCCCGCGCTCCGCACCACTTTGCCCTCCACCAACCAGTAGTCGAGATCGACCCTGACCGCCACCCGCGGGCTCCTGCGCACGTCCTGGCGCGGCACGGTCTTGCCGAGCGCCGGAATGCCGAGCGCTTCGCGGATGCGCACGCGCTCGGCCTTGCCCTTGACGTGCACCTCCATCGGCTCGCCGGCGTGCACGAAGTCGCGGCAGTGGGAGTAGGTCGTGTCGCTCATCAGCACCTGACCGCGCAGGCTCAGGGCCTCGATGCGCGAGGCGAGGTTCACCTCGTCGCCGATGACGGTGTACGCGCGGTAGGCGTCCGAGCCGATGAGCCCGGCCATCACGCTGCCGGTGTTGATGCCGATGCCCATGTAGAGCTCGGGCACGCCTTCCTGCCGGTGGCGCAAGCGCAGCTCGTTCATCTCGATCTGCATCTCGAGCGCGCAGAGCACCGCGCGACGTGCATGATCGCGCGGCTCGGCCGGGTCGCCGCCGAAGATCACCATGATCGCGTCGCCCATGAACTTGTCGACCGTGCCGTAGTGGCGCGCGGCGATCTCGACCATGGCGCCGAAGCAGCGGTTGAGCAGGCCGAGCACCACATCCGGCGGGTGGGAGGCCGCGATCGCGGAGAAGCCGCGCAGGTCGGCGAACAGGATCGTGACCTCGCGCTGCGAGAAGCCGCGGCCTTCCGGGACGTCGCCCCCCGCCAGGCTCTGCAGCACGCCCTCCAGGCGGCGGCGCGCCTCCGCCGGCAGCGCCGTGCCGGTCGCCTCGCGCACGATGTCCTGGATGATGCGCAGCGCGTCGCGCTGCAGGGGGCGGCTCATGCCGCAAGCGTATCAGCCCGCGTTCAGCGGCGCTTTAGGCGTCGCCGCGGTCCAGCAGGCGATAGCCCGCGCGCGCCTCGCTTTGCG
>Ga0137397_10001544_pt1 | contig 16124 bp, 15 predicted proteins | sample czorhiz116metaG_FD_106658 | JGI IMG/M metagenome (GOLD analysis project Ga0137397, IMG submission 106658) | Vadose zone soil microbial communities from Angelo Coast Range Reserve, California, USA - czorhiz1.16 metaG | ecosystem: Environmental > Terrestrial > Soil > Vadose zone | place: USA... | reverse complement strand
GTCCAGTTTCGCCCCGAGGCTCTTGAAGCCCTTGGGCTACAACCAGGTACACATCGTGGTCCCCATGGAAGACCGTTACAGCATCCTTTATGCACCGGAGACATGGACGCTCTCATTGATGCCAATGCGACCGGTGATAAGCTTCCGTCGACCGAGGCTCCAGCTCTCACGAGTCGAGACGAGGAGGAACGCGCGGATGCACTAAGCCCGATGCATGACCAGTTGGAAGTGGTGAAAGCGTGGTGGATCCTCGAGTGGGTTCCCTTACGGCATCGGCGATAGTATGAAGGGTTGTGCATGCCAAGGCACTACTGGTCGTACGTACCCGTATCCCAACAAAGTCAGAGCGCTGCGCGGAATTACTCACATATTTTCTCCCTCTCCCCGTAGGGTCAACTTGGGCCGGCCACGGGAAATTGTGAGGCCGATGGTCGGTGGGGAAAAATTCAGGGTGCACCTTTCCGTGAAGACCAGGATGGATCTGGCCTCGGAACTTGGAAGCGGAAAGTAGATTGATTCTGTGATGACCCTCCCGATGGCTTCATGGACATGCGACATGTAGAATTACTTCATCTATTCTCGACCCTCAACGCGACTCCCATAAATGTTAACAAATATTGTTGTCAGAGTGTCGTCAGGCTATGCTCGACGTCACCGGTAACTGCCGGATGCATCAGTGCCTAAGTTGTGGCTACAGACTTCCATGTCCTTCTAGACGCACTGCAGGAGTGTGAATGGGTCCAGGCCCTGAACCAGGAGAACTTACAGTGGAGACAGTAGCATTACACCCGTCCATCCCAGAGCACTGAGTCTGACTCGTCCTCCGCCGACGTATGTCCTTTCCCACCATTTCGCTTCGACCCGTGGATAGTATCCCCATTTCAAGTTGACGCCATCAAAGTGATCAAATCCGGGGAGTTCGTAGATCTCGTCCTGGGCCAACTCGCCGGTCACTTGCTGTCTTTATCATATCACATGTCGGAATGATACGAAGCGAAGGGTGAATTTGGGGTTTTTTCCCCATGGGGGAAGGACGAGCTCCGCCGAGATACTGTAGCAACGGTACTGTAAGTGAGAGCAAAGCATTCCGATCCAGGGCCGTTCCTGGTTTCACAGGACACAGGACAGAGAACCCCGTTAGACGCCACTTGGCCTGATGGCTTTCGCGCGTGCGGTGAGCTATGTGATTCAGAGTAAGAGGTCGAATACCAAGGTTCGTGACGCAGTCTACATCAGACGAGCTAGAATACCTTCTATCTGGAGGGATTTTAGTTCCTCTGTTGTATAGCTGGGTAGTTTGGATTTCTGGTAATGAATTAAAGCTGACACGGTCAAGCAAGCTTGGGCGATACGACCCACTCACCGAAACAGCTCACAGGGACAAGAACGGGTCCAAGTGACACAATACAATTGCAAACGTTCGCCGATTGGTGAAAAACTCGACGCCAAATGGACTTCGGCGTAGATGACTTGCTGTTTGGGCCCGCAGACTCCGAGTCGAACAGCACAACCCTAATGACAAAAGAAACTCAACTTTGGCCACCCAGACGATCCGCTACCTCGAGAGACTTCCCCTTTTGATGGGTGACTTGATCTCGCGAATGGTGTTACATAGGGACAGAATAATGGCCCCTGCCTGTGGCCTAAGCCAAAAGGTCTGATGGCGACATCAGACTAGCAACCCTTATCACGCCTTTGCGCTTTGTATGGACGGTACTATTAGACGGCCTTCCTGCCCCGCGTTTCCTTGACAGCATGCATCACGAACTCAAAAGTTCTCATCAGCCATGGTAAAAAAAAGGCCCATGAACAAAGAGCGAAAACTCACTTTTACTCGGGCTCCTGACGGATGGCCTCCAGCAAAGCATAGCACTCTGCGCGCTAACGACTGTCCCTTGGAATTCTTGATCCTCTTGTCATGCGGTCGTGGAGACGAGTTGCCGCCTTCTCTTAATACCAAATCGGCACCTTGTTGTGTTCTCCGGGTTAAACTGCATTTTGTGAGGGAAGCTACGACACGACGAGTTACGCGTGGCTCCACAAGACAATTCTTGACCTTCGAGCTTTCTTGGGCAAACTCAAGGGTTTTCAAAAGGATCAAATTGGGTGGTGGAGCGTTGCAGGCACACGGTACAACGACAATGTCGTTGAGGGTTCAATCCGTTCCCAATGAGTTCATAGCCGTAAATCATAGGACCACTATCTGTGGAGTATGTCGATACAGCTCCAAGGACCAGACCTTAAGCGGAGTCACGGGTGCAGACGTAAAGCGCCTTTGAGAAGTGAGGGACTAGAGGTCCCGGTTGGCCTTGATGGCATTTTGAAGGGGTGTGCCGCAGAACATCTAACTACTTGGGATACATTTCAAATCGCATTGGGTACGTACCCCAGGGACAATCAGCCAGACGACGTATATTTCTCCAAATGTTCGTCTATCACAGGGACAAACCAGGGGCGCAGGATCGAAGGGGCCCTCTGGATTTAGCATATCCGGAGATTAGTCGATGAACTTGTAATTCCAACTGATCCATAGAGGTCGACGAGAATAAGCAGAAAGTAGAAGGGCAACAGGACGTGATGGAATTCCATATGTGCGAGCCTTACGTCATCAATATGGCAAAGAAATAGGCGGGCGAATGGCAAAAATCCAGGTGGGCAAGGCGATTTCACCCGCTCTAGAGACCCTCAGCTCTTAGCAGACCCGTCTGTGTTATGTAGCCCTCAGAACAGGGTCACCACCCGCTTTCACTCTGTTCACGTTCAGCACGGTCGACGGTCGGCAATACCACCACTCAAAGCTGGTAATCTTTGCACGAACGCTGATCTCATTCGTCGTTGTCCCACGTCCGCTTCCTTGGTATCCGCGTCTTTGTGTCGGGCTTCGCAAAAGAGGGTTATCCAAGTGCTATTTACAAGGCGTCACGGTCGAGGCGAGTAGCCTACGACATTTCCTGCTCTGCTCCACCTCGCCACCCCCGCATCGTGTTTTACAAATGCGGAAATCAGTTCACCCACTTCCAGAAAACGCCAGGACTTTTTCTCGTCCCAGTTCATTCCGTCATTTCACAAGATTGGGGCGGGTTGCGGACATTCTTGGCGGCGCACGCGCACGCGCACCCACGGAAGGCTACGAGGTAAAAATCAATCGAAGCGGGATCACACCTTTCTGTAGTTGTTGGCATCTTCATGGTGGTGGAGGAAGGGCGGATGTCGTCCGATCCGAAATGAAATAATCGGGTGGGTGGTACGATATCATATATCACATCCAGATCGACTGACTCTCCTCTAGGTCCGTGATGTCATCGAACAGCAGAAAACAAGGTGGTGGTGCTACCACGAATTGCTCGAATGTGCGTTTCAAGCTCGCCCACCTTTTCTGCATCCTTCTGCAAACCCGCTCGATCATGACATCCCGATCGCTTCCCCCTCAACAGCCTCGCGTGAGATATCCGAATGGAATTCATTCATATTAGCAGTCGGTAATGAAAAGAACGACGATTCAGGTTGTCTCTTTAAGACAGTCGCGTGTTCACTCCCGTGTAGATGCCGCCGTTGCCGCTAGAGACCCGGGTCATCTGAAGGGTTCCATGTTTTTTCGCCATCCGATTCCATTTCTCGGCTGAAAGCTTTTGATGGTGGAGTGGAAGCAGTGGACACAATAAATGGGGTAGGACGCATTGGGGACACAACGGATCAAATGAGGCCAAGGAGGTACATGTATCGTGAGACTGCTTTTTTCAATGCTATCATTCACGACACTGGCACCGATTCGGAGACGTTTCACGCCCATTCAACAGACCAAAACGCAAATGACGTTCAAGGCGTGGGAAAGAGGAATCCACACATGAAGAAGTCGAGAAGCTGGGTGTGGTAATGCCGCAGTGATGAACGGAGAGCCCCGGGCCTGGTGCAAAGTGTGCGTCTACAGTGACAGTATGAGTTGATTCCCTAGATAGAGGAGGAACCCTCCTCTCGGTACCCAGCCAGGCTCAACTGCGCAGACAATCAAGTTGAACATCAACCTTCCAGGACGTCAGAACGGAAAGAAGAGGCGAATCGACAGACTCGGACAAGCCCACACGGGCATCTTCGCAGCGCCATCCGATGCGTATCCGCAGTACGGCGCCAGTCCAGTACACCCCGTCAATGGATCCACAGATAAACTCTACGTGCAAAAGCAGGTACGCCGCTCATTAATATCAGGTTTATCCACGAAACTTGCACTCGATCTTCCCATACATACGGACTAACATACCCATCAAGGGCAGTTTCCAATTTCGCCCTACAACTTGAAGAATGGTATCATACCAGGGAGAAGGTGACAGGTGCGTGTCGGAGCGTTGGAGCGTCGGTCGAACGGTGGCGAAGGGAGGCTCATGATTGTGCTAGGACGAGATAACGAGAAAGAATCATGGGTGCCATGGGGCTGACGAAGGTGGCATATCATGCCCGCGGCGCTCAGCGCTCAGTTGCCATAAATGAACTATTGGCGGCAACCTCATTCATCTCGATGTCCCATCCGCGGCTTATCGTCCATTCTTCTTCTTTTTCTTCTTCTTCAGATACTGCTATCAAAGCGGAGTGATTGAAAAAAGACATACTAACGAGCGATGTCTCAGTCGGAGTAGCGAAACACGGCCACACCGTATCTTCGAGACGTAATGCGCCGTTTCTGCTGAACAAGCACTCACCGACGCATCGTTCCTCTCCTTCCCCTTCCAGCCTAACTGTAATCGGTATGTACGACATGCCAGATAGGAGTTTTCCGAGGCGAGGGCTTTTTTCACGGGCGTTTCATATGTAGTAGGTTACTTACAGTAGTGACGGGATGTCAAAGATGTCAGAGGTGACAACTAAGTGATGGCTGGCTTCTCTGGCGTAGACACAACCCTTCTCAACGTAATAAGCGAGACAGATGATGAAGCCTGATGGATAGAGTCGAGCGAGACTAATCAGAGCGATGGACTGTACTTCGTTCGAGGACTTGAAGAACTTTTGATCAATCAGTGACTTAGTTCAAGGCCAAATTCGAGCAACCCCGCCTGCATACCTCATCCGCGTTTCTTTTTCTCCTCTTTCGCACGTTTGTCTTCCAGAGGCGTTTGCCCAGCCATCCATGCTCGGCACGACCCGATGACAGAGGCGCGCCCGCATAGCTATTTCTGGAACGCCGCTTGTAAGTAATTTGAAGGGGGGGGGCAAAGTTTGATCACTGAGACTCTCTATACCGAGGACAGGGGCTACCCGTACTCGTAATCGGACCCCCTGCCCTTGCGCTATCGTAGTAGGCGGCGCCACGGTGTGGGAAGCTGCGGCGCGAACAAACAAACAGCAAAGCGAAGGTGCCAGGGACTCGATACACACCACCACTTCTCACGAACGCTTTGCCTATATTAAGATAAGGTTATCAAAGATGCAGATAAGGCCTGCCACCCTGCTGTTGTGAAGAGTGTGAGTGCATCATCACATGCGCATCCTATGGATTAATGGGCTCCAACGTTGTGCGCCGAGGGATACGCACTCACACTCCGATCCTCTTCATGGACATCGGGAGTTATATATATTCCACATGTACTCTTGCGAATGGGGGGATCAGTGGTGGAGAACAGGAAGCCCAATGCTTTATGTCCGTGCGCCCGTGTGGGAACTCCCGTCGCTACGCCCTCGCGATACCACAACACGTGAGAGTAGCGTTGGGCCGACTCTCGGCGACTCTCTACAGCATCTCCACCACAATCAGAGACCTTTCTTCGAGACCGCTCGAGACCGCTAGGCGCGAATGAATCAGATGCTTTATGAGGTAGAATAGGCTTTGCACAAGTGGTGCACCAACGAGCCAATATATCTCAAGGGGTAAGATGAATGTCAAGGCCTGGCCTAGTCCGATTTTTTCGGGAATCGAACATCAGCGGAGTAACGGTGCCCCCCTTCCTCTCTTCGTGAACGGAGAGAGGACACGCGACAAAGAAACGATTTCTGACGGGCCAAGGTTGCCGACCGAGAACAATTGCAAACCTTATCGACTGTGAGAAGGTAGATCGAGGGTGACGTTGTTGAAAAAAAAGTCAGAAACGGCGGTATATGCAGGACGCGACCCGCGGTTAAAGACGTTGCCGAATCTGCTGGATTGCGTGGGTCCCGTGCCATCTCCCGTATGGGCTTCTAGCTGCCACGAGGCGATGGGTGCACAGCCCTGGCCTGCCAACCGTGTTCGAGAAGTGGGCGAGGGAAGTGGGCGAGGGGATGACAGATAAGAACGAAAAGGCGCCCACAGAGGCACAAGGCGTCTATGTCGTCGCACGTTGCCTCTCTCTCACGTTTGGATCGCGCAATTGCGTCTCACTATGTCGGCTCCCCCAAGCGCCCAGGCGAGGTACATCATTGTTGGGTCTTTGTCTCATCGTCTCATCATTTTGCGATGCGGCACAGCCGCATAGAGTCCGTATGCGAATTGATCTAGGCCCTATGCTGAGACCATGCGGGTCGGACCATGCACTGGGTCAAGTCATGAGGCCTGAAGGTCAAAAATGCAGGACGGGGGGAGCCGGGTTTGGTCCGCCAAAGAGGTGGGAAGGTCAGGAGGTATACGGAAATGATCGTCGAGTTGAGCTGAGCGAGACATAAGGAAGTAGAGGTACGGATGGAACCAGGTCCACGCGGGGGCTGGAACCACGGACTTACGGAATGAGAAGCATCAAACTGGGTAAGAGCCCCCAAGAGGCCAGAGCGGTGGTAAGGAGCCCTGGAGGGATGGCGAACGTGTGATTCGTGAGGGAGGGCTGAAACAATGCCGGCATCTCTGATGCAACTATGCACACAACGAGAACTTTATTTTGTATTTTTTTTCCCTGTGTTTTTCTCAGTTTTTGCAGTGCAGTACATTCTCCTCGTCGCGCTACGGAGTGTGCCACGGCGAAAAGCGGGTGGGAATGCATGCAAAGTTGAAACGGGGCCGAAGAGCGCCGATTGAAAGGCGGTCAGATCTGGGGTCCCCCGCACCTACGGAGCCAGGGTTTCGGGCTGAGAAGGCGGGCGATAAGGGTATGGAGATCCAGGATCACGCGATCACGGGGCCACCGTGCCCAAGTGCCCCCGTCCCTTCGCCTTCGCCCAACGTCTCAACATCCCTCGGACTTGGAAACAATTAATTACGTCTCAGGGACGGGGGGAGGGGCTGATGTCGTGGACGGGACGGGACGCTACATGGTCAGCAGTTGGGTGCGATCGAAGGAGTTGCACATATATGATAAGGACAGAAACGCGGCTTCAATCTGAGATGCAAACTTACGGCCACCACGCACACGCTTTCTCACCTCACTCTAAACCACTTAACCACCCCTCACACACTTTCTTTCCCACAACTCCATCACAACGTCCATACACCATGTCCTCTGCCTCCGCCCCTTCCACCGAGGACAATGTCGTATACGGCCTCAACTACCCTCCAGACTTTCTCCCGTCCCTCCCCGTCCTCCTCTCGCGTCCTGCCCCACATACGCCCATCCGCGCTCTATCTGCCGCCCAGTTCGCAACCATCCATCAGGCCGCCACAACTTCCCATGCCCCCGACCACGTCCTCTTCCCGTTTCTCCACGGTCTCGAAGGCGACAATGAGCAACAAAACGCCTTTTTCTCCGTCACTTCTGACACCCCCGTCATCCCTCCCCGTTTCCGTGGTCTTATTTGGGTCGCGTGTGAAGACGATGATATAAGCGGCAGCGACGACGCGGGAGACTCGGACATCATAGCTAGTGATGATTCTGATGACGAGGCCAGGAGTGATGGGGGTGACATGGGCCATTCGTTTGGCCTGGACATGGACATGGACATAGATACCGACCTCGACCTCGATCACAGCCACAAGCGAGAAGCGCCCACCTCAGCCCCTTCAACCTCCCTTTCGCCTGGGGCTCTCGACCCCTCTTGCGACGCCTCTGATCCAGACAATGAGCCTCATATGCACCCAGTGAAATGCCGTGCTCCGCGCATATATACCAATACGAACATCTCTCGCGACCGGAGTACCTCGTCTTCGTCTAGTTCGGCCTCGTCTTTCCAATCTCTCAGTATGCCATCGCCCCCCACCCCGGCCACCTCGTTCGACTCTCCCCCACCCTCATGTTTGCCCCTCGGGCCACTCTCCCCTGAACCTCAACCTCGAACCGTCCCTCTCATTACCTCTGGCTTCAAGCCCCGGGATCTCCTCCAACTTAACGCAGACGGATACACAGAGTTTGTCCCTCTGCGAGTCCCCGACGGTATCTCATTACGCAATTTTGATATCCAACTGGTACGTGTTCTATGGCCATTCCGTTATCCGTCCTTTTGAGAGTGGGGCCTCTCCATTCATCATTCGTTGCTTTCTATATGGGCGCCTGCTTGCTTTACCCCAGATGGTCAGGTGACCACTGCGGGGAAGCAATCGTTTCACGTCTCATTCGTGGATATGACGAGTTGGCCGTGGCCGTGGCTCTGTTGTGGTCATCTGTCAGGTCGTGATGCGGTCAGGCAGGCCAATTTAGGCGATGGATCATTTCCCAACGCCACCGCCGCCACATACCCGAAAGGGAATGGCAACTACGCCACGTGTGGCCCCTGTCCCAAGGCGACGATCGGTTTAGCGTTGCCGGTGGAGCGGCTTACCCTTCTCTTCCCAAACTCAATTTATTCTGGCCATTCTAATCCATATTTGCTCAAATTCTCTCCTCATTCAGCCCATTTATGCCACCCTTTCGGACATTGTTGTCTACTCCCGCCGTGGTGCAACCAGGACAGCCTTCGCGGTGGCGGAGAAGTTCAAGCAGGCCGTCGAAGCACGCGCTGGCTCGCGAATTCCATACCATGTCTTCGTACTTGATGCTAGCCCCGCGGAGTTACGCTCCAAGCTGAGACATCTTTTCGTCGGCCCCCATACGACCAACTTCCCTCGGCGCGAAAAGGACGAGATGCGGGAGCTGACTCGCGCCAGTGAGATCCTCACGATCCAACCCCCTGAGGATCCCAAGTCAGTGGACGTTCACCCCTGGACCCCTGGACCAGGTCAGGTCTTCCTCGGTAATGTCAATGATGTACCCTTCTACCCTGGAAACCCGTCGGCACAAGGCATTGATCTCCTGGACAGTGCAGGTAACTCACCTGCTGATGGGATGGGCTATGACGTCTGCATCGAGTGTCGACTTCGGGCACCACGACCTGCCCTGGGTTTTCTCTACAGTGCCCAGGAGCACCTTATGGAACTCGAGCGGCGTTGGCAAGCGTCCGGTGGGAAAGGTCCGCGCCCCCCGCCGAATGCCGCGGCTATTGTGTACCTTCCGTTCCCTTTGCTCCCCATCGTCGATGAAATGATACTCCTCCTGGACTTCATGGAGAAGTTACTGAAGCCAAGTCAACTGCGCGGGTCTGGACGGCCGGCGAAGATACTGATATGGAGCTCAGATGGGTATACTGAGAGCAGTGTACTCGCTCTGTCGCTGCTCATGGCGATGCGTGGCATGACACTTCCGGAGGCGTATCTCGAACTCCAAGTGAGTCTGATAGTGCACACAGCAATCATTGAAAATTAACCGATTTCCGATCTAGGTTACGAAGAGGCGCAGCTTTTTCGTCTACGAGACCGACGTCCGCTTATTGAAAGCCATAGAGGGCAAGTTAGCACGTGATAGACAAGCAAAGCTGCCTTCTCCACGCCGTTTCCTCTCCGGACCTGCGCGTGCTAATTCACTAAGTCCCGGCATCAATTCAAGCGCCATGTCCGCGTCTTATGACGAGACGGGAAATGCCCCCATAGCATCAATGCGACGGCCACGTGCAAGCACAAGTCCGTTGTTACCATCACTGGTAGATGACCATCAGGTCTGGTTTGATGATCCACGCTTTGACGGGAGTTTCCCAAGTCGTGTATTGCCATTCCTGTACCTTGGGAATCTGTGCGTATCCACTTTGTGTTCGCGTATCAACTTATTGATATCGGATCGATCCGGCAGCAATCACGCAGCAAATGCTTATATGCTCCACGCTCTTGGTATCACGCATGTGGTCTCGGTCGGGGAATGTGCGCTCATTCCACCTCCTACTAATTCCTCTACCGGAACGGCGGTTAGGCCCGCCCCAACAAAAGCGCCCAATCCCATCGTAATGAGTGGAGGATCAGAACGGCGGGGCAGCCTGTACATCGAGGAGCGCGAAGGCCGCATGAAGGTTCTCGATATTAAGGGGGTGTGCGACGATGGCATCGATACGCTCGAGCCCCAACTGGCCCCGATCTGTGAATGGATCGACCGTGCGCGCGAGAATGGTGGAAAAGTGCTCGTACATTGTCGCGTGGGCGTATCACGCAGCGCGACCGTGACGATCGCATACGTCATGAAGTGCCTTGGAATTTCTCTCGCCGAGGCCTACCTCATTGTACGCTCACGCCGCCTGAGCGTATTAATTCAGCCAAACATGCGCTTGTTATATAATCTCTGTGGCTGGGAGGTGAAGCTCGCGTACGAGCGTGCTGCGGGTGACCCAGAACGCCTGCGCACGGAACTCGCGCGTTGTGTTAATTGGCCTTGCCTCGCGCGCGAGGTACACCTCCTTAACGAGAAGTATTTGCATGTGTGAAGCCATTTCAAACAGTGTCTCTCTCTCCCGATTCCCGCCCCCCTCTATTCCCACCTCAGCTTATACTTCGTAGTCTGTTTCCTTAGTCTCGACTCGACCCCCGTCCCCGATATTTGTACCATGCGTTTAGTATCCCTCCTGTTAGCATCGTCCCTGGCATTCTCATAGCACAAAATACTCACACCGCTACCCCCATTCCAACCCTTTTACTCCTATAGTTGCCCCATATAATCACGTATTCCCCACCTGTGCAAAGACGCGCGCAGATCCCCCTGCTTTTCCTCTTCGAACTCATGTTGAATACGCTGATGTTGTACGCCTACTTATTGTGTACTTTGTTGTTATTGACTGTACAACGTATGTGGTTACCCGTCGGAAATAACTCGGCTTACTGTTCTAGGCGGAGTGGAGGAACGCCTCCCGAGTCTAATAACGCTGCGATATGCGGGCATCAGCCCTCGGTACCATCCACCATCACTACTGTGCTCAGCTCCGGGCATCAATCATGAGTGCCACATCATCACCTTCTTCACCTCTACCCTCTTCAGAACGCATTGCGGAGCTACACTCGGCCCTCCGTGAGATCCGGAACCGTGTCACTTTCGCGTCTAAATCGCCGCCTCGACGCACGCGACCAATACTGCTTGCCGTATCCAAATACAAGCCCGCGGCAGACGTGCTCGCGTGTTACGACGCAGGCCAACGCGATTTTGGCGAGAACTACGCGCAGGAACTCGTCGAGAAGGCCGCCTTGCTGCCTCGTGACGTAAGGTGGCATTTCATTGGCACGGTGCAGTCAAACAAGGCCAAGACACTCGCCGGTAGCATATTCCTCCTCTCCCTCGTCCCTTTCCTACTCGTTTTTTTGTTTTAAAAAAGAAAAAAATCTGTGTTTTCCACATGTGATTGATCGATGATGCCCGCCCAGGTATCGAGAATCTATACGCGGTCCAGACACTCGCGAGCATCAAACTCGCAGACCTGCTCAACCGACACCGCCCGGAATCGCACCCGCCTCTCCGCGTGTTCATCCAGCTCAACACGTCGGGCGAAGAGGCGAAAGGAGGGATTGCCATCGCCATCGCCGCTGCTGCCGCGGGCGTGGATGAGCGAGTCGCGAGGCTGGCGACGCACGTCGTCCGGGCGTGTCCGCGTCTGCGTCTCGTTGGGCTTATGACGATCGGTGCGGCGGGGGGTGGAGAGGAGGATTTTGCGGCGTTGAGGGAGGCGAGGGATCGGGTTGTGCGTGCGCTGCCGGATGATGGGGTGTGGGGCGAAGATGAAGGTGAGGGTGAGGGTGCGAGCGGTGGGCGTGGGAGCAGGAGCAGGAGCAGGAGGAGGTTATTGTTGAGCATGGGTATGTCGAACGATTTTGAGCTCGCGCTGAGGGCTGGGGCGGATATCGTACGTGTTGGGACGGGCATCTTTGGTGCGCGGCCACCGAAGAAGGGCGCCCCATCCGCCGAGCAGTCTTTGAAAATTTAACATTTTGCTGCGAAAACGGCGATGTTAACCGTGTGCATCCACAAAGTTCGGCGACTGACGTCTGTCTACGGTACCCATACTCTGGTGTTTAGAAACCGAGCTAAATTAGTATGAAACAGGGGAAGTGGGGAAATTTAAGTAGCGATGCGGGGACTGCTGTCATTCGCGCCTCGCTCGATAGTCGCAGCCGAAACAATACACATCAGACAAGGAACCCCGCTAAAAGTCACAACATACGAAGACACACTGGACTCATCATATGTATCATGCGGAATACAGTAACAAGAGCCGGTACACCACAAATACATATCTCTGACTATAATAAATCAATCATGTCCATGAGTCTCTCAGCGGAATGGATGCCGTTGTTGTTGTTAATTTCCTCGGGTAAATATCTTCGTCCATGGTCCATGCATATCGATGGCAGGATGTCGTAGGAAGGGCCGTTGTATATAGAACACCTCCATGACCTCGGATCCATTCGCGAGCCGCGACCGCAAGTTGTCCGGCACGTCCGACGCGGCCACCCCGTCGCATATCTTGTCCAAAACATCCTTAATTTCGGTCTTGAGCGATACATGCTGCCCACCGGCGGCAGTCTCGAGCTTGCGAAGCAGAGGAAGCACGTCCGACAGCAGGCCCGCGCCCACGGCGAGCCGCAAGTGGACCTCGCTTTCGTACCACTTGTCGATCTCGACGGACGAGGCGCCGAGTTGGGACTGGAGGATCGAGGAGGCCTCGTCTCGGGAACATGCCCACTTTCCTTTTTGCCACATGACGGCGACCAGAGCCTGGATGCAGTGCGCGCGGATCGCGGTGAGGGGGTTCGGATCGGCCGTCATATTTGCCGCTGCCTCCCATGTCTCTACGGAGAGCGTCCCCCATGGGTCGTTTGTCGACTGGGCCCATTGGCCCAAAATCGCTTGGAAATGACGATCGATGGTATCGGAGAAGCACCAGACGGCTCCGAGGCATGCCGTGAGACGCTGTATTCGGATATCTTCAGGAAGGAAACCAGGTCTGCAAGTCGCGAACAGCTTGTTGATGACAGGCTCCACCAGTCGCTCCAATTCCCGCTTGATTCCTTGCTCGGGGTGGCCCACCGACGCTTTGAATAGCCCCGGGAACCCATCGAGAAATTTCACCAACTTGTCGTCTTCGTCCAGGGACCTCAGCATCCATTTGAGCGCGTGGACGTAGGCCTGCCAAGGAGACCTATCGGCGTGCATTTCAAGCGCGCGGCGCATGCCCTGCTTGATCTTCGTCCGGCGCTCGCGAATGGCCTTCTGCACTGCATCCGTTCGCGGGCGGAGCCAATGAATGACCAAAGGTGTGGCTTCCATGACGAACCAGACGAGCGACGTGAGCGGAGTTTGGTATGGCGAGTTGTGATAGAATAGCGGTATGACGGTGAGCAGAGAGTAGAACAGGGCCGCGTACGAACCCAACGCGAGCAAAATGTAGGCGACGGTGTGGTTGATGTTGAGGAAGAAATCGATGAGTCCTATGTAGAACAGAAGGATGGACAGGTGCAGGAGGGCAGGGAGCACCTCGACAGCTGCTGCGAACCCGAACCTCTCCACGCCATCCGCAAAAAATGCACGAATCAGCGCGCGCTTCGAAGCGTTGTGATGCGTATCCGCGACCTGCACGTATCTCCTGGTCCATTGTTGCATGAGAGTCGCCAACAGCGCACAGGCCATGCTCATTCCGAGGCTGGTGAACCACAGGGCATTCACACGCACGGCAGACGCTGTGGGCTGGAAGGAAGATTGGTTGGGGAAGGTCCGAGTCAAAGGCGCCGATGCGGACGTCCCATTCTGGAGCAGAGACAATTGTTGGGAGATTTGGGCAAGGAGATTGTTGGTAACATCGCTTGGGTTGGGCTGCAACTGCTGATAGCTGGCAAGGATGAACGCAGCCACCACTCCAGAGAAAAGACCAGCCTGACCAGCGCCTCGGTGTGGGTACAGTACTCGATGGCCTTGTAGATAAAGTTTGACTCACGAATACCAGTACCCCTCCAGTGCTTTCTGTCCAACTTTCGGAGCGTTCTTTATCAAGTTTCTTTGCTTGGGAAAGATACAGACCCCATATCTTGGCTGATGGGTCGCTGTAGTGAGTATTACTTGTGTTCCTTCGTTGCACATTGTTCATGACACCATTTGTGGAGCTCGGGACATGGTTCAAAGTAGCATCTTCGATTTGGGATGAGGGGACAAATCTTAAAAAAGCGGGCGACCAGAATACGATTTTTGTTACTCACTTTGAGAGGTCTTCTCAGTTTCAGATTTTGAAATGGATGGAAGCGAGCGAGAACGGCTGGCCATTGCAGGTTCATCCATCGCGAATCCGTCGAGTTCGCCCGGACCAGCGTCTGACGATGCAAGCACTGATTACGAATTTAGACACGAGCCTGAGATCTAGCCCTCGAAGGACACAAGGGGATAGATAACGAACTACTTTCAAGATCAGCCTGAAGTGTACCTCCGGCCATGTCTTTTGCGAAGAAAAAAAATAAAACTTAGGTGTTCGCTGGGGGTGTCGAGGGGTTAATTTGGGAGAGACGGACTAGCTTCAGACCTCAACGGCATGATTTATACAAATAGAGGGCGCTACTGCTTCCTGTCATCGTGAGGGGAAGGTACCCGAGAGAAGACGTCGGAACAACTTGAATTGGTTCCATTGGACGTTGGGAGTCGGACGCCAGGCGGAATGTCGTCCTTGCCCTTCCAAGTCATCCTTTTCCCAAGTCGTTCTAAGTTAAGCACCGACAAACTATGCCGTACGGCTCGGAAGACACCCGGACCCGGCAACCTGAGTGCGAGTCCAAGCCCGATAATGAGACGGCTGCCGTGCGCCGTGCGGTGACATTGCGGACATCATGATCATGATCGTCATGCTGGTTAGAAATGTGCCCAAGAACAGTCGGTGATTCAAGAGGGAAGCTGTCAAAGGGCATTCTGTAATCATTCGGCGCAATTTGAAGCAGGGATATGTGGTGGCCTTGGTTCTTATAGCGGCATTATTGGCGCAGTGACTCGGAGGCTGAGGTTCAAGTTAGTGACGCGTCGGAATCCATGCGGAACGTCTGCAACCTTGCTCGGGCCGCCGCGCGACCGTGACCGGTTCATTAATTACTACACGTCAGTGCATTGAATTGCATTACAGAATGCCTTTTGAAAGCCCCCTTCTCGCCAATCATCGACTGCTCTCGGTCATTCTAATCAGTCGATCCTGCAGCGTCATGTCCGCAGTGGTTCCGCCGCGGTGACTCGGAACAGATGGAAATGACACGTTTTTCAAAACCATCATCAACAGTGCTAGTGACATCTTCGCACGTCCAGACGCCGGTAGCAAGTCTCCCACTCCTGCCAACACCCGTTAGTAGAAGTAAAGATATCCGCTAATCAACGATAGCTAACAACTTGAAAAGTGTACGCAGCTGATATAGGTGATCATGAAACGATATTCTAATCGGTGTCCAATTTCGCCATGCGACTCGCGCATCCATAACGAGTACCTCTGCTGCCGGTTCCAGTGACTGTTGGCTTGGAACTAGACCCAGTCACGGCCGCCAGTAGTTGCCGCCCACGCTGGTACCCACCTGCCTTTTCTCCACATGACAGCGATCAGGGCCTGAACGCACTGCGCACGGTTCGCGATGAGAGGGGTCGGATCAACCGTCATACTCGCCGCTGCTGTCCATGTCAATTTGGACAGTGGTCCCCCATAGGTCGTTTGTCGGCTTGGGTCCATTGGCCACAAATCGCATGGAAATGGCGATCGATGGTGTTGTGAAAGCACCAGACAGCTCCGAGGCATGTCCTGAGACGTTGTAATCGGAGCTCTTCAGGGAGGAAACGGGGTATGCATGTCACGAACAGCTGTTCGATGACAGGCTCGACCAATCCCTCTAATTTCCGCTTGATCACTTGTGCATGATTGCCAACCGATACCTGGAAGAGTCCTGGGAGCCCGTCAAGAAATTCCTCCATCTTGTCGTCTTCGTCCAGGGACCTCAGCGTCCACTT
>Ga0137397_10001543_pt1 | contig 16127 bp, 16 predicted proteins | sample czorhiz116metaG_FD_106658 | JGI IMG/M metagenome (GOLD analysis project Ga0137397, IMG submission 106658) | Vadose zone soil microbial communities from Angelo Coast Range Reserve, California, USA - czorhiz1.16 metaG | ecosystem: Environmental > Terrestrial > Soil > Vadose zone | place: USA... | reverse complement strand
TGGAGGCGCAAGCCGGCAATTTCCCAGCTTGCGCCTCCACGGTTTCCAGCCAGCTGATTAGTTGTGAGTCGGAGGGGGCTGAGCCCCAGAATTGAAGCGCACGCTCGGGGGGCAAAGCGGAAAAAAGTACGCCAATGAAGGAAAAGAGCATTGCAATGTCGTTACGAGGTGCATGCGTGGACCTGTCTGGTTCTGATCGAGGGGCAGAGGAGCGGAAATGCCGTGATCTGTCCTGACGTGTGTTTGCAAGGATGATATCCTCCTGTCGCTGCTTGATTTTGCGTAGCTCTGAAGACGCATACGAGATAACAGATCTCACAAGCATCTCGAAACACTGGAACACTGCCGGTTTGAAATCGTCCGCTGGAAGTGGTTGCAAATAGTCCGCCTCACTAAACCTGATGATGGAGCCAGCATAAGAACCGGGTGGAAAGGACCCTTCCCTATTGCGAAGCTTTGCCACAGAACCAGCGAGGAAAGTGAAGGCATTGCCTTGTACCGCATTCCATATGTTCGTCTCTAACTCCTCTGTCCTGAACCCGTCCTTGTGCTCGAGAGAGGGATCACGATGGCGAGCCTCTGTCAAGAAAAGGGTCCACTTCAGTTGGAGAGTAGCCCTAACGCCAGCTTCCTTCCAGTCTTCTGTCGGGTCCAAGGTTCTCTTCATGAGATCGAGAGTGGAGGTGAAGGTGGCGAGGTTTTGCCTCAGCGCCCCCCCTGGGGTTTCGGGGTCGACGAGGTCGAATGCAGCGAGTAAGGTACAAAGAACGTAATATGAGATAGGGTGTCGTGGGTTCTCTTGCAACCAGGGCACCAATTTTTCGATCTCGTGAGGGGACAAGTAGCCCAGACGAGCGACAAGGAAGAGTATGGTGGCAAGAGCGCGACGCTCTTGAGTCAATGATTCGACCCGCATAGAATGTATATCGGATCCTAGGTTTACGGTCGTGCCTGAGTGAACAAACAGGCCAGAAGGTTGTGAGCAATGGCTAGCTAGTGGGAAAGATGAGGACAACAGACCTTGGATCGTTGTATTGCTCCCAGCATTCTGCTTCGCCGCTAGCACAAGCGCTATCGTGCGATCGAGGGCTTCAAGCTCGGATAACACCTTCCAACTCAGACCCTTCTCTCCGAATATCACTCTATCGGCGCCTTCCTTTGATGGAATAAGTTGTTGCGTCACAAACAGTTCCAGGCGGGCATGGAGAGCGGTTGTCCCGGGTGAACCAACCATTTCTGCTGCCTCGAGAAGAAACCGGATACAGTCCGCGAGATCACGTCGTCTTCGGTGGTGCTCCAGTACAACTTCTTCCAAGATGTTCAAGGGACTGAAGTTCGGATTATTAGAGATGACATATTGCATGAGACGGGCGATATAGCGCTCGGAGCAACCAAGGACTTGGGAAAGATAGATGACTTGGGTAGCAAAATCATTATTGACGGATATTTGCCGACCGTCTACAGTACATTTTCCTGGTTAAGAAAATCGGTTTACGTAGCGGCCAAGAGGATGAAATACGCACCGCCTTGCAGTTCTTTTCTCTCATCTTCGCTAGGGGGCTTCGTGTCAAAGAGGTTGACTAGGTTGCGCCGATGTAGAACGAGAAGGTCGAACAGCTCCTGTTCGTCTATTGTATTTTGCGCTTCTAAGGTACCCAAGAGGGCCGAGCGAAGACGTGTTAGGGATTCCATGGAGCGGGCAGAAACAAGACGTTTCGTCAAAGTCTTCGCGTCAGATGCGACGGCGACTCAGCGAGGCTGCAGAGCCCCGAGACGGAGGAATATGGGGGGAAGTGTCGAATAAACGCGTGAGGCCGCGTTGTCACGCACGCTCGGAGCGTGGCCAACATACGCTTAGTCAGCATGGCTTCATGCCCGCGGCCCGTGATGCCCGGTCACCGCGTGGCTGCATAGATATCTCGCCGCCCTCGCTCGCTTTCAATTCCAAGAGCCGTCAAAAAATGAAAAACGCTCCAGGAACACTCCCCCGCGGACATGGAATTCCTTCACGTCTCTCGATAACCTCGCATCTCACCCACCTCGTGTCAATCCGGGGAACACGAAATGTCCGCGCCGGCCGTAGACATACCCGTCGATAGCGAGCATCAACAAAGCTCCCCTTCTTTCATGTGCGTTATCGCATGATGCATGACACCGTCAGTGTCCGCGTGGAGATGTTTGTGCCCGCATCACATTATCGTGCAGTTTCCTGGAGTCATTTTAGACGGAAGCCCGTCCTTCAAGTCATTCATTTTCTTTAGCGTGCAGGCATCACGCTCACTGGATAGTATAATAGTAATGTCCCTGACACATTTCTTGGTTGTTCCTGCCAAGACCCTGGCTTATCCCTCTCGTCCGTCATACATCGCGACAACGCCGACTCTCAGCGCGAGAAGAGCGCGCATCGCATCTTTTTTCCCTTACATCTGCTCCTTCACTCGCTTTTGCCAACCGCAGGCATCAACCTGGTACCGTTCCCTTCCTTTCCCCGCCATGCAAATCCTTCCACTCCTTTCTTTCCTAGCCTCAGGCATCCCCCGTTCCCACGAATCAATTTGTCCAGTTATACAGCGGGGGTATGAACGGCTTGTCCATACCGCACACGGGCGCTTTCTTTGGATTTCTATCGAAATGTCCGTAGTGTCTCACGTTCGCATGTACTCCCTCTTTCTTCATGTCTTCTTCCCACCGATAAAAGCGCGGGCCGGCTGGGTCCAGGTCCGCGTTGGGGGCAACTCCCAGGAGAGCGCTCGGCTCGTTTCAAGCCTTCCCAACAACACGATGATGGCCAAGGACAAGTCAAACGTCTTCAATCCCACAGACACACCAGCACTGGATTACACTCCAGATCTGCTCGACCTCATGGCCCACATATTGGCTCTGACTGGCACCCGCTGGTACCTTGGTGAGCATTAGCACCTCTTCCCTCCCCTTTTTTGCACTTCTCATCCCTGGGTCAGGCGTTCCATTTTTCAATTCCACCCCGTTTGATCTCGCCGTAGTCGATCAGGGTCTGCAGATCCTTGGTGATAATCTCATTGCTTTCCAGGCTGCGAATGAACCGGATCTCTACGCTCACCCTCCCCGCACTCACAGCCCCCCGGTAGGTAATCTTCTGGGGCTGTCCATTCTGCTAACTCTGCACCCCAGGGTTATGGTCCGCAAAATTACATGGGTGACATTGGCTTGCTTGTTAACCAAGTGTCTGCCGACCCCGGGATCACAAGAAAGAACGATATGTTTATTATTCCAAGTATCACTGCTCCAGTGTGGAGACCAGAAGGCGTCTGGGATACTGGGATCGTATCAACGTATGCGAGCAGCCTGTATGGTCTCGCTGTCGAGCGGTGCGTGTGGAATTCCTTATCCCGTCAATGACTAACTCCCTGCTCCTTCCTCAGGTACCCGAACAATAACTGCGCTGCGCTGTATGGTACTGGTACCCCTATCAACCCTCAAGACGTATTCCCAAGCTACCTCACTCACGACGCCTCCCTCGGTCCCATAACGAGCTATGTCAACTTTTCCCAATTTGCAATGGCAAACAACAAACCCATGTTAATGTTCGAGACGAACACTGCTTCTTGTTCGGGCTTTCCTGGTATCAGCGATTCGTTTGGTGCCGCGCTATGGGCACCTGATTGGAGCCCCACGATGGCGAACAACAACTTTACATCCACCCTTCCACATGGCTGGACGACATGCATATTATAACCCTTTCACCCCCTTTCTATAAACCAATCGTCGTTCCGTGCGTGGACTATTGGTCCCATCTACTACGCTGCCCTTGCCATGGTCGAAGAACTTGGCCCAAGCAACGCATCCCGCGTACTCGACGTAGAACACGTTCACCCCAATTTACGTCATTTACGAAAATGGCACACCCACGAAGCTTGCCCTCCTCAACTTTGTCACAGACCCGTCAGGCGCGAATGACTATACGGTAACATTTGCCGTTGGAGGTGGCCCAACAGGTCAGCCCGGAGCGACGGCGTCCTCGGTTCAAGTCAAATACGTTAGCTTTGTCTTCGCTATGTAACATATTATCAAGTCGTTGCCCTTCGTAGGTACCTGCAAGCACCCTCAGTCTCCTCCAAGAGGGCCTTTATGTGGGGTAATCATACGCGATTCTGAATGGTGTCCTGTTCGTGGATGATGTAACTTCGAATCAGATGGCCGTCTCCAAGGTACCCCTGACGTTCAGACGGTCAACTGTGATACCCAAGCCAATACGTGCGTGGTCAAAGTCCCAGCCCCGTCCTTCGCCCTCGTCTTTCTCACGAATGATGCATTGTCGGCTGTGTCAACTGATACACTCACTTTCCCCACAAGTGCAATGACGCGCACTCGTGACACGGTCTACGTTGACCCATCTATGCTTGCAACTTCGAACGGTGATTACGGTTTCCAGAACAAGAAGGGCACGACTTCTCTTGGATCGTTATCTGATGCCCGCCCGGTGAGGCAAGCGTCATCTTGTTCGATTGTTCTTTCGTTTATCATTGCGGTCTTCGCATATCTCACCCATCTTCTGTGGTGAGAGTGCTACGTGAAGTTGTTTCAGACATGCCCACTATTTTTACTTGGAGTAACTTTGAGATCATTGGTGTTACACCATTAACTACGCGTACAGTGTTGTATAGAGGTTGCTCCTCAAACTTCTCTGACGCCGAGACGGCCGAACCGCTGCATGACTGAGTAGACTAAAGAAGGAAGGGACTAGCTACTAGCGGGAGTCGGCCATTCACCGTAGGCCGGCGGTGCACGGTGATAATAATGTCACCTGAGCAGCTGACAATAGCGGACGTGGGGATCCAATGGTGTCCTTGGAGATGCGCTTCCGTTTCCTCTTGGAGTGGATGCAACGTGACATGTCCTTCACTGATGGTGTATTGCATTCATCGTCGCCACCAAGCATTCGTCGGAGCAACGAGCGTTCGCGCCGCCTTAGAAGTGGGGCCGGCTTGGGGGCAGTGGGCCGGTCCGGCTTTGTGCACTGACTGCTTGGCGCCAGGGGGCGCGCCGCGCTGAAAAGGTTCCCATCGACCAAGGAACACTCCAGGCAGTAGCACGGCGGAGACAGAGAGCCTCCATGCTCTTCCTCCATATCTCTGGTACTATCCTCGCAACGTGGCAAAGAGGGAGCCGGAGCCGGAGATGGCGATGGCGGCGGCGGCGGAGAGCGCTCATCGTCACCTTCAGCCATGATGGGCGGCTGATCGGTTTCCACGCGCCCTCTGTAAGTGGTGGGAGGTGGCACGAGCAGATCTTCGGACGACGACGATGGCGGAGCAGAGACTTCCGGTTCTTCCTTGGGTAGAGAGTCACCTTCGGACGTCACGACGATACAGGGGATCGGGACTCCAAGAAACGTCTCGTCTTCTCTGTGCACGTCCATCTCAAGGATACGCAACGAAGTACCAGGCACGTCGAGGAAGGCGTGCAAGGTCGGCGGCAGAGGTGAGGCAGGCAGAGCGTCGGTCATGTAGAGGATGTCATCACTATCGAGGTTCTTCATCGTCTTTAGTTCGTCAGCAACGGCCAGCAATTCGGCAAGCGGATCACAGCTGAGATTGAGGGGTGTCTGCGGAGAGATTGACCAGAGAGGAGGGCGGGGATGGACGGATTTGATACTTGGAGAGGCATGTAGGCAATGCGGTGCGAGAGGTGGGGAGTTGGCCAGCAGAGGGTCCAGCTTGTCGAGCTCCATAGCCAAAGCTTGCAGTTCTAGCACCGAGTGAAGCTCTGTTCTCGTTGATGGTTTCCGGAGCGTCGTCTGAGTTCTAGATGGGGCGTGATTCCGCGATCGCGAAGAAGGCGTGCGCGTCATTGCTCGAGTAGGGACTTCGTCGACTGGTGGCAGCGGCCGTCGACGAGGACCAGGTGGAGGTCGACGTTGAGACGAAGGGTGTGCGGGCGCAGACGGTTCACCTGAGCTGGAACATAGAGCGCGGACCTCCTCGACTCTTCGGAAGAAGGAAGAAGGCGAGAAGGCGACGTCATCGGTGCGTCGCAGGACCAAGGGAGTCAAAGACGCGAAACTGTCGGGTGCAGAAAGGCCAAGACCAGGAGAAGTATCCGACAGTTCTGACAGTGGTGGATTTCCCTGGTCCCTAGTAGAACATCTCCTCGGCTGGGGGACGAGGCCATCTTGTGACGTCTGCTTAGATTGTCGCAATAAGCGTGTCAAAGTCCGCTGAAGAAAAGCTCTTGCGGCTGACGGCCATACCCTCCTCCGAGTACTCGGGCTGCGCGTCTGCGTAGGAGTGTTTACAGAGATAGGCCTATCTTCTCGTCTTGGATGGCTATATGTTTCGCCACGGATAGACCTGGGTGTGCCAGACGACTCGGAAGACTGAGCAGGATTGCAAGCATCAGAGGCGCCCGCTGAAGCCATATCTAGAAAGTGTGTATGTTATCCACGGAGAAGGACCGCCGTAAGGTTCGGACTTGCTACCCGTGATTGCTCCAGTACCCACAACAGACACGTACTTGAACCGGAAGGTTATCCGAGTCGATGTTGTGGTCTTTCAATTAATTCGGCCACAGCCGCCACTTGTGTCGCTTATCGTCCACGTGATCGTGAGACATGTGTGATGGCCTATCAAATCAAGGTGTACTGCCTCGGTAACTCGGTCCCCTCCTTGACTTGTTACAACCCTCTGCGAGGTCCTGCCTGGTGCATTATACTCCCACTCCCTTTCACCCTACCGTTCCAAATGCATTTTACCGCTATTTTCGGTTTCGCCGTATTGCTTGCTGGTCAAGGTATGGTCCGCTACTGGCCGCAAGCTAAACCAACGCAGCACGCTGACCACGCATTTCCCCGAGCAGCCTTGGCTCTCAACATCGCCATCGGTGGTTCTATTGGCAGCATCCCAGCGGACCAATTTTTGACGGTGCAGGATAGTGGTCTTACTACCCAGGTACGTATCCCACCTATCTGACTTTGTGTCCTGCCTAAGAAATTCTGCAGTGTCAAGCCCCTTGCGGCTCTGCGAACAAGGCTATCCAGGTAAGCTTAGCCGACATCAAAAAATGGGTTTTTCCAACGCTGATGCAATTCGTGAAGGCCTGCGGTGGAGATGATGCGTGTCTATGCAACAATGATACGGTCACGGCCATAACCGGGTGTCAACAATGCTACTTTACAACCATCATCCAAGACAATCGCCAGATGCCCGACCCCAGAGCGGGATCAACTCCTGCACTTGCAGGTGGGTCGATGCTCTGATACTTCGGGGTGTCAGCGCTGACTTTTCGCCATGAAGCGTATGTCGCGGCTTGCAAAGTATCCCCGGCGAATGTCACCGTCCCGGCTACCTCCGTCTCCCTGACACTGCCTGCCAACTGGGATGGCCCGACTGACGAAAAGTTGAACCTCGGCGAGACGATTATCTACGTCGCGAGTGGTGCGGTTATAGGTATTGGTTCCATCACGATGCTTTGTACCATGTAGAAGCTTGGAGTGGCAGGGTAGTGTCAACTGCTCCGCGTTGTCTGTTGGTTGCCATGAGGGTTGATCGGGCTTCGGTTTCCTTTTGGGGGTGAATTACATAATGAATGTCAGGCTTGTCACGAGTTATTTGTTCGTGTGTACGTAAGGCATGTAACGTAAGAGAAAGGAGTGTCGCATTTCGCGGTCACGATTTTGCCCATCCACGGTCTCGCCACGTACTGTAGTTGCACAGCTCTCAATCTGGCTACGCGATTCTGGGCCGACGTTCGTTTCGTTTTTCGCAATTCTGGCAAGCCCCTACGAGCCTCTCCGCACGTCAAGACTGCGCTCAGTCGCTGGCCAAAGGCAAATGGTGTTCCGGGCGTGATGCTACACAGAGCGTATTCATCATGCAGATTTTCGGCTTCGTCGCGCTCTCGGACCTCCCTAATCAAACACGAACGGTCTTCTCACCGCCGACGGCTCGCAACCCACTCAGCGATGGCGTGCGCCTCTCATGACCTCTCTTGGGAGGAGGAGGCGTTACAAGACATGATATTGTCATCGTCGTCGCGTCAGGATCATCTGGAGCCATGGAAGGGAGTAGGTTCTGTCCGTGATGAATCCCTCAGAGCAGCGTCGCCACTCCGATCACCTGCACAAGGCTCTCCCTCCCCACGATTTGACTGGCGACGTAGGGCCACATCGCGTGCACCTCAACGCGATAGACACGAAATTTCGGGCGACAGGAAGGACACGAAGGGGTACATCAAGCGTTTGATGCCACAACAACTCGATATCGAGCCGGGGAAGCGTTTTCATCAAGAAGTGAAGGCATACGAGGATAGGTACGTCGTTCTATCGCGTCTGGGAGGTCGCCATGGAGCTTTTCCCATTTTAGATTTCTACCCTTGCTGGAGCTCGAGCAAGCCGAAGAGGAGAAGGAAATGCGCTCGAGGCTGGCAAAGTGGCCTCTCAAGCGATTGTGCGAAGAGGGCTACTGCATCACCGGGATGTCGGCGTTTTGGTTGCGTTCAAAATTTGGCAATGTTGCAGCTTTTGGCCTTGGCCCCGGGGTCGCTCTTCCGGATAACAAGTTTGAGTGAGTGTTTTTGCCGACATGACGGCATATCTGAAGCATGCGCCTTCCAGAGGTGGCACGCCCGTGCTCGTCACACGAGTAGACCCTCTCCAAGAAAAGCCCATACATGGTCGAGTGCTTTCGCGCACCGCCACCCAGTTACGGATATCGTTTCAAAAATTATTCGATCTCGAGGGTCAGGGATGGAGGTAAGTTACGCCGCATCCTACCCTACACGAACGTGCTAATTACAATTTTCGACTTGAAGGTTGGATCTCGGGCAGTCGAGAATTGCCTATGAGCGTATGTGTCACGCTGTCACGCAGCTGCATCAAGACCCCCGGATCCTCGAGCAAGATAACTCGAACCCGGAGAGCGAACTTATTCTGTTGGGGACGCACATGCGCGACGTTATCCTCCGTTCGTTTTCTCCGTCGGACGGTGTTTATGAACCCAAGCCGTTCAAGGCAGCAGATGACGCATCATATGCTGCACATGGGACATTGGATCACCCAGTGCAGATCGGGGATGAGACCGGAGGCATATTCCGAGATGATATGCGGATCCAGAGCTGGGCACGGAGGTATTCGCGCATCAACCCAGTACGTGTGGAGGGAGACCCCGAACTGCGTGGTTTGAACGCAACGCAAATACGGGCAGTTGCCATGATGGTCGGCGAACGAATTGCCCTCATTCACGGCGTGAGGACAGATCATTTTAATCTTGTTCTCCTTTGGGCTGAGTGACCATCATCTGTAGCCCCCTGGGACGGGAAAGAGCAAAACAATCATCGAGGCGGTCCGGTTATTGAAGGTGGGTTTCACGCAAGTTATATCGCGCGGTTTTCGAGCATCAATGGCATTACAGGCAGATTTTGAGGTCTCCGCGCCCATACTTGTCTGCACTTATACAAATATGGCGCTTGACCATATCGTTGAAGGCCTCGTCGCACGAGACCTAAAGCCATTACGCGTGGGACTCGATGCCAAGGTCCGGCCGGCTCTGAAGGACTACGTATTGGAGGCCTACCTCGACAGACATCCACGGCGAAGTGATCTGGAGCGTCTCGTGCGCGAGGAAGGGAAGTTGCAGGAGAAAATACAGCTGCTGGAGAGAACCATCGAGGAAGCGAAGAATCAACCGAAGCGCCGAGGGGGTGTGCAGACCATAATGGCAAATGTCGACCGTCAGTTCTGGGCAGTCAAAGCGAAGCTCTTCAGGCTACGCCAAGAGATGATTACTGATGTCCTAAAGCAGGTCGACGTGGTGGGTTCACGCACTGATCTCCATTCCCTTTTTTGTTGACGGGCTTCATTACTTTAGATCTGCACCACGTGCATCGGCGCAGCGTCATCAGAACTGAGGAATATCGATTTCCCAGTGGTCTTCCTCGACGAGGCATCTATGGCCACCGAACCTGCGTCGCTGATCCCGTTGATGAAAGGTGTACGTGACGACCATCTCGACTGCGCGTGGCCATTTTATGAATTTCCTGCCTTGGTTGACAGTCCCAACATGTGGTCTTGATTGGCGACCACAAGCAGCTGCCACCCGTGATAAGGAGTCGGGAAGCCCAGATCCGGGGTTTGAACATCAGCCTCTTCGAGCGTCTTACAGAGGAAAGCGGTACGTCTCATACGTGTGTTTATGTGTATGTGTGTCTCAACGCGGCGTCTGCCAGCTGTGCCCTCAATCATGCTTGACATGCAATATCGGATGCACCCCGAAATCTCGCGCTTCCCTTCATCAGAATTCTACGCGCGGTCATTGAAAGACGGCACCGTTGATGCGGGAGGAAATGTGCTTGCCCGGCTGCAGCCTCCCGTGTCTGAACACCTCGTGATCAATGCCTCGACCGGTGACAGACCCTCGGTCGTGTTCTTGGATCACGATGGTCTCGAGGCAACCAAGGATCGCAGCAGGATTAATGTGACCGACGCAGCTATCGTGTGTGCCGTCCTTGAAGATTTGCTGTGGCAAAATGAGGTGGAGTTTAACTTTTAGTGCCGAACAATGTTCTGATCACGACCGTCAGGACCTCCGCGGCGAAGACATTGGCGTCATTTCCCCATACATAGCGCAGATTTCGCTGCTGAATTATTTGCTTAATGTGGACCCTGATTACAGAGACCGCTTCCGTAACGCTCTGGGCAACCGAGCCGAGGAGCTCGCCCAGATCGAAGTCAAAACCGTGAACGGGTTCGAAGGCAGGCAAAAGGAAGTCGTGTTGTTTTCCACAGTGAGGAACAATGCTGCCGGTGCCCTCGGCTTTCTCGCCGACCGCCGCCGTCTGAACGTGGGACTGACGAGGGCCAGGCGAGGGTTGTTCGTTATTGGAGGACTGGCGACTTTGCGTGCTGGTTCGTCGGCTCGTGGGGCCATTGTATGGAAGCACTATGCGGATTTCCTGGCCGGAGCGCGGCTCGTGCGACCACTGAAGGGTGACGCGCTGCGGCAAGTCTTGGGCGGATCTACTTTGGGAAGTAGGTTGTCTGCGAGCGAGGGTCCCTCCATGTAGGGATTGGTGGGCCTCCTAGCCTTCGGGAATCTCGGTACGAGTTGTCCGAGAGCATTTACAGTATCAGTATTCTATTCGCATATATTCATTCGCGTACATCTCGCCTGTCATTTTGTGCGTCTCTGTTTGGGTCTATCGAATTAATTGTGATGCCAAGGGTCTGGTAGCCCTGACAACTTGACAAGGCAGTGAGAAAATGCAGATAGGGCGGTCGAATAGTTCGTACATATGAATCACGGAATGATTCCGCGGGTGCCATGTCATCATCACTTGTACGGGCAAGGCCTTTCTCGTTGTTGTTAGATACGGTAACCATTGTGAAAAGGCGGGCAGGCCAGGTTGATTATGGCCCGGGGTCGATCGTCGGTGGGGGATAATGCCCTTCGGAAGCACCGGACTGGGTGGATGCATGATCACCGTTCGCCGCGGAACAATTTGCGGCGGTTTATCGAGCGCCTCGGAGCAAGATGAGCGCCCAACGGCGCCGGGGGAACAAGACCTGTCAAAATTGGATGGGGCAAAGGAGAGGGAGTGTATGCGTGGTATGATGTTTCCAAAAAGTGGGGACAGAGCGAGCGAGCGAGCGGTGATGGGTTGGTGGTGGAGGAAGAGGTCACGAGGGACATCTTGGAAACCGGATCTGGCCATATTAATCACACTCAATCTAGGTGGACAGATCTCTGGTGGGATCTTCGACTGAACAGTTCCCGGTGTCAAACAATTGCCGTTGCTGTCTGCCTTGAACGATAACTTATTATAGCTTTCGCTTACCCTTCCTGGGCAAAGAAGCTGTGGCAAGGTCTCCAAGCCTCAGCCTTACTAGTACTCTCGCACACGGAGATTGGACGGGGGGTCCACTCGAGCGCTTTGCTGCTTCCGCTTGGGAAATGATATCCCCGCTGGCTATCATTTCATTCCATCATCATCAACCAGCTGGCACGGGGACAAGCACATTTAGGGACGCATGACGAAACGCTGGGAGAATGAGGCAAGTTTTTTTTCGCGCTTGACGACAGAAAAATATGTTCGTCGCCCGTTCGGCGCCTGGGTGGGGTACGGTATCGCGTATCGCGCGTATCAAAAGACGGGTTTCGGTCTTCGCCCGGGGGCTGTCAGGGTCAAGTCAAGCGAGCATCGAGAGTTGCCAGTCGGTGGCTCGCTCGTGGTCCAACGACGATCGTTCTCGCTCGCTCCCACCGTTTTTTCTTTTGGACCCTTCACTTGTCACGTTCGTTTGCTTTCCTTTTCGCCCTTGCGATTCCTCGTTTCGGAGCGCCGTCCTCAACCTAAAGAAGGCTCGCTCGCTCGCTCTCCCCTCCCGAGTCGCTCTCCCAGCACAACCCAGCATCCATGACTGTCGCTACACTCCCTCTCTCGAATATCCTTTCGTGCTCGTCTCTTTCATCTTCTCGCCCCTCGTCTTCTCCTGCCATGATCCACGTGTTTCCACCCCAAGATCTCTCCGGCACGATGTCCAACCCATCTCCCGACAGCTCGTCCCCGATACCTCACATCTCCTGTACTTCAGTCATCACCATCTGTCGACTGCGTCACTTACGTTCTTTCCCCGTGGCAGACGTGGGTGGCGCCATCCAGCGTAGACCTCCCGACGCTGTCTCAGAGCGTCATGCAGCCTTCCTTACCACCCGTTCACGAGTATTGAAAGCAAGTCACTCCCCCTCGTCATGTCCGCGTCACTCAACAGCATCTCTAGTTCTACAACCTCCCTCCGCTCTCGTCTGTTTTTCTTCGAAACCTCTTCCTCGATACGCACGTAAACAAAAGTGTACGCGACAGTCCGGCCTTTGCCGCGTTTCTTTCCATTTATCGCGTCTCCACAGCTCCTTCCCATTCCCAAGTCACTCTGGAATCGCAGAGCCGAATATGCAGGCGTTATCCCCAGTGACGGTGTTTGGGCGGTCTTTGCCACGCACGAAGAGGTGCGTAATTGGGCACAGCCACAATCACGTCAATAGAATTGGGGGAAAAGGCTATGTATGCCCGTCCGCGGCGTTCGCCACAGGCGAGATGATTCAGAGTTCGATACATTCCAACTCCTCAATATCTTTCTTACCTTTATGCCGGCTATTTTCGTTTCGCTCTTCTGTTGCCATTTATAAATACAACCGAGTGTTGACATTGTCACCTTCCCCAACTTTTGCAGGCCCGCTCCGCTCTTGCTTTGTTAAGCGCCACTGTTCCAGTTTCTCCCGCCCTCGAGTCCGACTTGGAGCCGTTGCAGAGCCTGCAGAAAACCCAGCTTCATGCCCCAGTATTCGACGTTCCCTCCTTCATGTGCCACGTCGAATTCACATGCTCCTAGACAGGTCTCCCGATGTCTATAGAGTCACCGATACCAACAGACTTTTGCGATTTGATTTCCAGACAGGTTGGGCCCTCACGATCCCTGTCCCGTCTTTCACCCGACCCCGGTGTACAAAATAACACCCCTACTGGCATCACTCTGTCAAGCAATCCACCAAATCCCAGGAATGTGTTTCGTCTGGGTGATTGGATGTAGGAAAATCCCGTTTTGGTCTCCGTCCATGACGTTGACAATTGTTTCACAATATCCGTTCAACTCGCTTTTGTTCTCCGTTATCTGACGGTCGGAACCATTTTAAAGGTGTCCCTCAACCAAGTGCGCTGCCCACAATTTTGGGTGAGTTCAGATCAGATCCCGTTTCCCCCTATCTGGGTTTCAACGTTACTTTATCCCCCCAGACGCAACTTCACTTGCATCGGTTGCGGTTACCCACGCCCTTCCACTTCACACGCCCCCTCAGCCTCAAGGACTTCTCTCGGTGCTATCAGCCCACAAGTTCCATCTCCCCGCTTCGCAGGGGTTCTAGAGCCTCAGATGCCGGCATCGCTTTCTCACAGGATTCCACATATTCTCACACCATCCGGTCGTGCTTTCAGCGTCGGCGGGCGAGTGCAGGACGTGTCTTCTGACCCTCTATCCTCATGCTTTCTGTTCTGGCCAGACAATGAGCCCCTTCCTGAGCAGGGCCAGATACGTCCGAGTGACCTTGTTGGGTTCTCTGTGCGTACAGTTGTCCCAGTCTTCAAATCTGGCTAACTCGCAGCATGCGTAGCATCCTCCCATCCTCAATACAGGGAACAAGGGCCCAATCGAGCACCAACCAGGTGACTGGATTTGCCATAAATGTAACTATCTCAACTGGCGCAGGCGAAAAGTTTGCCAGACGTGCTACCCATGTCGGTGAAGTTTCAGTATCGTTGATTGCACTGTATTCTAACATACAGATGTAAAGACGCGGAGGGCAACGGTGACTCGATTCCAGCCGCAGTTCAGGCTGATCGTATTAGGCGGCTCCGCGGCGCTCTCGCCGCATCTCTGCCCCCGTCCCTCGCTCCTCTTCAACCCGCCTCTGTGGATTATCTTCCTCACTTCCCATACGTGCACACGCAGCGTCCGCATTACTGCAACCTGAACACCTCAGCCTTCCGGGGTCGCGACCAGACACAGTCCGATGCGGGACTCAGCTCTCATTTTCATGACACTATTTACCAGACGTCCACACACTCCATGACATCGTCGTATCGGGACCCTGCAGCATTTCCCCTTGGCAGCGTGTCTGGTCATTTCCTTCCGTCCTGCCTGCAAGATATCGTACAGTCCCCGTCCTTATCACCCACATCGACCACATCCGCTGACTTGTCGGTGGACGAGAATATCTCCAGTCCAGCCTCCGTTTATTCAACAAGTAGCGCCAAGCTATACCCAAATGGCGATCGTCCCCTACGTGTTCATCGCACGCCTTCCTCTGTCAGCCTGGGTTTAGGTAATATCTGGCAACTCGACGGAGAAGAAAGCAAAGCACTTTCCAGTCCGTTGTCACCTCAGAATGAAATGTCGCGTGGCTGACGGTCGTTATTCTTCGCAATCAAGCGGATAGGGTTGTGGCTGTACATCTGTCTTCGGACATCGTCTAACTTTGCTTGTCTTCACTGACGCCAGGTCGTGTTTGTATGTTACCTATATATTGCTCTAGTTTTTTTGGAAGGTTCGAAGGATGGAATTGTAAAGCGCGGAATTGCGCTTTAGTAACTCCCCACTTAACATATGGAACAATATACTCACTGACAGTTTCTGAGATCTTGCCTGCGCACGTCAGTGCACTAGTAGTAGCTAAAGTGACTTCCTTGATGAACGAATCATACAGTTCTTGCTCCAAAACGGGAGTACAAATCGGGCAGGAAACCTTTATGTTGTCTCAACTGTGCGTTGATAAATGCCATCCAGAGCCTATCAGTGTGAGGCGAGCCACCGAGCGACACATCAGCAAATCGGGAAAATTCTTGTAAGGCAGCGCGGCTCCCGCGGCTAAGTTCCGGTACGGGATCATGCCCCTATACAACTGTTACCTCATTGCATTTTTCTTATGAGCTTGTTTTACAATTTGGTGCTCAATGCAATTTTTTGTTTGGGTTGTGATCCATTGTTAGAATGGATCATGCCAGATCAATAGATCTGATATGTGTGCACTTGGACAGAATGGTCTGGGAATGGTTAGTACAGTCATCAGTAAAAAAAACTTGTCTTATTCCTACTTATTCCCTTCTTACCCCCAAAATAAGAGGAATAAGATGTAGTAAGATTGAATAAGATGGAATAAGAAATGTTGATTTTTGCTGATGGCCGGCGCCTACCCATAGGCTACATCAATCTGTACATATCCTTGCCTGAGGCCTTTATGGCCCCACATAGAGTTAAGTAGGAAGGAATGTGGTCATGGGAGGGGGGAACTAGGCCCCTAAGTAGGACTTCATGCACATTTTATATATGAGATCGGAATTTATGGAATGTGGTGGGTATTCAAATGCAGCTTAGGTACCACACAGTAATGAAGTAAAGTATGTACCTCTTTACAGACTGTTGTAGTGCCCTTACGTTGCTCGAAAGCAATACCTTCTCCTTATTGACGACACAACATACTCCCCCTACATCAGCAAAAATCAACTTTTCTTATTCCATCTTATTCCATCTTACTACATCTTATTCCTCTTATTTTGGGGGTAAGAAGGGAATAAGTAGGAATAAGACAAGTTTTTTTTTACTGATG
>Ga0137397_10001542_pt1 | contig 16129 bp, 8 predicted proteins | sample czorhiz116metaG_FD_106658 | JGI IMG/M metagenome (GOLD analysis project Ga0137397, IMG submission 106658) | Vadose zone soil microbial communities from Angelo Coast Range Reserve, California, USA - czorhiz1.16 metaG | ecosystem: Environmental > Terrestrial > Soil > Vadose zone | place: USA... | reverse complement strand
GTTTACCTTTGCCGGAAACAGGAATGGATTCTTGCCCTGGGCCGCCAGACTGGGATCGAAGATACCCGCCCTGAAAAGCTTATCGTGACCAAAGCTCATGCCCTCCCAGCGGAGACCAAAATTGAACGTCCAGCGAGGAGACCAGCGAACGTCATCCTGCACGAAACCAGCATAATCCGTAGCGATGAAGTTTCGGGCTGGGTCGCCGAAAGCTGATTGAATCGAGGTAACGCGGCCCTGAAGAAAGTTCTGAAACGCTGTGAAGGCGTTTCCGGATCCAGAGGTGGCTGCGGTCGTGAGCGAGCCGCGCACGGCAAAGTTATTGAAGCGGTTCAGTTGGTACTGAACTGACTCGCCGCCAAAACGCAGACCATGCTTACCGCGAGTCCACGAGAATGTATCGACTATATTGTAGGTATTCGACACCGTACCGCGGTCATCGTTGACTCCCGTACCCAGCGAGAAGGTCCCACTGATCGCGAACTGATAGATTCCGGGAAACTGCGAGCTGTTGCCGCGAGTGGCGCCGATGTCTGAGACGTTAATCAAATCGGTAGGAATGTTAGCGAAGAGGAACCGGCTGAATCCGAGCCGCAACTCGTTGACCTTCGTCGCGCTGAAAGTATGAGTTTCAGTGATTGCCAGGAAGCGATTCCATTGCGTGTCAGTTCTCGGAAACGCCAGATTGCTGGCGGTGCCGAAAGGCTTTGCCACGCTGCCTTCATCCCAGAACCACCGGCCGGTGATCTTGTCTTTGCCGCCGCGCATATCGCGGTCATAGCTAACCGTGTACTGGTTATCAGTGATCGGCGCGATGCCACCGAAAGAGCATTGGAATGTTCCGGTGATGGTAGCGGGCTTGCCGCATCCGGCCTGTCCGGGCCTGGGAATCAGGAATGTTCCGCCATAGATACCACTCTTCAGGTTTAGAATGTTGACCGCGACTGGGTCGATCTGCGCTGGCGTCAAACCAACTGTTTGACCGGCATAAGTTGCCCCAGCGAGCAACGCAGCCGAAGTGGTGCCGTCAGGATTCGTGGGGAAGCCCGGAATTGTCGGAGTCAGCGTAGAACCATTGGGATCGATTCCATTTCGCGCGCGCACGCCCTGGTAATTGAAGAACCAGTAACCGCCGAGCTTTGGCAGCGGACCGCTTCCATCGCCGCCGAAAACATTCTGTAGCAGACGCCCTTTCTTCTTCCCGTTCTTGTTGAAGAACCACTCGTTGGCATTGAATACATCATTGCGATGCGACCAGTATCCTTCCCAGTGAAAATCCTTTTCGCCGGATTTGATTACCAGGCCGAGGGCGCCGCCGCCCTTACTGCCCTGCGATGCATCGTAGAGGGAAGTCGCAACTTTCATTTCCTGCAGGGTATTTGGATTCGGCAAAGGTACCGTATCGAAGTGCGCCAGATTGAAATCATTGACGTTGATGCCCTGGAGGGAAACGCTGTTATTGCTGGTGCGTTGGCCGTTCACAGTTACATCGGCAGTGCCGCGCCCGGCGGCGCGTACGTCTGTCGGTTCGCCAGTTACGCCAGTGGAAAGACTGAGCAGAAAAAGGAAGTTCGGCGATGCGAGGGGCAGAGATCTTAACGTCTGTGCGTCCAGCGCCTGGCCGGTCGTTGCACTTGAAGGATTGATTAACGACGGTGTTGCTTCGACGTTGACTGTTTCCTGAATGCTGCCCGCCTCCAGGGTCACGTCCTGCCGAGTGCTCTCCGTAATTCTAATCTGAACGCCGGTAACCACGGCCTTCTTAAAGTTACGAGCTGAAATCTCCAGCTTATAGGTTCCCGGTGATAGCAGAGTGACGGAAAAACCGCCATCGTCGCCGGTGGTCACCGTACGCTCGGCCTTGCCGGTTGTCTCGCTAATTACGGCCACCGTCGCACCCGGGACCAGCGCACCTGACTTATCTGTGACCACCCCGGTGATGCCGCCAGTCTGAATGGCCTGACCAGAGACTACGGCCACACACAATCCCACCAGCAACCCGCTTGATAGAAAGCGAAGAACGCTACGCATCGCTGCTTCCTCCTTTTTGAACCGGACCGATTTCCGAGTGGCGCCCCCGAATTTCGGGGCTTGAGACGCTAAAGACCCTAAGCTTTAGTTTTCGCCGAGGCAATCAATGTTCCGCAAGAGAGCAATGGGAGCCAGAGCTTTCAAGCTAGTATTCACAGGTGTTTCAAAACTCGGTGGAGCGTGAGGTCTCGCCGGTTTCCTGAATTTTTCAATTTTACTCCAAATTCTCGGATGTCATTGACCTCTGTCTCCGTAGAACGCCTTGCAGATCCCGTAACTCCCTGGCGTTCACTCTGGCCATTTCTTTCGGCGTATCGCAGGTATCCTGATGAGAAAGGGTAAGAGAAGGCATCACCGAGAACGAGCATCCGACCGCTGCCATTCTTTTGGTTCAACAAAAATGACCCGCCAGAATTACCTGGCGGGCCATGTTCAGAAGCAACGTGGTGCGCGTTTTTTAGAACGAGAAGCGTGCTCCAAGCTGAACAACTCGAGACTCGCGTGCGGCTGTATATTGGCCGAACGTGGAGCTCGTGATGCTGGTGTTAAGAGTAGTGAATTGAGTGTGATTGAGAGCGTTGAACGCCTCGACCCGCAACTCAAGGCCCATCCTTTCCGTCAATTTCGTTTTCTTTGCCAGGATTAGATCCCAGTTATTGATCGTGTTATTGGCACGGAACTGGTTTCGGGTAGAGGTGCCGCGGCGGAATTGCGTGGCGAGGTTAAAGCCGGCCGCGTTGGGATCAAGGAATGACTTGAAGGCATCCTTATTAAACACCTGGCGATTATTCTTGCGCGGGTCTAGAAGCGTAAAGGTCGATCCGAGATCCGCGAAGCTAATTAAGCCGCTCGTTCCCAATTCGTCAAACTGATTCAAAACACTGAACGGCGTACCCGACTCGTAGGTGTAAATGCCGCCGATGCTCCATCCATCAAGCACCGTCTTTGCGGCGCTATTATTCCACCCGAGGGTCTTGGTGATCGGCAGGTCGTAGATGAAGCTCGCCACAAAGCGGTGCGGAACGTCATCGGACGATCGGGCCTTACCAAGACGTTGATCCAGGAGGTCAAGCAAACCGCGTTGAGTATCTACGTCGTTGACCGACTTGGAGTAGGTATAGGCCACCTGGAAAAGAAGACCGTTGCTATACCGCTTCTGCAAGTCAAGTTGTAAAGCGTTGTACCAGGAGTTGCCGTCACTAACCAGGTAGTCGACTGAAGACAGATCCTTGTTCAGGCGACGAGCTGCGTAGTTACTTGGAGTTGCCACTGGGTCACCCGCTCGTGCAGGAAGGAAAGTACCGAGAGCGGGATTGACCTCTCGCAAGCCATAAAGCTTGCGACCGCGATTGCCCACATAGCTCGCGCTGGCCACATAGTCTTTCCCAAAGCCGCGTTCGAACGTCAGGTTATATTGATATGTGTAGGGCGTTCGAATCTTCGGATCGATCACAAATCCCGGGAAGGACGCTACCGGAGACCCGATGGTCAGTTGTGTTGCCGCGAATGGATTTGCCACCGCAGGTACATTCAACGGAGCGGTCGCAATACCTCTGAAGGCCGGAAATGGATCCGGACCAAAAGGATCAGCCAGAGTCCCACTCGAAAGGGCAATACCGCCGTTGCCATAGAAGGCATTGGTGCCGTTAAATCCCGGCGCATTCAATTGCTGGAGAAAAGTATCACCGATAACCGCGCCGTAATAAACGCCAAAGCCGCCGCGGATAACACCATCGCGATTCTCTCCAAAGAGGGCACGGGTGATGCTGTTTGAAGGCTTTGGCGAGTAAGCAAAGCCCAGGCGTGGGGCAAAGTTGTTTAGATCTCTCTGAGCCCCACCCGCCGGCACTTTTCCACCTAGCGCAGGATCCGGATCGCCAACGAAGAGTACACCAGCCGGAGCGTGGCTCCCTGGAGTGACGGTGATCGGGATTCCTTCAAAGGATTTAAGCTGGCCGCTTGTGAGTAACTGTGAAGCGGTAAGCTGGGTTCGATAGTAAGCGACGCGATTGAATTTATCGTACAGGTTGCCCGTGAATTCCCAACGCACCCCCAAAGAGAGGGTCAGCGCATCAGTCACCCGCCACGTGTCCTGGCCAAAAGCGGCCATCGCCATCTGCCGGAAATCACGAAGTCCGTTGGCGCCATACTGTTGGGCGCCTGGGGTGTTACCAATCAGGAGGTCTGCAAAGTCGTCGCCCGTAGTATTGGGACCGGACGTGCGTGACATAGTGAAGATACCTTGATTAATGAAAAGGAAAGTTTGATCCTGGAAGTATCTGGTGCCATCCACGCCGAATTTGAACCGATGATCACCTTTAGTCCAGCTGACCGAATCTTGAAGCTGCGCATTCGTGGTTACGCGTGCCTGTGGGCCTTGAATCGAATTACCCAGGATAATACCGCGCTGGCTGAGGCGCACTTGCGGTGGACCTATATACGTTTGATTGGCTACGAAATTGGCGCTGAAGCCAACTGACGCTGGCGTCTCCTGGTTCTGCGGCACAACCCCCGGCTGATTGTTTCGGGCCCAGCCGATGAGCAGAGAGTTCACCAATCTCGGCGAGATTGTGTAAGTATGACGCAGAACTCCGTTCCATGTCGTGTCCAAATTAGTTGCACCAAATCCTGGAACGCTCGCTCCACCGAAAGCGAATGGCGTCGAGTCATTTGAACCGAATCGGCTGAGGGTTAGATTCACCGTGTGTTTGCTACTTGCAATGAAGTCTACCCTCGTTGTTATGTAATTGTTGTTAGTGACCTGGGCCGCGCCCGCACTTGCCGAGCCAGTCGCATCCCCCAATGGCATGAACTTCAGGTAGTACAGCGCGATTGGTGAAAAACGGGCCAACGGAATCTGATTACCGGCGAACGCCGTTCTCGTCAACGGATCGCATAGCGGGCCATCCACCGCATCCGTGGTGACCCCATTGTTGTTGCAGTCTCTTCGCGTCGTGAGCGTGTTGAAAAGACCATTGCGCTCGTTCGCCGTGGGAAGGCCGGTGATCACCTGAGTGTTTCCAATCAACTGACGTCGACCTTCATAATCAAAAAAGAAGAAGGCTTTGTTCTTGCCACTGATATAGCTTTTGCCACCTTCGCCAAAATGCGGCAAATGGATTGGGCCACCGATTTGCCCACCGAACTCTTTGCGTTCGAAACGGCGACGAAAATCGTCTACCGTTCCGGGTCTCTTGTTTTTAAGCGCGTTGTCGAAAAAGCGCGCGGCCGAAAGAACTGTTGGCCGGTAGAAGGCGCGCAGGTTGCCGTGATAGTCATTCGTGCCGCTCTTGGTGACCACATTAACTATTGAACCAGTATTACGGCCAAACTCGGCCTCAAAGTTCGAGGTCAAGACGCGGAATTCCTGAACGGCGTCAGGACGAGGCTGAGCACCTTCGGTTCCACCAACCGCAACCTCGTTATTGTTGGAACCGTCGAGCGTGATGTTGTTCTCAACCCCACGCTGTCCATTAACGCGAAAGCCGGAACCGGTGCCAAATGCACCCGGGCTGTTGGGGCTGGCCGGCGCCACGCCCGGCTGTAGCAGCACGAGATCCAGTACGTTCCGGCCGTTCAATGGCAAACCAACAACACGGCGCGGGTCAACAGTGGTTCCCAGCGTCGGCGTCTCGCGATCAACCAGTTCCTGAGTCGCGGTGACGGTTACATCCGCAGTGGTCGTTCCCAGAGCGAGTTTGACGTCGAGCTGAAGATTGCGATTAGGCTCTACCTTGACGTCGGTCAAACGCGTTTCCGCAAAACCGCCTGCCGTGATCGCCAGATTGTAAGTTGCTGGGTCGACTTCGATAAACTGGTAATCGCCGTTCTGGTTTGTTTGCACCGAACGAAGCTCTTGCTGTTTCGCCACATCAATCAGCTTGACCGTAGCACCTGGGACAACTGCCCCATTCGGGTCGCTGACAGTTCCTCTGATGGTGCCGCGCGTTCCTTGCGCGACCACCGAAGCGGTCGCAGCGAGAGCTACGCAGATGATGAGGGCAAAGCACCTGAACGGTGAACGCAAATCCGTTGTTATTGCTGCTGAGAATGAGCACATATTCTTCGTCTCCAACAAGTAGTTGAGTTTCAGTTAGCCTTGGACAATCGCCAATTACTAGGCTGCTGCGATGCAATCGTAATGCAAGAAATATACCTTACATATCGCCGACGCTAGAGTCTCAAAAAGCCTGAGTTAGCGATTTTGCCGTTTTTAGTCTCAACGGAAGATCCAAAATACCGAACATTTCTACGAGTCTTTGGAATTCCGAAGCCGACTCTGAAGGCAAAGTTTACTGGTCGAACTCTTCTTCTTAATCATTAATGAAGGGAGGGAGGGGCTGGCGTGCTTTTCAATATCCGAATGATGGGTTCGTGAATATCCGAGCCGGTTGAAATTAACTGCGTTAGCTATTTAATCTTCTTCACTCTCACGAGCTTGTCGTCCCGCGTCACCAGAAAGCCAGTCACTTCGCCTTTTCCATTCTTCAGGAAAGTAAGCTCCGATTCTGTTTTATTTGAGAAGAAAATGGTCTCTGTTATTGGATATAGTTCTACTCGCTGACCATCCGCCTCGGCATAGAGCCGATCACCGACTCGGATAATGTTCAGTACGCTCTTGGGAGCGACCTCGTACTGCCCGACATAGGCATCATAGATGCCCGGATCTATCTTTGCGACCACCCTGTCGTGAGGCTTCGGAACAATGTAATCAACGAAACCAACCATCATTTCGTCGAATGTGGCGGTGCCGTGGCGAATTGCTTTTGAGGGATCGGGGTTGTGCATGTTTCTTTCAGAATTGTCATAGTAGGCAGTCACTGCCAACTTTGATCCTCCTGAAACTGCGAGGGGCGTTTTTAAGCTGTAGAGGGTTTGCCAATGGAAATCATAATGAGGAACCGAGAGTAATGTCTGGCGACGGCCGTCAGGATAGACCAGTTCGTATTTCATTGATTTACCCCGAACGTGCATGTGGGGCATGAAGCCGATGAACTCCACATCGCGCTGCAAGTTCCAGCAAGCCGTTACCTTGTGATTGTCTGTATGTGGCGGTATCAGGAACATAACGTTACTAATGCTGCGAGAAGTAACAATCTTGGTCACCGGCATTTTGGAAAATGTTAGCGCCACACCTGTTAGATCCTTTTCAGGCCTGCCGGCTAACTTCGAATAATGCATCTGGAGAATAAGGTTGGATCCGGCAGGAATCTTTTTGGCGGTCCCCTCGGGCCATGAATCTATTCCCCTCCCGGGGGCGTAAACTGAGAGCACGGCGTTGTTACTGCCGAAACCCACGGCGTCGACATCCGAAGCGCTACAACCATCATCGACGACAGGTACGTCAGGTTTGACGCGCCGCGTGGTGCCATCCATCAGTTCGAGCGATGAGGGTTGAGTTTCCAGGAGGGTCCAGGCGGCATTGCCAGGTTTCTCGGATGGATTGCGACGCTGTGCTTCGGCAAAATTTTCCGGAGTCTCAATAAAGACGACAGCGTGGTGAACAACTTTGCGATTTCCGGGACGGAATTCCACAGCCTGAACCCACTTGTCTTCTCTGAAATTCGTTGGGATTCTAAAATAGAGATATTTGTCAGCAGCTTCAGGGCCCAGCGCGTAAGATTTGGTCATAGTAAAAACAATGTCCGGTTGCCTTATCTGCCACTGCTCAGGAAACTGTGGAAGGCGTGGCAGGTCCCTTGCATCGCCTTCCTTCGCGCCCTGATCCAGCCATGCGACTATCCGACTGATTTCCTCCTGACTGAGCCTTCGCTCGTTTATGAACTCACCGAAACGCGGGTCGGCGTGCCAGGGTGGCATCTCGCGCTTTGTGATCTTTTCACGAAGCAAACCAGCAAATGGTTGCGCGTCCCTATAGGTCAACAGTGACATCGGAGCAATACCTCCCGGGCGGTGGCACTCCACGCAATGTTGATAGAGAATCGGCGCGATGTCTTTGGAGAAAGTGACGGAGCGAACGTCCTGGTTGTGAGTACGGCCAAGGATCACGCTGGCAACAAATAGCGTTAAGGCGAGTACGAACCATTTCGTGATTCTGCGGCCTTTTTTCATACTACGATCAATTGGTCTTGCCACGCCTAAACGGCCAGGCAAGCAAAGTTCCGCGCGATGGATGGGCTTCAGGTTACGACTGCCGGGCAGTCAGTAGGATTAGCGTTACAGAAGCAGCGCCGTCGAGCTTACTATCATCAATTCGATTTCCGCAGGCGCTCGGCGAGCCGGCGGGCCGTCTCTGCGTCTGAAGCATTAGGAGCGATAGCCAGGTAGGCTTCAAGATGTTGGATCGCGACTTGACGTTCGCCCCTCGTATCGGCGAGGCGCGCTAAAGCCAAATGCGCTCTGGCAGCTTTCACTTCATCCAGTTCAAGAGCGCGCTTGAATTGCGACCCGGCCTCAGCGGCATGTTTTTCAAGTAGCGCCCATCCCAAATATAAATGCGCAGCCCAGTTTGTCTCCTCGAGGGAGATCGCGACGCGCAGTTTCTCCGCGGCTTCCTCGCGGCGCCCTAATTCAAGCAGAACGATCCCGTTTTCAATCCAGCCTTCGGCATGTTTGGGTGCGATTTGAGTCAGCGGCCCAAGCACTTCTCCGGCCTCTGTAAAACGCTTTTCCAGCCGCAGTTCCCGCCCCAGTTCAAGTCGAGCGGAATAATAATCAGGGAAAATCCTAATCGCCTGCTGAAATTCTTTGAGACCTCGCGGTGCATCGCCGGCTGCCATCGACTTCATAGCTTTTTCGTAATGTGCAACGGCCTCTTTCGGAACATTCAAATCTATATCCGCGGCAACCACTCCGGCCCGCACACTAGCAGAAGCCTTTTCTGGAATATCAACTTCGATATGCACGACTGAAGGTCGCTCTCTGGGAAAGGGCCGCACCGCCACATGAGTACTGGTTGCTTCGAGTTCCTGGCTCTCGAGAGTCTCGACGAGGTATTCACCTTCTGGAACCCGGGGAAATTCGAATTCACCCCCGGAACGACTAAATGTCTCTGCAATCGGTCGCCGCTGGTCCTCACGAACCAATCGAACACGCTGATTAATCGCAGCTCGATTCCTGATTCGAAGTCGTCCGTCGATTTTGTGGTAAACCAGGGGTGCTTCGGTCGACTTCTGCGCACTCAAGCGCGTGACAAATGCAAGCAGCAAAGTCGCGGTCAGAATCGAAGAAAAGATGAATCGCGTTATCGGCATAAGATCCCGCAACGACAATTCTAGTTGGTAATTTCGAAATCTATCCATTGCGTTTTAGTATGAAAATTGTCTTTTGCAAGCATGTCCGTAACCGTAACCTGCAGAACGTAAGCCCCCGGGACAAGGTCCGGCCCGATTAGTATGCGCCCTCCTGCTTCCAATCTTTTCAGATCAGTCTGTTGCCCGACATTGAAGGGTAAAACTCTCCCTGCAAACACCTGTTTACCGTCGCGGAAGAGGTGCATTTGTGTCTGAAGTTGCGGGCGATTGGTCCCAGCATCACTCCGCGCGTTATAGATGGCATAGCCGTAATTCAGAATCATGCCCTGACGTAAGTGGCGCACTGCCGGCCCGGCCTGTTGGCCGGGATCGTTCGAACCGGCAGTCGTAGATTCCGCGGCTCCGGGAGCCGGCGGAAGCGTGCCATTAACAATGATGCCGGACAGGGTTAGCCGGTTCTTACTTAGGTCAGGTGCTTCTACGAACTGACCGGCAGCACCGACGCGTCCGCTGGTTACATCGCGGACAGCCACCCGCAATTGATAAGCGCCAGCCTGTTTGATCGGAACATCGAAGACATAAATCAATCCTTCTTGTTGAACGTGTCGGTAAGCGTCGGCGGTCACGCTCAAAGTTTGTGTTTGCACGATCTGGTCCACCGCGCGTCCGTTATCGCCGATGTTAACGGCGACCACGTCTATGACCACCTTTCTCGATCCATCCGGTCCGTCTGTAAACGTGAGATCCTGAGCATCGATCTGCAGTAGTGAACGCATCAGTGATCGTCCGTCAGGCTCGTTGCGGAAGAGGGAAGTAAGTCGCAAGCGCACTCCATCTGAAGCAAACGGAGAAGTAAGCGCAGCGACCATTTGCTCATCCCGGCTCAACTGATTTGCGCGCTTCTCTTCGTCGGTGACTCCGTAGAAACCATTGCGCGCGCGTACGCCTACACCTGAGCGTTTTACTTTGACCTCGAGGTGGTGAAAGCGGCGGTTGCCGGTTTTGGGATCAACGGTGGACTCTGCGGGACGATAACCGAGGAGATAATATCCCTTTTGATCGTCCATGATTCGTTGCAGACCCGCTCCCAGGTCGTTTCTATTACGCACGGCCAGGCCTCCCGTCTCGTGGGCCAGAAAAGAGAGTACCGTCTGTGCTTCAATGTTTTCCTGACGACGTTGATCGGCAAGACTGTTGAGCTTGCGGAAAGCATCCTGCGAATCCCTCTGAGCCTGCATGGCAATACTCTGGTCCACCCTGATGGTTTCGCGCGGGGGCGTGGCCAGCGCAAGCTTGGCAATGAGCTGGGGATTAAACAAATAACCTGGACCTGCGACCTTGTCCGAGGCTGTAATGTTGAGCGTTTGCAAACCACTGGCGTCCAGAGTGTAGATTACGGTGGAAGCGCGGTTGGCCTGGTCTGTTAATCGGCGCATCGCTGCCAGCAAGCGCTCGTTACGTCCCTGGGTTGTAAAGAGGGGAAAGGCTTCTGAAACCAGCACGAGAGACTTACGGCCCGGCATGTTTCCCAGACTGCGCAAAATGAAGCCGAGCGTGCCAAACGTGCCAACTGCATAGTTCGCTTCGCGTTCCTCTTCAAACTCGTTAATAACCTGTGCCGTGTTCTTGAAGTCCGCAGCAGTTTCCGTGGTATTGCGTAGCGGAAATGGGTTCTCTCCCCCTCGACCATTGGGATACCAACGAACGTGCTCCAGAGCAGCGTAGACTTTGACTTTGTCGGAAGTGAATTGCTGCATTGAACCGGAACCAGAACTGGTAAGAATGACGGCGACCATGTCATTCGGCTGCATCTGTTCGTCCAGGAATTTCTTGATCGCCTGCCGAACAAAACCCACACTTTCGAAAGACAGCCCCAAGTCATCAACCACCAGGGCAATCGTTCGGCGTACTTGTTCGGGACGCAAGAGAGCTGGCGGTATTTTGGGTGCACTCTTTTCGGCGGTTGGTCCTGGAGCATTAACGGTCTTACTACCTGAGCCTGACTCGTTAATAGAGACAAAAGAGAAGTTCGTGATCGGTTGTTTTCGTCCGTCCTCAAGAACTTCAAACTCTTCGGGACGCAAGTCAGTCACCTGCCGGCCTTCTTTGTCGGTTACCACCACGTCAACCTGAACCAGGTTGGTAGTAATCCGAACCACCTCGTCCTTGGGCTTCGTCTGTTGCTGACCCGGAATTTGGATCTGTAGGCAAAATGGGAGGATACAGGCAAGAAAGATTTTTCTTCTCATACGAGTTTTCCCAATCAGACTCGCAAACGCTCGAACCCCCGGCTTCATCTGGGCCAGCTTGGCGGCATGAAATCAACTCGGAGAAAGGGGGTGACGGTCAGACAGTAAAACACTGCTCAATATAACTTGCAAGGGTATTTAGGGTCAGGCTTACCCAATCCCGGCCCATTCTGGATCTTCACTTGACGGTGACGTTAAATTGTTTTTTGTCGAGTGACTTATTGAAAACAAATTTAGAAAGCGTAAACGCCCAATCCTGCAGGACTCGGCGGTTCAGGGTTTCTATCGATAGTTGGAATTTGTAAGTATGGGGGAGCGTCAATCCTGTTTCGGTCTTGAAATCAGAAAATTCTTCAATCAACTTTGTGATCGAATCGCCCTGCTGTTGAGTCACCCCTGGCCGGGTTACCATTTGTTGGACTTGTCTTTGTTCGTACTCAGTTCGCACATGTCGAATGTTTCAGCCTCAAAGTAGACCGGGAAATTTCACTCAGGAGGTTGAGGGACTTTTCAAGACTTCAAACTCAAAGCGCAACTCTTTGCCGCGAAAGATAGTGCTGAGATAAAACTCCCAGAACTTGCGGGTGAATCTTAAGCCGGTCGCGCGCTGATCGAGATTGACCAGCAGCTCCAGACCGAGAGCCCGCCAGAGGTTGGCCAGCGATACATAGGTGAGGATCGGTTTGAGCTTGACTTCGGTATAGAACGGAAAGAGTTGCCGATCGTCAACAAAGCAGTTGAAGGAATAGCTGTTGAAATGATTTCGATGCGTTGGGTCAGTCGCCCAGTCCGGGTTTGAATAATGCGGCGTCACAATAATAATTCGGCCGTGCGGTTTGGCGATTCGATAAAGCTCAGTGACAAAGGCCATCACGTCGGGAACATGCTCGGCCACGTGACGGCAAACGATCTGATCGAATTCGTTGTCCGGGAAAGGATAAGGAATGGCGCCGAGATTGTGAATTACATCGGCGTGACTCTTGGGATTTGAATCAATGCCGACGGCCCCCGGCGTCTTATTCCAGCCGCAACCGACATCGAGGATTCTTTTGGCTGGGTTTGGCTCGCTCATTTGCAGAGAAGCATCGCCGAGAGTCGAAATCTCCTGCAGACCGGTAGCCCGTTTCCAAAACGCTCGTTTGTAAAAGCGCCGAGTTTTAGAGTGGCCGCTTCTTAGACTACGCGGCTTCACCCAGCGCCTGCTGGTGTTCAACTCCAGATTCGAGCGCCGTCGCGAACTGCGTGAAGTCAAAAGCGTACAACGGGACTTCAAATTGTTGCTGCAACGCTTCGAGTCGCATGCCATCGAGCATTACCGGTTCATCGCTCTTCAAAGCCACCCGCGGGATGATGGCAAATTCCCCGCGAACTTTTTCGCGCGCCGCGAGGAAATCACCGCCGGTTAACAGACCGGCGACGCTGACGTCACCGCCGAAGTATTCATTCTCAATTGCCAGAACGTGGAGACGCGTCCCGAATTTCCCGTTTAGATTGTCGATCATCCGTTTGAGTGGCGCAGCGAAGAGCGTCCCGGTCAAGATCGTTCCGGAGAGAGCTGTCCCCGGCGGCTGGGCTGCTGCCCCGGGTCCATTAGCGAGTTTGCGTAACAGCGCGCCGAACTTGTTTTCAAACGTGCGAACCATGCCGATGCCGTCTTCAATCTGGGGATAGTCGCCGTAGTGCGCACGACCCGGGACCGTGCCGCCGGCGCGCAAATAGATCTCGTCGCCCAGAAATGCGAAGGTCGTTCCCAGGTGCGCCCGCATGTCTTTCTGAATCTCGCCGACTTCACGAATTATGCGGCGGCAAAACTCAGGCGTCACCGGAGTCAACCGGGCATCATTAAGATAACGCGTCAGTCCCAGCGGGACGATCGCCACACTACGCACCCGTGGATGCAGTTCAGCCAGATCGCAGATTGTCCGCCGCAGGATTTCGCCATCGTTTATCTTCGGGCAAAGCACCACCTGCGCGTGAATCTCAATTCCGGCGTCGAGTATACGTTGCATCTTTGAGCTGATGTCCGCGCGTTCCTTGTCGACGCCCAGTAGATATGCGCGCACATCCAGGTCTGTAGCGTGAACGGAAACATACTGCGGCGTCAGACGTTGTTCGATCACCCGTCGCATTTCGTCTTCAGTGATCGAAGTCAGCGTGGTGTAGTTGCCGTAAAGAAATGAAAGCCGCACGTCTTCATCGCGCACGAAGAGCGATGGCCGCGCCGTCTCGGGATTGCCTTTGCAGAAGCAGAAGATGCATTCGTTGGCGCATTGCCGCGGGACAATCTGTTCAAAGCTGAGGCCGAAAGCTTCAGCTTCGTCGCGTTCGATGTTCAGTTCCCAGTCTTCGCCCGTGCGCTTGCGCACATCGATCACCAGTTCGGTTTCGCCCCCCGATTGGAAACGAAAGTCGAGATAGTCGCGTACCACGCGGCCGTTGACGCGCATAATGCGATCGCCGGGCTCCAGCTCCAGCTCGGCGCCCAGGCTGCCGGGCACCACCTCTGAAATCTCGACTCCGCGGCGGCGAATCTGGGTTACTACCGGGGTGACTGCAAACTCGTACATCGTAAACTGCTCTCCAACCGTAAACTGTCCTAAGGAATTGGTCGCGTCTCAGGAAGGTGAAAGTATAACAAAAGGCAGAGAGGTTTGTTGATAAGCCGGCCTCGTTGACATGAATCGAGCGAGGATTTACTCTCTTCTCTCGCGTTAGATTCCGGTCTGACTGACTTGCCTCATTCCCGAAAATGAATCGCGAGAATCAAACACCGTCTGAAAGTCCAATTCAAGGCGACGCCGCAGAAATCTCACCGGCGTCACAACACCCATGCGTGCTGCTGGTAGAGGATGACCGGTCAGTCCGGCGTTATCTTGAGGTGACGCTGCAGCGCTCCGGTTATCGGGTCGTCACCGCTGGAGATGGCCTCGAAGCCATGAAGCTCGCGCTTTCTGTTGATATCGACGTCGTGGTCACCGACGCTATCATGCCGCATTTGAGTGGTCAGGAGTTGGCCCGGTTCCTCCGCAGCAATTCAAAGGTTTCCAGCCTTCCCATCATTCTGCTGACGGGTCAGGAGAACAAAGAAGCGGCGGCTGTATCAGAGAATCTGATTGACGCTTTCCTCTACAAACCCATTAAGGCAACAGAGTTGACGAGCTGTTTGGAGGGCTTGCTGCGACAGCATTCATAGGAGCGTGTCAGAAACCCGACCAACCGGGATCCCCGCGTGGGGTGGTCGATAGGAAGGGCCTCACCCGCGAGGACTCATCAATAAAAGAGATCGCCGGCAAGTGCTTTTCATTAAACTGTACGACACCAACCCTTACGCGCGGGCTTCTGACAGTTATGCTCCCGGCAACTGATCCAGCGGCGTGTATTCGCCCTTGCGACAAAGCCACCGCTTCGTAAGTCAATTTCCCGTCGTAGGTGTTTACGCCTGCTGCTAATCCCGCATCGCTCAGCACTGCCGCGCGAAAACCTTTCTGGGCCAGGGTCAAAGCATAAGGCAAAGTCGAGTTAGTCAGGGCGAAGGTCGAGGTCCGGGGAACCGCTCCGGGATGTTGGTGAAGCAGGACAGGAGGACCGGACGCGCTGGTGATGAACCTTGTGTTCCGCGTCTTGTACAGGGGCATCAGATGGGCTGGCAGATTGTCGGCACGGTTGATTCTCAGATCCGAGGCGCTACGCGCTGTCGGTGCTCAAATGGCGCTGGGTGGAGGCGTTTCATCGAGGCTTTTTCGGCGCTTGCACGAACGGGAAGCTCTGGTATATTCGCTGGGCAATTTTGCCGAGCAGTAATCGGATTCGGGTTGGCTCGGGGTGTATTGGTGACCCACCACCGGAAGACGTGAGCGTAGAGCTAACGTGAGAGGAGTCGCATTGAGCAAAGTCAGACTTTCCAGCCGGGCGATTGAGATGCCGGCTTCTCCGATTCGGCGGCTGGTGCCGTATGCCGATCGGGCCAAAGCCCGCGGTATCAAGGTCTATCACCTGAACATCGGCCAACCGGATATCGAGACCCCGGCCGAGATGATGAACGGATACCGGAACGTCAATATTAAGGTGCTTTCCTACGGGCCGTCGCAGGGTTTACAGGACTACATTGACGCGCTGGTTCAGTACTATGGCGGCGCGGGAATAAAGGTGCGGGCCCAGGACATTCTGGTTACGACCGGCGGCAGCGAGGCGATATCGTTCGCGCTGGACGTGGTGGCTGACGCCGGCGATGAAGTTATCGTGCCCGAACCTTTCTATTCCAACTATGCGGGATTCGCGGCAACCGCGGGTGTTAAGCTCGTCCCGGTGACCTGTCTGGCCGAAACCGGCTTTGCCCTGCCGCCCAAAGCCGAGTTCGAACGGGCCATCACCGTCAGGACCAGGGCAATCATCTATTCCAACCCGGGCAACCCGACCGGCGCGGTTTACACCCGACCGGAACTGGAGATGCTTGCGAGTTTATGCGTCGAGCACGAACTCTACCTCATCGGCGACGAGGCGTACCGCGAGTTCATCTACGAGGACGACACCGAGCACACGAGCGTCCTCAATCTGGCCGGAATCGACGACCGGGCGATACTGGTGGACAGCGTGTCCAAGCGGTACAGCGCGTGCGGGGCGCGAGTGGGCTGCCTT
>Ga0137397_10001541_pt1 | contig 16131 bp, 13 predicted proteins | sample czorhiz116metaG_FD_106658 | JGI IMG/M metagenome (GOLD analysis project Ga0137397, IMG submission 106658) | Vadose zone soil microbial communities from Angelo Coast Range Reserve, California, USA - czorhiz1.16 metaG | ecosystem: Environmental > Terrestrial > Soil > Vadose zone | place: USA... | reverse complement strand
TGCGGCGACCCGCGAGCGTCGCGAGCGGATCGGCAGCGGTGATCGGCGCGGTCACGCGTGGCCGGCCAACGCGGGCGCGGGTGAGCGACCGGCAGTCCCGACGAGCGGCGTGCCGGCTTCGTAGGCGCTGCAGATCTCTTCCGGGAGGTGCACCAGGTCGGTGCCTCGCAGGTAGTCCCGCATCGTCGTGCCCGTGCACTCGGAGTCGAGGTTGGGAGCGCCGCGCCATCCGACGACATCGTCGTAGTGGACGGTCCGGAAGTCGATGCTGAAGCGCGTGCGGCCGGAATCGTTGGGCACGGTCGAATGCAGCTGCGCCCCGGAGAACAGGATCATCCCGCCGACCGACGGCAGCAGGCGGATCTGGGGATCGAGCTCGAGTGGCTCCTCCGGCTTGGGTTGCTTGCGCGTGTCGGAGGTGACGTGCTTGGCCGCTTCCTGACGGCTGGTCCGGTTCCACTCGTCGTAGTTGTACTCGCGCGATCCGTTGCGCACCGGCTGCCCCCAGTAGCGCGGGTGGAACGCCATCGCGTTGGACGGCTGGATGTCGAAGATCGGCAGCCACCAGTTGATTTGCGACAACGGCGCCGAATACCACGTGTCGCGATGCGGGTGAAAGGCGTAGGCGATGCCGGACGTGAGGTAGTTCTCGCTCGTCGCCGTGCGCATCCGGGGCACGTCGAAGTACGTTTTCGTGAGATCACACCCGAGCTCGCGCAGGATCCCCTGCAGGCACACTTTCGCATTGGGGTGGTGAATGAACTTCGGTTTGAGCGCGGCGAGCAGCGCCGCGTATTCCTCGACCGGCATATCGTGCTGCGCCAACTCCGGGTCGTGAGTGCCGAAGGCCTCCCGGATGAGCTCGCGGGCGAGCTCGACCAGCTTCAGGGCGCTGGGCACCGGCGCGTAGACGAACAGCTGGCCGGAATAGAGACGCTCACGCCGCGCGTCGTCCCCCAACGCCGAATCGAAGAACACGGAGTTCATAAATCCCCTTTTGTGCTTGGAGCTGCGGGAATGAGCAAGCGATGCACCAGCAACGCATCGGCCGAACGGCGGATTTCCGAGAACGGCAGCCCGGACCGTTCGGCGATGTCGAGCAGACTGTGGCCTCCATCCGAGAGGTTGAGCAACCACAGCAGCGCCAGCTCGCTCCCGCGAGTCTGGGACTGGCCGCCGATGGTTTGATACAGGCCTCGCCTCCCGAGCTGAGGCTCGCCCTTGGGGCACTGATTCACGTACGTCGCGTTCCCGTCCAGCACGTCGAGGGCGGCGAGGGCGGTGGCATGGGAATCGGCCAGCGACTCGGGTCGCACGAAGTCGAGGTCGTCCGCCGACGTGTGGTACTCGGGATACTGTGCGTACGGCGTGCGCGAGAGACATCCCACGGCAAGGTCATAGCCCGGGGAGCAATACTGCCGCTCGTCGTACCCGTATGGAGTGAAGGGCATCGTCTCGAACGGCCGCCCGGTGTGGTGGAGCACGTGCGCCACCGCGCGATCGATGTCGGCAGTGCCGCGGCGACTGGCTTTGTAATGCAGGCGGCCGGCATCACCGACACTCGCGAGGACCAGGCCGTGCTTGATCCGCGGCACCACGTCCTCGTTGTGGGCCAGCCAGGTAATGGAGCCAATCGTTCCCGGAATGAACAGGAACCGGTACGTGTGCCGCCGCCGCTGACCCTCCCCCTCGAGGTAGCGCGCGAGATAGGTCGCGACGGCGACCCCCGACAGGTTGTCGTTGCACATCGAGGGATGGCAGGCGTGACACGACACCAGGATTTCATCCGTCGTCCCGCCCGGCAGCACCAGCTCGCCATAGGTCAGATGTCCCGGGGCGAGGGTGGAATCGATCACGACCTCGTACTCGTCGTCCGGAAGCGCCTGCAGTTGCTGGTGCGTCAGACAGAATCCCCACGCCTCTTCGTAATAGGAGGTCCGATAGGGGATCCAATCGGGGTGCTCGGGCAGGGTGAAGCAGTGCGCCCGGAGCTCCGCCAGCGAGACCGTGCGGCGCACCGGGACGCTGTAGTTCACCACATGGAGGTTGGAGCGCCGGAAGTCCACGACGTGCTCGCCGCGCGAGTTCTTCACGTACGCGTCGCGGATATTCCATTCGCGCGGCACGGTCCAGTCCAACACCTTCGTGCCGCTCGCGACTTCGTGGATGGTGAGCGGGATGTACGCCTCGAGCCGGCGCAGGGTCTCACGCAGCCCGTCGCCGGTGATGCTGCGACAGATCGGATACAGCTCCGCGATGAGGGCGTGCATCGCCGTGCCCACATCCTCGTCCACGACAGGGGCGACCGCGGTCGTGCTCATGCCGATCGCGCCGCGAAGTCGGGGTAGGTGCGGTCGCGGGTGAGCATGAACGGTTCGAGCGGCCAGCTGATGGCGAACGCCGGATCGTCGAAGCGGATCCCTCGCGCCACCTCGGGGGCGTAGAACTCGGACATCTGGTACAGCACTTCGGTGTCGTCCTCGAGCGTCTGAAAGCCATGCGCAAGGCCCTCGGGGATGTAGAGCGCCATGCGATTGTCGGCGGTCAGCTCCAGCCCGATGTGCTGGCGGAAGGTCGGCGACGCGGGACGGAGGTCGAGCGCCACATCCCAGATCGCGCCCCGGATGCAGCGAATGAGCTTCGCTTCGCCGTGGGGGGGCGCCTGGTAATGCATGCCGCGCAGGGTGCCGCGGCGCCGGTTGAACGAGACCGAGCACTGCGCAAGGCGCGGATCGAGCCCGTGTGCGGTGAACTCGCGCTGACACCAGGTGCGGGCGAAGAATCCCCGCTGATCCTCGTGAAGCTCTGGTTCGATGACGAACACACCCGGCAGCTCGGTCTCGCGGAAGATCATGAGACGACGCGCGCCTCCGGAATCGGAATCACGAACTGTCCGCCCCACTCGCGGATGTAGGCGAGCTGCTCCATGATCTCGTCCCGTACATTCCAGGGCAGGATCAGCACGTAGTCGGGGCGGGTCTCTGCGATGCGCTCCGGCGCATAGATCGGGATGTGCGTCCCCGGCAGAAACCTGCCGTGTTTGTAGGGATTGCGATCGACGGTGTAGTCGAGAAAATCGGTGCGAATCCCGCAGTAGTTGAGCAGCGTGTTGCCTTTGCCCGGCGCCCCATAGCCCGCGATCGACTTGCCGGCGCGCTTCACCGCGATGAGCAGGTCGAGCAGCTTGTGCTTGGTGTCGCGCACGCGCTCGGCAAAGTCGGAGTAGTAATTCAGGTCTTCGAGCCCCGCGGCGATCTCGAACTGGCGCAACGTGTCCACCCGCGGCGTGATCGGCCGGAGCGGATCCTCCGAATGGCACGCGTACACGCGCAGCGATCCACCGTGCGTATCGAGCTCGTCCACGTCGTAAATCGTGAGTCCGTGCGCGGCAAAGATCCGCGAGGCGGACAGGAGCGAGAAATAGGAGAAGTGTTCGTGGTAGATCGTGTCGAACTGATTCTCCGCCACGAGCTTCATCAGGTGTGGGAACTCCATGGTGATCACGCCGCTCGGGGCGAGCGCGATCTTCATCCCGGCCACGAAATCATTGATGTCGTGGACCTGCGCGAGCACGTTGTTGCCGATGAGCAGATCCGCCGCCTGGTCCTGCGCGACCAGCTCGCGGGCGGTTTCGCGCCCGAAGAACTTCGTCAGCGTCGGCACGCCCTTCGCGATGGCCGCCTTCGCGACGTTGACGGCGGGCTCGATCCCGAGGGCGGGAATCCCGCGCTCGACGAAATACTGGAGCAGATAGCCGTCGTTGCTCGCCACCTCGATCACCCGGCTCGCGCCGGTGAGGCCGAGTTCTTCGATCATTGTCTCGGTGTAGCGCCGGGCATGCGCGAGCCAGCTCTGCGAATACGACGAGAAGTAGGCGTACTCCGTGAAGATCTCCTCCCGCCCTACGTACTCTTGCAGCTGGACGAGGAAGCAGACGTCGCAGACGTACACATGGAGCGGGTAAAACGGCTCCATGTTGTTGATCTGGTCGGGGCGGAGATAGCTCTCGCACAACGGCGACATGCCGAGATCGACGAAGGTGTGGCGCAGCGGCGCGCTGCAAAACCGGCAGGCGCCGCGGCCGGGGGCCGGAGCATGTTCGACCAGGGTGTCAGCACCGGGTGACGTGGCAAGGAGTGTGCGGTCCATATCGAAGTGGCCAACGCAGGAACCGGACCACCATGAGGCACACCTTCAACTGCGTAAGTGATTGGGAGAACTGGTGATAGCTGTTCACGCCCGGCCCGAAAAAGACGCCACTCAGAGGTGTTACATAATCACATCAGTTTTTCTGCCCGGGGGTGCCTGATGCCCGCGACGCATGACGTCGTTGTGGCCGGCGGCGGGCTGGTTGGCCTGGCCACGGCGCTGGCGTTGAGTGACGGCGGCCGACGCTCGCTGGTACTCCTCGAGGCCGAAGAGCGCCTCGCCGCCCATCAGAGCAGTCACAACAGCGGCGTCATTCACTCCGGACTGTACTACGCACCGGATACGCTCAAAGCGCAAACGTGCCGCGAGGGGCGGGAAGCGATGTTCCGGTTCTGTGCGGACGAAGGGATCCCGCACCGCCGCGATGGCAAGCTGGTCGTGGCCACGCGGCCGGCGGAACTCCCGGTACTCGCGCAGTTGGAAGGGCGCGGCCGGGCGAACGGGCTCACGGGTGTGAGGCAGCTGGGGCGGGACGAGTTGCGCGCGCTCGAGCCCGAAGTCAGCGGCCTGGCGGGGCTATGGGTTCCCGAGACTGGCGTCGTGGACTTCGCGCTCGTGGCCGCCGCACTGGCACGCCGCATCCGCAGCGCCGGCGTGGAAATCCGGACCGGGACGCGGGTGCTTGGCGCGCGCGACGACGGGTCGGCGGCGGTGGTGATCACGAATCGCGGCGAGCTGCGCGCGTCATTGCTCGTCGCCTGCGCCGGTCTGCACGCGGATCGCGTGGCCCGCGCGTGCGGCGTGGACCCGGAGATGATGATCATCCCGTTTCGGGGCGAGTACTATGAGCTGCTCCCGGAGCGACGCGAGCTGGTGCGGCACCCGATCTACCCGGTGCCCGACCCGCGACTCCCGTTCCTCGGCGTGCATTTCACGCGCACGATCGACGGCCACGTGCATGCCGGACCGAACGCCGTGCTCGCGCTCAAGCGAGAGGGCTACGCCAGGACGGACGTCTCGGCGCGGGACGTCGCGGAGATGCTCGCGTTCGTCGGATTCTGGCGTATGGCCGGCCGGTATTGGCCGACGGGACTGGCCGAGTTGGCGCGCTCGCTCAGTAAGGCCGCGTTCGTACGAGCGCTGCAGCGCCTGGTGCCGAACCTGCGTGCGGAGGACGTTGTCCCTGGGGGCAGCGGCGTGCGTGCCCAGGCGGTGGATCGTGCGGGACGGTTGATCGGCGACTTCAAGATCGCGGAAGGGAAGCGCTCGCTGCACGTCCTCAACGCGCCTTCACCGGCGGCGACCGCGTGCCTGAGCATCGGGCGACATATCGCGCAGCGCGTCGCGTCGCGATTGGCGAAATGAATTACGCGCGCACGATCGTCAACGAAGGTTTGGGACTCGGGGGAACGTGCTGCCACACATCCCAGCGTCCGCGCAGCCCATTCAACGTTGCCACGATCGCCGCTCCCTGCAGCCAGATGGCCCAGGTGGCTTTCGCCAGGATCCGTTGAGTTTGAACTGGTCGGGCGACGGCGGCCATCGTCGCGAGTGCCACAAGGACAGCAGCGGCGGGCCAAAGGGCGGCGGCCCAGCCGGCCCAAACCGGCGCCGCCCCGACGAGCGCGATGACCAGCAGATATGGCGTTGCGAGCCGCAGCAGTTTGTGGCAGACGAATTGGAGCCACACGGGGTTACGCCACGGCGCGAGGACCCACGGGAACCAACGGCACACTTGGAGCAGGCCCGTCAGCGTGCGGACCTTGCGAGCGAACTCCTGTCGGTGATCGAACGTGCGGTCATCTGACGCCAGCGCCGCCTCGCAAAAGCCGACGCGCAGCCCGGTGGCCGCGACCTGCAGCGGCACGTACAGATCGTCGCAGATCAGGCCCGCTGGCAGTGGGCGCCAGAGTCGTCGGCGGATGGCGTAGATCGCGCCGGTCACGGCCACGAGGCTATGCAGTCGAGCTTCGGCCCGTCGAATAACGGTCTCAAGTCCCCAGAAGGCGCGCAGCACGGACCCCGTCGTCTCGGGACCTATCCGATAGGCCCCGGAGACGGCGCCGAATTCCTCGTGCGCCAGGAACTGCACGAACGCGGGAATCGTCGCGGCGTCGAACCGCTGCGCGGAATCGGCGAACACGACGATGTCAGACGTGGCCGCCCGGACTGCAGCGTTGAGCGTTACCGCCTTGCCACCTGGGGGATCGCCCGCAACGACTCTCACACCGGCGGGCAAGAGCGCCGCGTAGTCCGCGAGCCCGTACGTGGCAGCCGCGTCCACAGCTACGATGATTTCCAACAGCCCACGAGGATACCCGGTAGACAAAAGGTCGCGGACCCGGGCGGCGACGACTCCGGGAGCGTGGCGCGTCGCAAGCACGACGCTCACCGAGCCCGCGGTCGGAGGCGCGGCGCTCCGCGAGCGGGAACGTAGCAGCCACGCGAGGAGCGTTGCGGCGATGGGGTAGCCGATCCAGGCGATCAGGACGAGCGCGAGTGCGGTAATGCTTATGGCGGTCACACCCGTACGCTGGCTGGCGGAAGGCGCTCCTTCGTCGCCTTGGCTCGTCCTTCATGTTGGTACCAGGCCACAGTGCGGCGCAGGCCTTCTTCGAGGCTGACGCCGGCTCGGAACCCCAGGTACGAAAGCTTGTCCGCCTCGAACTTGGTTTGGTCGGCTGCGTACTTGCGAATCCGAGCCGTCGAGACCGAGAGGCGGCGCCCCGTGATTCGGCTGACGGCATCGAACGGCAAGCCGAGCGCGATCCCGAGTGGAAGCGGGATGCTCACCCGCGGCGGTCTCTTGCCGAATGCGCGGAAGACGATGTCCGCGATCTCGCGACTCGTCAGATCGGGCTTGTCGACCACGTTCACGATCTCGAACCCGGTCCCAGGGCGGCGCCAGGCGAGGAGTGTGGCGTCGACGAGGTTGTCCACGTAGACGAGGCTCTTCACGTTGTCGCCAGTGCCGATGCGCACGAAGCGCCCGGTGTCGATCTGCCGGATCAGCGCGTACATGTTCGCGAAGTTGCCGGCCCCGAAGACGACCGGCGGCCGGATCACGAGCACCCGGCGTGCGGGCGCGGCGGCCACCCACTCTCGAAAGACGCGCTCAGCTGCCAGCTTCGACTCGCCGTAGGGAGTCAGCGGTTGCGGCGGGGTATCCTCGTGGCGCGGCTCCGGGGCCGCGCCGTAGACGGCGACGGTTGAGAAGAAGCACACGTCGCGAATCCCAGCCTCATCGAGCACGCCACAGAGGGTGCGCGCGCCTCCCTCGTTCACGTCATAATAGGTTTCGGGGCTTAGGCCAGAATCGTGATGGGCCGCGGCGAGGTGTAGCACGGCGTCACACCCGCGAGCGGCGCGTAGCAGGGCGGCACGGTCCCGCACATCCCCGATTACCACGGTCGCAGCACCAGAATCCCAGTCGGGAGGCGCCAGGTCGAAGAGTGTCAGCGCGATGTGTTCGCGTGCCAGGCGCTCGCCGAAGTGACGAGCGACGAAGCCGCCGCCGCCGGTGATGAGGATCCGCTTCACCATGCACCTTGCTTGCTCACCACGACCGGCAAAGTCCGGAGCATGATTCTCATGTCTTCGAGCGCCGACCGCCGTGCGATGTACTCGAGATCGTATTTCAGCTTGCTGCGCACGGAGTCGACCGAGCTGTCATAGCACTGGTTGATCTGCGCCCACCCCGTGATTCCCGGACGGACGCGTTGGCGCTCCTGGTAGCGGTCGATTTGCACCCGAAGCCGCGCGAAGATAGCGGGCTGCTCGGGTCGAGGACCTACCACATCCATCTCGCCGCGGAGCACGTTTAGTAGCTGCGGCAGCTCGTCCAGGCGATACAGGCGCAAGAACCGGCCGATCGACGTGACGCGGGGGTCATTGGGCTGCGCCCACACCTGGTCGCCCGGCGCGTGTCCATTCGTCGCCATCGTGCGGAACTTGTAGATCATGAACGGCTTGCCGCCCGCGTCGCTGCGCCGGCGACTGTTCCCCGTGGGTTCTGCAGGGTTGCGGCGGTCGCGGCCGACGCGCGGCTGGGTGAAGAAGATCGGGCCGGGCGAAGAGAGCTTGATGCCGAGCGCGATCAGCGCCATCAACGGCGCGGTAAGCACGACTCCGATTGTGGCAACGACAACATTGAGCGCACGCCGCAGCGTCTCCGACGGGAGTGCCGGGGACGCAGTAGGGGTGAGAACGTCGACCATCCTGATGCTTGTCACGCAGGGGCTCGTCGCTGAGTTGCCAGCGCGTAATGCAGGCGCTGTGCCCCCGGACCATTCTCGGAAGTGCTAGTGGATCAACGGATTGGAAGACACACCGCGGGCTGTGTCGCACCGCGTCACGGCAAATGTTGGGAAGGTGTTACAAGCGCCGCTGCGTCACTCTTCTGACGGCGTCAACTTCCGATGCAAGCCGTGACGCTCCATCAGACGGTACAGCGTCGTACGGTCCACTCCGGCCGCGCGTGCGGCGCGGGACATGTTCCCGCGCGCTTGCGTCACGAGCTGCGTCAAGTATTGCAGCTCGAAGGTCGCCACGAGGCGATCGCGGGCGGCGTAGTACGGTTCTTCGGTAGTGACCTCGGCTGGGATTGGCGCCCCCACGGCCGCGGACCCCTGCCCGCCGAGCGCGGGGATGTTTTCCGGCCGGATCTGGCAGCCGGGCTCGAGCATGACCACCATGTGCTCGACGACGTTCTCGAGCTCCCGGACGTTGCCCTTCCACGCGCGGGCGCGGAGTGATCGCGCCGCCCCCTCGGTGAACTGGGGCTGGGGTGCGCCGGCGCCCCGATGGCGCGCCCAGTAATACGCGAGGAAGTGCTCGGCGAGTAACAAGATGTCGGCCGGGCGCTCCCGCAGGGGCGGGACCGGGATGGGCACGACCCGCAGACGATAGTACAAGTCTTCGCGGAGCGTCCCGGCCGCGACCGCCTCTTCGGGATTGCAGTTGGTGCAGGCGATGAAGCGGACGTTCACGACCGCGTCCGTGGCCTCGCTCCCGACCCGCCGCACGACGCCGTCCTGAATCACCCGCAGCAGTTTTGCCTGGATCGGTTTCGACATCTCGACGAGCTCGTCGAGGAGCAGCGTCCCGCCGTTGGCGGCTTCGAGCAGGCCGGGCTTGTCCCGTACCGCGCCGGTGAACGCGCCCTTGCAGTGCCCGAACATCTCCGACTCGAGCAGTGCCTCCGGGAGCGCCGCGCAGTTCACCGCGACCAGCGGGCGGCTGCTGCGGCGACTGTGATGATGGATGAACTGGGCGATCAGCTCTTTCCCGGAGCCGCTTTCGCCCGTGATAAACACCGACGCATCGGTCGGGGCCACACGACGTGCCAGGTCCACGGCACGGCGAAATGCCGGGGCCGCCCCAAGCACGGTGACGCGCTCACTGTTGCCGTGCTCGCGGGCGAATTCGGCCTGCACCGCGTGTGACTCGCGCGCCACGACCACCGTGTGCGCCGCACGCCCGAGCAGGATCTGGAGATGCGTGCCCGAAAACGGCTTCGGCAGGTAGTCCCATGCGCCGGCACGGAGCGCTTCGAGACTCGACTCCACGCTCGGATTGCCGGTAATCATGATGGCGATGGTGTCCGGATTCGCCTCGAGACAGGTGCGCAGCAGGCGCATCCCCGGCACGTCCGACATGTAGAGATCGAGGAGGACGACGTCGAACTTGGTGCGCTTCAGCGTGTCGCGGGCTTCGTCGCCGCGCGCGCACACCGTCACCTGGTAACCTTCGTAGCGCAGCACGGTCGCGCAGCTCTCCCGGAGCGTACGCTCGTCGTCCACGATGAGGATCTGGATGGACGCCTTGAGCTCTGGGGTGAGCGTTGGCAGGCTCACCACGTGTCTGGAGTTGGCACGCTGATCGGGTAAGGGAGCGGACACTGCAGTACCTCCGTGCCGTTTTTGAGTTGGAGCCGTTGGCATCTTCCCTCTTGGCACGGATCGGGCCGGTGGAACGTGACTTTGGACACGAAAAACCCCTAGGTTTTACGCGCCAAGTTGCTGGATGTCGAGCAAGGGTGTTGCAGTTCTGTTACAGGTCCGGCGACAGGGTAATCTACCTGTTGCCGCGGTGATACACAACACACGCCACCCACCCCGCGCGCCCGTAGTGCACTTGGTGAATGGCCGGCGCCACGCGCGGTATCACCCTTGCGTGCTGAAGCGCCGTGACCCCTCATCCTCCGACAAATGGCGCGGCTCTTCGCAGGGAGCACTTGCCGATCCCACTAAGCGCGCCGCACGGCTCGCTCCCAGATGCGTTTGGCGGCCCTCGCGAGGAATCGCTCGACTGGCGCCGGTACGCGTCCGCGGTGCTGCGCTACCGTTGGTGGATCCTCGGGCTCGTCGCGGTGGGTGCCTTGGTCGGTACCGCCGGCGCGCGCCTCTTCCCGCCTCGCTACCAAGTACAAGCGACGATCTGGATCCAGGCGAGTGAGACGCGCAGCGGCACCAGTCGGGGGCCGATCGGTGCCAATCAACTGTTCGAGTCATACGCCTGGGTGGATCTGCTCAAGTCCTACGTGGTGCTGGACGAAGTCACGCGCGACCTGCGCCTGTATCTCGCACCGGATCGTGGCTGGGCGAGCGCGTTCGCCGGGTTCACAGTGGCTGACACCTATAGTCCCGGTCGGTACCGGCTCGTGGTGGACCACGCTGGCCGCACGTTCCGCCTCCTTGGGGCGGGCGGTGGAGAATTGCAGAGCGGTAACGTCGGCGACCCCGTTGGCGGCGCACTGGGCATGCGGTGGGCGCCCAACGCGAGCATGCTGCCGCAAGGCAGCAAGGTTGCGTTCCGGCTCCGTGCCCTGCGAGACGCGGCAAAGGGTCTGGGCAGTTCACTCTCGGTCACGATGGATCCGAGCGGCAACTTCCTCCGGATTGGGCTGACTGAGGAGGACCCGACGCGTGCCGCGCTGACGGTGAACGCCGTCGCGCAGCGCTTCGTCGAGGTCAGCGCGGAGCTGAAACGCGCAAAGCTTCACACCCTGGGCACGCTCCTCGACGAGCAGCTCCGGGCAGCCCGTGAGAATCTGCGGCGGGCGGAAAGCGCGCTCGAGCAGTTCCGAGTTCGCACGGCCACACTGGCTCCCGACCCGGGGGCAGGGTCGGCGTCGTCGTCAGGGAACGCGTCGTCGCTCGCCTTGCTCGGCCCCAGGCTCGAGCAGGAGCAGCTGCGGCGGGATCGGTATGCGATCAACCAGGTCCTGGTCCAGATCAGCGACTCCGGTGGTTCCCCAGACGGGCTCGCCCTTATCGGGGCGGCGCAGCGCTCACCGGATGTGAGTCTGGCCTTGCGCGATCTGTCTGCGAAACGGGCCGAACGACGCGCGCTCGACACCCGCTATACCGCCGATCACCCCGCCGTCCGCCGTCTCAGCGGAGAGATCGAGGTGCTCGAACGGACCACCATTCCGGCGCTGGCGCGATCGCTGCGAGACGATTTGACGCAGCGTGAGCGCGTGTTGGCGCCGCAAATCGCCGCGGGAGACGCGGAGTTGCGGGGGATTCCGCAGCGAGTCATCGATGAGGCGCGCCTGCGTCGCGACGTCGACTTGGCTACGAACCTCTTCACTGGCGTGCAGCAACGGTACGACGAGGCCCGGCTTGCTGACGCCAGCACCGTCGCCGACGTGCGGATTCTCGACGCGGCGGTGGCCCCGCAGGAGCCACTCAAGAACTCGACGTCGCGGTTCATCATTTTTGGCTTTGCCGCTGGCCTCGGCTTGGGGCTCCTGGGCGCCGTGATGGGCGACCGGCTCGACCCGCGCATGCGTTACCCTGAGCAGGTGACGCGCCAAATGGGGTTGCCGATCCTGGGCGTGTTGCCGCACGTGAAGGACCGCGCGGCCGGGCCGGACGACGAGCACGTGACCCAGGTGATCGAAGCGATGCGCAGCGTGCGGCTGAGCTTGTTTCATTTCTATGGTGGGAATGGTCCCGTGGTCGTCACCGTGACGAGCCCGGGGATCGGCGACGGCAAGTCCTTTCTCTCCGCGAACCTCGCCCTGGCGTGCGCCGAGGCGGGTCAATCGACGCTGCTCATCGACGGTGACGCTCGACGCGGCGCCTTGCACCGCGCGCTCCATAGGCAGCGCAAGCCTGGTCTCACTGACTATCTGGCGGGCACGGCGCCGCTCGAGGCCGTCACGCAAACTACGATGTACGCATCGTTGGATTTCATCGGGGCGGGCTCGCGGTTCCGCGATTCACCGGAGCTACTCGGATCGCCAGCGATGGTGGAGCTCCTCGAGCGCGTCCGTACTCAGTACCGCGTCGTTCTGGTGGACAGCCCGCCCCTCGGGTCGGGCGTGGACCCCTACACGCTCGGGACGCTGACGGGGAATATGCTGCTCGTGCTGCGCACGGGCACGACAAACCTCGCGTTGGCGCGCACGAAGCTCACGGTTCTGGACCATCTGCCGATCCGTCTGCTCGGCGTCGTGCTGAACGACGTGCGGCCGGATGGCATGTACCGCTATTACAGCTACTTGTCCGGGTACGCCGCGGTGGACGAGCGGGAGGGATACGCCGTCGCCGGCCGCAAGGCGCGCGGCGTCCTGTAGCGTGCCGGCGGAGCGCCGGTGAAGACACTGCTCATTTGCCATCACGACGAACCGCTCAACCGCATCGGCGCAGCGCGCTGGCTGGCGTCGTTCTCGCAGCTGGTCGGGATCGTCGAGATTCGCGAGCCCGCGCCGCGAAAGTGGCGCCGCGTGCGGCGCGAGCTGCGCCGCGTCGGCGCGCTGCGGTTCCTCGACGTGCTCGCCTATCGGCTGTTCCACCGGCTCGTGCTTGCGCCCGCGGACAGTGCCTGGGAGGCTCGCGAGCTGGAGCGCCTCGGCTCTGCATATCCGGCGCTGTCCCCGGCCATCCCCGTGCTCGAGACCGCGAGCCCGAACTCGCCCGAGGTCGCCGCGTTCATCCGGCAGCACGCCCCGGACATCGTTCTGGCCCGCTGCAAGAGCCTGCTGCGCAAGGAGCTGTTCACGCTGGCGACGCGAGGGACGTTCGTGCTACACCCGGGGGTCTGCCCGGAATACCGCAATGCCCACGGCTGCTTCTGGGCGCTCGCCGCCGGCGACGTCGCCAAGGTCGGCGCTACGTTGCTGCAGATCGACGAAGGGATCGATACCGGTCCAGTGTACGGATACTTCAGCTACGCCTACGACGAACTGGCGGAGACGCCGTTCGTCATCCAGAGTCGGGTCGTGTTCGAGAACCTGGACGCTATCGGGAAGACGCTTCTCGCGGTGGCCGAAGGGCGGGCCGCCCGGTTCGACACGTCCTCCCGTGCGTCGGGCACATGGGGCCAGCCGTGGTTGACAAAGTACCTGCGCTGGAAACAACGAGCGCGGAGAAGGCGCCGTGAGAGCGCTTTCGCTCCTCTATCATGACGTAATCGCGGACGGCGACTGGGAGGCGAGCGGCTTCCACGGTCGCGCGGCGGCGAGCTACAAGCTGGATCGCCGAGAATTCGGGCGGCACGTCACGGCCATCTCGGCGGCGGCCGCGCGGCGTGACATCGTCCACCGCCTGCAGAAGGACGACGGGGGAGGGTCCGCCCCGGTGCTCCTGACGTTCGACGATGGCGGCTCCAGCGCCTACGACTGTGTCGCCGATCTGCTCGAGCGCTCCGGCTGGCACGGCCATTTCCTCATCACCACCGATTACCTGGGGCAGCCCGGCTTCGTCACTCGGTCACAGGTGCGCGAGCTCGCGGGGCGCGGGCACGTCGTCGGCTCCCACTCCTGTTCGCATCTGACCCGCATGTCGGCGCGGCCCACAGCCCAGCTCGTCGATGAATGGAAGCGCAGCACGGGTGAGCTGGCGGACGCATTGGGCCAGTCCGTCACGGTCGCCTCGGTGCCGTTCGGCGCGTTTTCCCGCCGCGTCGCGGCCGCGGCGGCCGCCGCAGGGATCACGGCCCTGTTCACGTCGGAGCCCACCGCTCAGTGCCGGTGGGTCGAGGGCTGTCTTGTCCTCGGGCGCTACACCGTGCGCCGCGACACCGCGGCCGCAGTCGCCGGCGCGCTCGCGGCGGGTGCCTTGGGCCCCCGGCTGCGCCAGTGGTGGCTGTGGAACCTCAAGAAGACGGCGAAGGCGGCCCTGGGTGACGTATACCTCGCGGCGCGCCACGCGGTCTACGAACGCTAGTGATACTGCTGCAGCCAGGCGTCGGGAAGATCGGTTCGGGCCTGCTGTAGCGCCGCGGTGGCACGCAGCATCAACTCCGCGGAGTCGATGGCGGCGCTGTGGAAATCGCTGACTCCGTGATAGCCTGCGCGGACTCGGAATCGCCCGTTCGGCGGCGGCCCCTCCGGTTGGGCGAGAATGGCAGCGGCGAGTCGCTCCGCCAGGCGCCGCGCTTGCGCGGCATCGGTATCGACGGCGACGATGGCAAACGCGTTCGGGTTCACGCGGCCAATCGCGTCCGAATGTCGCGCGGTGGACCGGAGCGCCGTCGCGATGCGGCGCACGAGCCACAGCGGCAGATCGCTGCGTCCGCCGTCGCCCTCGGCAGGCTCCGGGTCGGGCGCGAGCAGCACGCAGCCGAGCGCCGCGTGGCGGCGCGTGGCCTCAGCCCCCAATTCGGCCGCGCGGCGGGTCAGACCGCGCACGTTGTACACGCCCGTCATCTCGTCGACCAGTCCCTGGGTGCGGGCCTGATCGGCGTCCAGCTTCGCCGGCACGAACACAGCGAGCGCGGCGATCAGTTCTTCGGCATCGAGCGGCTCACCCAGGCAGCCCCACGCACCGGCGCGCAGCGCGGCGAGCCGATCGCGCCGGGTCGGTGGCCGTGGCATGACGAGGAACACCGGCGTGCTCGGTGAGATGAGGCCCTCGTCGAACAGGTCGCGGCACAGCGTGTAGCCGTCGCCATCGGGGAGTTCTTCGTCGATGATGAGCGCGTCCGGCGGATCGTGTCGAATCCGCGCGAGGGCCTGGCCGACGGTGTACGTGTTGTGGACCATGTATCCGTGCGGCGCGAGGATGCTCGCGAGCGATCGGCTGGTCCATTCTTGCCTGCTGACGATGACGACGTCGGTCGAGCGGGCCGACAGCGTTGTCTCGGCCAAATCACGTCCTCTCCGGGCCGGGGCCCGAACCGCTACTGCCGGTATGTGGTACAGTCTCTGCCCGCCGACACATCGTTCCTGCAGGACTCATGCGCGGGCGCCGTGAAGCCCGGAAGGATAATGTTACGAGGCGCAACAAGTTAGTGGACCAGGCGTCAGACGGGGCGTAGCGGAACTGATGCAGTGCGACCACAACGGCGCGACAACCCGCGGTACAGGGGCGCAATTCTCCGCGTCCCGCTGCGAGCGCAGCACGCCGTAAGTGCGCGCCTGGTGAGCGATTCGGCCGACGCCGCTCGTCGGGCAGTCCGCGGCCCGGAATTTGTATTGCCTGCCGGCATGCACTGCAGCCGCTGTAAAATGCCGGCCCCCGCTGCCTCGAGTCCCCCGGATAAAATCTGGGGCGCCGACCGCATCAGCGGACTACGGTGCGAATGCTGCGGCGTCTTGCTCGGCGCCGACGACATCGCGTTGCTGCTCGGCGAGAAGGCGTCGCAGCTGGCGCAGTTCGGCCTTGCCTCCACACAACACGACGGCTCATCGCCGGCCCCGGCCTCACCGCCGCGGACGCGCGCGATTCGGCTTTGGAAGGGCTGACCATGTGCGGCATCATCGGATACACCGGCGACGGCCGCCGCGAGGCGGGACCGATTCTGATCGCGGGGCTGGGACGCCTCGAGTACCGCGGCTACGACTCCGCGGGCGTCGCGCTCCACACCGACGGCGGCCTCGTCATTCGCAAGCTTGCCGGTCGGGTCGCCGGACTGCAGGGGCTACTCGACCGGATGCCGGTGCATGGCGCCGCCGGCATCGCGCACACGCGTTGGGCCACGCATGGGGCGCCGACGACGCGCAATGCGCACCCGCACCTGGATTGCCAGGAG
>Ga0137397_10001540_pt1 | contig 16132 bp, 17 predicted proteins | sample czorhiz116metaG_FD_106658 | JGI IMG/M metagenome (GOLD analysis project Ga0137397, IMG submission 106658) | Vadose zone soil microbial communities from Angelo Coast Range Reserve, California, USA - czorhiz1.16 metaG | ecosystem: Environmental > Terrestrial > Soil > Vadose zone | place: USA... | reverse complement strand
GCCCTGGATGATTTCCGGCGCGTCCGCGCCGACCATGTGCGCACCGACGACGCGCTGCGTCGCGGCGTCGACGACGAGCTTCACCAGCGTGCGCTCGTCGCGGCCCGAGAGAGTGTGACGCAAAGGCCGGAAGCTCGCCTTGTAGATGTCGAGCTTGCCGAGCTTCGCCGCGGCCTTGGATTCCGACAGACCGACCGTGCCCACTGGCGGCTGGCTGAATACGGCGCTCGGCACGTCGTCGAGGTCCACCGGCGTCTCCGCGCCGCCGAAAAGCGTCAGCGCCACTGCCCCGCCTTCGCGGATCGCCACCGGCGTGAGCGCGATGCGGTTGGTCACGTCGCCCACCGCGTAGATGTTGGCGACGCTGCTGCGGCAGAAGCGGTCGACGACCACTCCGCCGTCCTCGTCCAGCTTCGCGCCGATCTCCGTCAGTCCTAGGTTCGCGGTGTTGGGCTTGCGGCCGGTGGCGACCATCACCGCGTCGCATTCGATCTTGCCGTCGTTCACGGTCGCTTCCAGCGCGCCGTCGGCGCGGCGCGCGATGCGCGATACCGTGCTCTTGAGGAGGATCCGCACGCCCTTCTTGCCCATCTCGTCGTGGAGGTGCTTGCGCACGTCATCGTCGAAGCCCCGCAGGATCTGCTCGCCGCGATACGACAGCGTCACCTCGGAGCCGAGTCCGTGGAAGATTCCAGCGAACTCCACCGCGACGTAGCCGCCGCCGACCATGAGGATTCGCTTCGGCAGCGCGGCAAGCTCGAAGGCTTCGTTCGAGGTGATCGCGTGCTCGATTCCCGGGATCGCCGGCTTCACCGGCGCGCCGCCGGTGGCGACGAGGATATTCTGCGCCGTCACCCGGCGCCCGCCGATCGCCACCGTGTGAGCATCGGCGAGTTTCGCCGTGTCCTCAATCACGGTGATGCCCACCTTGGCGAAGCCGTCGGTATAGACCTTCGAGAGCCGCGCGATCTCGAGGTTCTTGTTCGCGATCAGCGCGGGCCAGGAAAACCTCGCGCCGTCGATCGACCAGCCGTAGCCGCGCGCGTCCTCGAAGTCCTCGGCGTAATGCGCGGCATAGGACAGCAATTTCTTCGGAATGCAGCCGCGGATCACGCAGGTGCCGCCGATGCGGTAGTTCTCGGCGATCGCCACCCTGCCGCCCAGATGATGCGAAATGCGGCTCGCGCGAATGCCGCCCGAGCCGGCGCCGATGACGAACAGGTCGTAGTCGAAGCGGGTCATGGGATCTCCATGACTCGATGATCGCACGACGGTCGCCATTGCGCGACCAGCTCAATGAAGAACGGAACGAGAGGCCCCGTTCCGTGAGCTTCGCACAGCGCCGGCGATCTGCCGACTGCTGGCAAAGCAATGCGAAAGTTACCGGAGTATTGCGACAGTACGGTTACGCCGCGGTGGATCGTCCGGACCGGCCTTGCCGGACTACGCACCCGACACTTCGAGCTCCACCGGCACGTTGTTGCGCGTCGCGTGCGAATACGGGCAGATCTGCTCGTGCGCCTCGCGCGCGAGCGTCGCGAGCTCGGCCTGCGGCAGGCTCTTGTCCTGCACGGTGAGCTTCACCGCGAGCCCGAATCCGCCGCCGTCGCGGGGGCCGATCGAGACCGCGCAGGTGATGCGCGCCCGGGAAGCGTCCTTCTGGTGCTTCTTGCCGATGAAGTCGAGCGCGCCGCCGAAGCACGCCGCGTAGCCGGCGGCGAAGAGGTGCTCGGGCGTCGCGGTGCCGGGCTTGCCGGGCCCGCCCATTTCCTTCGGCACCGAGAGATTGGCCTTCACTATGCCATCGCTCGACTCGGTGTAGCCGTTGCGCCCGCCGGTGGCGGTCGCGGTTGCGGTGAATAGGGGCTTGATCGTGTCCATGCGGTCTCCGGAGCGGTTGCGGATCTTTCATTATATGGACTCCCACGATCGAACCGGGTTACTTCTTCGTCGCTTCGAGGATCCACGGTTCGAAACGCCTGCCGAACGCTACCGCCGCCTCGAACGGCGCCAGGTCGGGCCGGTCGGTATCGACGAACTTCGGCGCTTTCGCGAAGACTTCGCGCAAGGCGAAGGGCACGTTGATCGATTCGACGCTCAGCCCGCTGATGCTGCCCAGATACTTCTCGCGGCCGAAGTAGCCAGGGCGGACCTCGCCTCGCACGATGGCGTAGCGGGTCTTGTCGGGGTATCTCGCCCGCAATGCAGCCGCATCGCGCCCCGCGTCCGCGACGAACAGGCGGCTGTTCCGCGAGCGCTCGCGTTCGAGCGCTTCGCGGGCGTTATTCACGAGAGTGATCCGCGCCTTGTCGCCGGGGCTTGCGGCGAGCTTCGCTTCCTCGCCCGCGAGGTACTGGGCGGTGAGCTCGAGCGAGCGCCGGTAGGCGGGTCCGTCGAGCTCCAGGACCAGCAGTACTTCGCGCGACAGCTGCTTTTCGTAACGCGCGGACCCGCGCGAATCCAACGATCCGGCCGAAGGCGGCGGATCGAATCCGAGCTCCCGCATCTTGGCCTCGTCCAGCCAGACCGGGGGCCCGTAGGTGAAATCCGGGAATTTTCCGGCCGCCTGCTCTTGAGGCAGGCGCCACATCGGTTTCAGGGCCATGCCGCTGTTCTCGCTGTTGCCGCGCCATTCGTAAGGCACGCGCAGCTCGCGCTGGGTGAGGCGGAGAGACGCCTCCGGCTCGCCGCTGCGGTTGTAGGCGACGCCGATCAGAGCGACGCCATTGGTGAGCGCGATCAGGCCGAGCCCGGTCGCCAGGGTGTGCGCGCGAGACCAGTTCATACGCGGGCCTGCTCCGACGCCTTGGCGCCGCCCGCCCGGATGCGCTTGAACACGAAGAGCAGCAGCACGGCGCTCAAGCCGACCACCAGGAAGAAGAGGTATTTCGGCATGATCTCCCACCACCAGTCGTAGAACTTGGTGTAGAGGAAGATGACGAAGAACGTGAGGCCGGTGTTGACCGCCTCGGGCCAGTGGCGCTTCGTGCCCAGCCATATCGCGGCGGCCGAACCGGCGAAGCCGAGAACCTGGTAGAAGCCCTTGACGATCGACGGCTCGAGATCGATGTAACTCGACTCGCCCCAGTTGGCGAGGACCAGTATGGGCAGGAGCAGAGCGAGCAGGCCGAAAACCCGGTAGATCGCCGCGAATCCGGGGAAGCGCCGGTGATCGAGCATTTGCGGAACGAAAAACAGCACGATCGCGGCCGGGAAAAAATTCTCCGGCCGCTCGCCGAAGTGCAGCCAGTACATGCCGCTCCAGCTTCCGGTGCGCGCGGCGATGAAAGCGACCAGGCAGAGTATCCCCGTCGCGAGCAGCAGCCGCAGGTCGCAGGCGTAGGCGAGGAGAAAAGCGAGCGCCGCCCAGGGAAGCAGCGCTTTGTCGGAGGGCGTGATATTGAAGATCTGCCCCAGCATGGCGACGTTCAGCACGAAGCAGGCGAACGCCACCATAGCGGCGAGCTTGGCGAAGTAGCCGGTGGATTCGCGTCCCTGGATGACGAACGTCACCGCGAACGTAGCGCAAGCGGCGGCAAGGAGAATCCCGACCTGGGCCGCGGCCGGGAACAGCCCCCAGAACTGGTAGAACAGGAAAAATACGCTCGCCGCCAGCGCCAGCGCTCCGAGGAACGAGGCGGCGCGCATGCCGAGCGAGAGTTGCTCGGCTTGCGCGTCTCGGTCGATGTCGAAGGCTTGGGCGTATCCGGCGAGGAGCGCGCGGTGGTGATCCGCCACCGCGCGGCGCTGATCGGCGCCGAGCGCCAGGACGCCTTCGCGCTCGAGGCGGTCGAGCTCGACCTGGAAAACGCGTACCTCGTCGGCTCGCTGCTGAGCTTCCGTTCGGGAAGAGGCGCTCACGGCGCCATCTTACCCCCGCCCGCCTACTGCGCCAGGTTCTGCGCGAAGTCGAAGTTCGAGCTCAGGCCGCTCACCTCGTCGCGTATCGTCAGCCTGGCGTAGCTGAAGCCGACCTGGTCCATCGGCAACGCGCCGCGCACCCGCGAGTCGGCTGCGTCGAATTCGAGCGAGCTCACCAGCACGTCGTCGAGCAGGAAGCTGAACACGCGCTGCAAGTTGCCCCGATTGTTGGTGTCGAAGACCGCGATCAGCACGCCGCGCAGATGCCGTCCCGTGGTGACGTCGAGGAACAGCTTGGGCGAGGTGCGGTCCAGGTTCTTCACGATGACGAAGGGCGTGGTCTGCACCTTGCCGACCCCGGCGCCCGAGGCGCCGCCGGTCGCGGTCGGCTGCGTCCAGGAGGTCTTGATCGACACCACGTCCAGCTTTCGGTCGGCCGGGCAGCGGTTCGGATCGTCGCCGATCTGCGGCGTGGTCGAATCGAAAATGCACCCGACCACCGAGACCTGGGCGGTGCAAGGAAGCGCGAGCGCGAATAGAACGACGGCGAGCAAGCGATACACGAGATTCTTCATGGGTCCTCTCCCTGAGGGTTCGTTGCACAGCCGGAGCCAGCGAAAGAACATCCGGCCCCGCAAGCTTGCCACTCGGGCGAGGGGGTGCGAGGAGGAACTATTTCTCGTTCGCTCGGGAAAAGCCGGCCGGCCGCCGGGAGTCAATCGGGGTCGCAGCAGCCCTCGCGCAGCTGCACCGGCGGGCACGGCACCGACCCGTAGGAGCAGAAGACGCAGCAGCGCTCGGGCTTGGGCCGCAGCATCGCATTGCACCGCTCGCACTCGTAGAAGAACAGGCAGGCGTCGAGCAGCATCGTCTCGGTCTTCGAGAACCCGCAGTCGGGGCAGGTCAGGACCGATTGCAGAGCCGGTTTCACGGCGTCATTCTGCCAAAATTCCAAGCCGAATAAACTCCACCAGACGGCCCAATATTCCTTAAACTTCAGTCAGCCTTCAAAACAAAAGGGGAGTCGCAATGTTCGTCCTGTCGGTCGATCTTCGCATCAAGCCCGAGAACGTCGAGAGCTTCATGGCCAAGGCCATCCAGAACGCGGCCGATTCGCGCAAGGAGCCGGGCTGCCGGCAGTTCGACGTGCTGGTGAACCCGAAGGACCGGACGCAGGTGCTGCTCTACGAGGTGTACGTCGACGAAAAGGCCTTCGACGCCCATCAGCAGACCGCGCACTTCAAGCAATACGCCGCCGAGGCGGTGCCCCTGCTCGCCTCGCGCGAGCGCCACGTGTGGCAGCGCGCGGCGCCCTGATGCCGCCCGTGCAGAACGCCGTCGATGACAGCACCATCTATCGCAAGACCGACAAGGGCAAGCAGGAGGTCGTCGACCACGCGCTCGGTCTCGGCGCGCACCTGCGGCGCCTGCTGATCATGATCGACGGCCACCGGGACGTGGCCGAGCTCTCGGTCTACGTCCGCGCCGGCGAGCTGGGGAGCTCGCTCGCCGGGCTGGTCGCCGAGGGCTTCGCGGAGGAGGTCGGCGCCGCCGACGTCGACCCCAAGCGCGTCGCCCGCGTGCCCGCGGCGAACGATCCGGTGGTCTTCGCCGGGATCAAGATCCGGGCGATGACCGAAATCCGCGGCCGGATCCGCGGCCGGCTCGGCCCGATGGCGGACCTGCTGGTCGCCGAGATCAACAACTGCGCAAGCGCGCTCGAGCTGCGGGACAAGCTGCGCAAGCTCGAGAATTCCCTGAGCGAGCTGATGGGCCCGGTGGAGGGCGTCGAGCTTGCGCGCAAGATCGGCAACGAATTGACCCGGCTGGTGTCGAGGAACTGACCGGGCAGCGTCCTGAAACGGCGCGCGCTATCATGCCGCGCATGCCATTCGTGCTTCGGGAGACCCTCATGCTGCCGCGTTCGATTCTCGCTTTGACCCTCGTCGCGCTCGCCTGCCCGGCGCTCGCCCAATCGGGCGGCCCGCGCACGCTCGAAGAGATCAAGGCCGACGTGCAGGAGCGCGCCGACCGCCACGCCTACCCGGTGTCGGAGCTCGAGCCCGGGGAAGTGAAGGAGGCCCTCGGCCATCTGAAAACGCCGGACCGCGACGAATGGGCGGCGGCCTGGAGCGCGATCGGCGACCGCCACATGGCGGCTGCGAAAAAAGCGGCCTCGAACGATCCGGCGACGGCTTCGAAGCACTACAAGTACGCCTTCGAGTACTACCTGTTCGCGCGTTTTCCGCTGGAGAACTCGCCCGGAAAGGTCCGCGCGTACGACAAGGCGCTGGAGGCCTTTGCCGCCTACGCCAAGATCCCCTACCCGCCGATCGAGACGGTGCGCATTCCCTTCGAGGGGAAGGAGATCGTCGGCTACCTGCGCCTGCCGATCAACGTGCGCCCCGCCCCGCTGGTCATGACCATCGGCGGCCTCGACGGCCGCAAGGAAAACGCCGCCTTCCGCAACGACGCCTACCTCGCGCAAGGCGTTGCCTACCTCGCGCTCGACATGCCGGGAACGGGCCAATCGACCATCCGCCAGGTGGTGCCCGGCGCCGAGCGCGAATTCAGCCGCGTCCTCGACTACATCGCCACGCGCAAGGACCTCGACGCCAAGCGTGTCGTGGTCTACGGCGGATCCTGGGGCGGCCACTGGGCCGCGCGCCTCGCCTATACGGAGCGCGAGCGCCTCCGCGGCGCGGTCGTGCAGGGCGGTCCGGTGCACGAATACTTCCAGCCGGAATGGCAGCGCAAGGCCGTCGGCACCCCCGAATACCTGTTCGAGCTGTTCGAGGCGCGCGCTGAAATCTACGGCGCCAAGACCCTGGACGAATTCCTCGCCTACGGGCCGAAGATGTCCCTGAAGACCGCGGGCTGGCTCGACAAGCCCTCGGCGCCCATGCTCGTCATCAACGGCATGAAAGACACGCAGGTTCCGGTCGAGGACGTGTTCCTGCTGATGTGGTCCGGCTCGCCGAAGGAAGTGTGGATCAACCCGGCGGGCGGGCACATGGGACGGAACAAGGAGATCTCCGATCAGAAGATCTTCGACACGGTGACGCTGCCGTGGGTGGTGCGCGCGCTGCGCTGAAGGCGCCGGCGCTATTTTCCGAGGCGTCTTTCAGCGACCAGCTTGAGCCCGCGCTGCGCTTCGCGCGGTGGGCCTTCCTCGAGCGCGGGCTCCTGCCGCAGATAGGCCGCCAGCTCCTCCGCCGGCAGCGGCCGGCTGAAGTAGAAGCCCTGCATCTCGTCGCAGCCCCGCTGCTCGAGGAACCTCGCCTGGTCGCGCGTCTCGACGCCCTCGGCGACGACTTTCAAGCCGAGGCTGCGCGACATGGCGATGACCGTCTCGGTGATGGCGACGTCGCTCGCATCGTCGGGAATGCCGCGGATGAACGATGCGTCGATCTTCACGCAGTCGATCGGCAGCCGCTTGAGGTAGGCGAGCGACGAATAGCCGGTGCCGAAGTCGTCGATGGTGAGCCGCACGCCGATCGCCTTCAAGTCCCGCAGGAGCTTCACCGCCTCCTCGGGCTCGCGCATCATCATGCTTTCGGTCACCTCGAACTCGATCAGGCGCGGGTTCATCCCCGTGTCGGCGATGATCTCCACCACGTCGACCAGCAGCGTCGCGCTCATGAATTGCCGCGCCGACAGGTTCACCGCCAGGCGGAACAGCGGCAGCCCCTGCTCGGCCCAGGCGCGCGCCTGCAGGCAGGCGGTGCGCAGCGCCCATTTGCCGATCGGAACGATCAGGCCGGTCTCCTCGGCGAGCGGCACCAACTGGTCGGGCTGCACCATGCCGAGAGTCGGGTGCTGCCACCGCAGCAGGCATTCGATGCCCGTGACGCGCGTCGTCCGCGAGTCGACCTTGGGCTGGTAGTGCAGCCTCATCTCGTCCCGCTCCAGCGCCTGGCGCAGCGCGGCCTCGAGCTCGAGGCGCTCGACCGAATGCGCGCTCATCTGCTGGGCGTAGAACTGGTAGGCGTTGCCCTGCTGTTTCGCGCGGTACATCGCGATGTCGGCGTTTTTCAGCAGGGCCCGCAGGTCCTCGCCGTCGGCCGGGAAGGTGCTGATGCCGACGCTCGCGGTAATCTGGAATTCCTTGCCGTACACGGTCATCGGCCCAGCCACTTCGGCGAGGATTTTATCGGCGACCTGGGTGAGGTCGCCGGGCACCTGGAAGCCTTCGATCAAGACGACGAACTCGTCGCCGCCCTGCCGCGCGACGGTGTCCGAGCGGCGCACGCAGCGCACCAGGCGGTCCGCCACGTTCTGCAGCAGGCGGTCCCCCGCCTCGTGGCCCAGGGCGTCGTTGATGTTCTTGAAGCGGTCCAGGTCGATGAACAGCACGGCGGTGGTGCGGCCCTCGCTCTTCGCCGCCGCGACGGCGCGGTTGACCCGCTCGGCGAGCAGCACCCGGTTGGGGAGGCCGGTGAGGGGATCATGCGTCGCGGCGAACTTGACCACCTCTTCCGCCTGCCGCCGCTCCTTGATTTCGCGCCGCGCGAGCAGGATCACGGCCCCGAGCAGGCCCAGGTTGAACAGGGTCGCGACCGCGGCGGTGATGACGCTCACATCCGAGCTGCGCCCGGACTGCGCGGTCTGCGCCGCGAGCTGCGCGTCTTCCGCGGCGAGGAGGTCGCGGACGAGGTCCTGCGCGCTGCGGATCGTGGCCGCGCCGCCCGTCGCGCTGATGAGGTGGATGGCCGCGGACAGGCCTTTCGTGCGGTCGATCTCGATCAGCGTGGAGAAACGCTGCAACTCCTCGCCGATCAGCGCGTCGGCCGAGGCGACCTGCTGCGTCCGGTCCGGAGTCGCCTCCGGGCGCGCGCGCAGCGCTTTCATCGGCTGTGCGGCGCGGCCCAGGGACTCGTGCGCCTGAACCAAGCGACTGGGCTCACCGCTGAGGATGTAGCCGCGCAGCCCGGTCTCGGCGGCGGCGATGTCGCTCTGGACGTTTTTCAGCGACGCGATGGCCACGAGAGTGCTTTCGACGGCGCGCGAGGCATCGATGAGGTTGGCGATCGTCCGGTAGGTCAGGAAGGCGTTCGCCGCGAGGATGACGAAGGCGGCGGACGAGCCGATGACAAACCTGCGGGACAAAAAGGGCGAGCGCTTCCAGCGACCGGTGTCGGTCTCTCCCTGCACGCGAGATGTCTTCCTTGAGATCACGCCAACCCTCCAGAAATAAGCAGGAATTATGCCGAAAGTCGACCGGCTGGAACTGCGATACAGGCATCTGCAAGCTACATCGAAAGCAAGGCGAATGATAGACTTTCCGCCCGGTACCGAGGGAGATTTCACCGATGTCGCTGCCGCGTCCGAACATGATCGCTGTGCTGACCCTGCTTCTGCAGGGGATGGCCTTTCCCGCTCTAGCGCAGTCCCTCGACTACGAGTATTTCAAAGCCCGCGTCGAGCCGATCTTTCTGACCAAACGGCCCGGCCACGTGCGCTGCTACGTGTGCCACTCCGACCGCAGCAATAACAGCTTCAAGCTGGAAACCATTCCCGCGGGCGGCAAATTCTGGACCGAGGAGCAGTCGCGCAAGAACTTCGAGGTGGTCTCGCGCCTGGTGGCGCCGGGCGATCCGGCGAAGAGCCTGCTGCTGTTGCAGCCGCTCGCGCCCGAAGCGGGAGGCAACGCCTTCCACACCGGCGGCCGGCAGTTCGCGACCAAGGACGACCCGAACTGGAAAACCCTCGCCCGCTGGGTCGGCGGGACTTCCGCCAAATAGAGCGAGCGCATCATTACCGACCAGGCGCGCATGAGCGAAGACAAGGCGCAGCGCGTCTCCCATGTCGTCTTGGATTCCAAGGCCGGCTACGCCTGCACTCTCCACGCCCGCCGCCACGCCCTGACCGCGGACGAGCCGCATTCGAACGGCGGCACCGACACCGGCCCGGCGCCTTACGATCTCCTGCTCTCCGCACTCGGCGCCTGCACCGCGATCACCCTGCGCATGTACGCCGAGCACAAGGGCTGGGATCTCGGCGAGATCCACGTCGACCTGGAGCTCTACAAGGACGCCGCGACCGGCGCCGACCGGATCGCGCGCAGCGTCTCCTTCTCCGCGCCGCTGAGCCCGGAACAGCGCTCGAAGATAGCCGAGGCCGTGGAGAAAACTCCGGTGACCAAGACCATCAAGGCAGGCGCCGTGATCGAGACGACGCTGCGCTAGCGCGCCTACTTCCGCACGAACCTCCGCACGTTCATTCCGGAGGTCTCGGCCCACCAGACGTTGCCCTTCGCGTCGGCGACCACGCCCTCGCCCACGCTCTGCGTCTCCGGATCGGCACCCAGGCCCGGGATGAACGTCGTGACCTCGCCGTCCTTGGCGCTGCCGATGCGAATGCCGCGCTTGAAGCCGGGATTGAGCTTCTTGTCCGACTGATGGTCGGCGACGTAGATCACGTCCTTGCTGTCGATGTAGATCCCGCTCGGCCGGCCGAACTGCCGCCATTCCGCGAGGAGATTCCCGTCCTGGTCGAAGATCTGGATGCGGCTGTTGCCGCGGTCGCCGACGAACAGGCGGCCCTTCGAATCCATCGCGAGCGCGTGCGGCGTGTCGAACTCGCCGGCGGCGCTGCCTTTCTTCCCCCAGGTCTTGATGAACTTCCCGCCCTTCGAGAACTTCACGATGCGCGCGTTCGAGTCCCCGCCGTGCCCGTCCGCGACGAAAATGTCGCCGTTCGGCGCCGTCACCACGTCGGACGGACGGTTGAACGTGTCCGGCCCGTCGCCCGCGACGCCCGCCTTGCCCAAAGTCAGCAGCACCTTCCCCTCGGGGCTGAACTTCACCACCTGGTGACCCTTCCCGTCCTTGCCGTCCGCATCCGTCACCCAGATCGCGCCGGCGCGGTCGACGTGGATACCGTGCGGAAAGGCGAACATCCCCGCGCCGAACGCCCTCAGCACCTTCCCTTGCGGCGTCAGCTGCACCAGCGGCGCCACCTTCGAGCCGGCGCAGGAATTCCCGCCGCAGCGTTCGAACACCCAGAGGTTGCCGCGCCTGTCGATGTCGACGGCGCTCGTCCATCCCCAGTGTCGGCCGTCGGCGAACTTCGCCCAGCCGTCTTCGTGATAGGGATTGTCGGCGGCGTGAGCGATCCCCGCCGAAACGAACAGAAGGACCGCCTGGAACGCGTTGCGAGCGATGCGCATGCCTCCCCCTTTGGATTCCGGCCTTGCTTCCCTCTCAGCCCGGGTCGACGAACTTCACGGTCCAGTGCGAGCCGTCGCAGAACGGCTTGTTCTTCGAGGCGCCGCAGCGGCACAGCGCGTAGTGCTCCTGCGAAGCGCCGTCGCCGAACTTCACCCCCAACAGCTCCACGCTCCCCGTGATCTCGTAAGGCCCGTCGGCCGTCACCGTGATCATGGGCTCGCGCTGCGCCGGGCGGGCTTCGGCCCCGTCGAGCGCGTAGCTCAGCGCCCCCGAAGGGCACTTGCGGATCGTAGCGACGATCTCCTCGACTTTCGCGCCGTCGGGGTCTATCCAGGGCTCCTCGTGCATGCGGAACACCGACTTCAGCCCGTCGGTACAGTGGCCCGCGTGCGAGCAGATGCCGCGGTTGTCGAAGATCGTGATGCGCTTGCCCGCGTACGCGTGGCGCTTGTTTTTCGTCGGATCCGCGGTGTTGGTGCCCTTGAAGCCGATCGCGCCGTGCGTTCCGTCGCAGAAGGGCTTGTTCTTCGAGGCGCCGCAGCGGCACAGCGCCACCCCGCGCACCGTCGCGCACGCGTCGCCCGACGTGCGGCGCAGATTCGGCACCGCAAGCGCCGTCATGTCGTGCATGACGAAATAAGGGCCGTTGTTGCCGACGGCGATCTTCGGAGCCGAGGCCATGGCCTGCCGCCCGATAAGCTCTAGCGCATCACCAGCGTATTGATGCGCTTGGGCACCTCGCCCACCGGCACCGTCGCCACCATTTTCATGCCCTGGGTATCGATCACCGACACCGACCGCGCCCCGGCGTTCGAGATGTAGAGCCGCTTGCTGTCGGGCGTGAAGGTCACCCAGTTCGGCACCGCCCCGATCGGCGCGCGTCCCTCGAGCCTCAAGTCGGGCAGCGAGACATGTCCGAGCAGGTTCAAATCGGGCAGCGAGTAGGCGAACACCGCGTTCGCGTAGATGCTCGTCACCCACAGCGTCTTGCCGTCGGGCGCGACGCCGATGCCGTGCGAGGGGGAATCTCCCCGCCGCTCGGCCACCCCGTATCCGGTGGGCTCGGCCGGCAGCACCATCCGCTGCAATTCCTTGTGCGCCGCGAAATCCACCACCGAGAAACCGTTCAGGTTCGAAAGCTGGATGAAAATGCGCTTGGTCGAGCCGTCGGGATTCGTCTCGAAAGTCATCGGCCGCACGCCCTCGTCGAGCTTCAGCTCCCAGGCGATCTGATCGGTCTTCAGATCGATCACCGTCAGCGTCTTCGTCCGGATCGAACCGGTGACCACGAACTTATTGTCCGGCGTCACGTAGACATTGTGCAGGCGCCCGTGCACCGGAATGCTCTTCACCACCTTGAGCGATTGCGTGTCGATCACATCCAGCGCACCCGGATCCTCGGCGATCCCCACCACCACCCGCCCGCCGTCCTTCGTCACCGAAATGTTGTTGGGATGCCCGCTCAAAGGAATCTTCTTGACCATCTTCCCGCTAGCGCGGTCCACCACGTCCAGCGTGCTGTCCGATTCGTTGCTCACGTAAACGCGCGACCCGTCCGGCGCGAAATCGATCCCATGCGGCGCCTCGATCCCGCCGATCACCTGCACCACCTTGTTCGTCGCCGGATCGATCACATGAATGTTATCGCCGGCGCTGTTCGTGATGTACACGCGCACGGTGTCTGCGGATGCGGGCAACGCCGCGAGCGCCAGCAGAAGCCACCAGTGCCTGAAGCCGATACGGAAACCCATCGATATACTCGAACTCATGGCCATCCTCCTCTACCCGTACTACCGTGTGGGACGCGAGAGGTTAGATTATCACAAGGCTCAACTGCTGGACTAGAATAGCTTGGTCGCGCTTCCGGGAGGATGGACGTGAAGGAAGTAGATGCCTCCGCATCCGTACTTGATCTGTCCGCGCACGACGTCGCAGTTCGATTGGCCCATGACGCGGTGTCAAGAAATCTAAACGAGGCAGATACCCGACATCAACTCATCGATGAAGTTCTGCATGGCGTACTCTCCTGGCCACGCAACTTAACGTCCTGCGAGTCATACATCGATCCAGGTTTTGCGGACTATTGCCTGCGCCGCACAGATGGAACCATTCTTCTTCTCCTCGAAGCTAAACGAGAAGGTCTGTATTTTAACGTTCCCAATAACAATCCTTCGGATTCAACACCGAAGTACATATCGGTCAGAACGCTTCTCACTGACCCCAACGTTAAGCAAGCTCTCTACCAAGTTCGCCAATATTGCGTAGATATTGGATGTCAATTCGCTGGAATTACCAATGGCCACGAATGGATTCTGTTTCGAACATTCCAGGCCAATCAAGATTGGCGCAATATCCAGGCATTTGTCGTACCGAGTTTGCTCTATTTCAGCGAACGGTTTACCGATGCGGTCAATAAACTAGGCTACAAGGCAATTTCCGAGGCCGGTGCGCTCGGCATCTTGATTGGTGTAAATCCCTTAGAAAATAGACCGACCTATTACCCCAAAACCGGCATAGTCGCCTACGACGCCCCAATCAACGCAAACTTTTATTCTTCGCGTCTCCGGCCAATACTCGATCGATACTTCGACAAATTGGACGAGAATGACGCAGAGTTTATGGACTTTTGTTATGTTACAGACCAGCGCTATCAGAGCGCCTTTCAGTCCGCTCGGCACCGACTACGTGACTCACTCACTCCCTATTTGAAACAGTATCAAATACGACAAATTGAAAACGCAGCCGACGGTGGTGCCTTCAGTAACAGATTAGAAAAGACCATCCGGGATCGACCCGGAGCGGATGTTCTGGTCCTTTTCGGCGGGAAAGGTGTGGGTAAGTCAACGTTCCTTCGCCGATTGCTATATCACCGGCCACCTCAAATAATCAAGAAGCACGCCGTGTGCTGCATTGTCGATCTACTGGAGGCCCCGAATATACGGGAGACAATTTACCAAACAATATGGTCTTCTCTCGTAGAGGATCTAGACGACCCCAAACTATTACAGGAGGACAGATCTGAAGTATTGAAGCTCTTTGCCGACCGCTTCGATCAAGCGAAGAAGCAAGACCTTTTTGGCCTCGCGGAGGATACAGAAACCTACAACGTGCGCCTGAACGATTTAACTCAACGCTGGTTAGCGGACAAAAAATACTGTGCCAAGAGACTTGCCCTGTATCACGCTAGGCAACATCGCGGGATCATTGTAGTCGTTGACAATACAGACCAATTTAACCAGGAGCTGCAAGATTTCTGCTTCACGGTCGCACATGACATCTCCAAAGAGCTTGGATGCGCGTCGATAATATCAATGCGTGAGGAACGTTTCTACGCATCTTCCATTCATGGCACCCTTGATGCATACCACAATTCCGGTTTCCACATCAGCGCGCCATCGCCTGTAGATGTGTTCCACAAGCGAACGGAATACGTGCTGAAGCTCCTCTCAAGAAAAGACACTCGAACTCAATTACTCGGCGAAGACATTACCGATGCAACAGTAGAACGAATTCAGAAATTGTTTCATACGTTCTCACATGAATTTAAAGCGTCGACTTCGCATTTGGCAGATTTCCTCAGTGCATGTGCGCACGGCAACATACGGATTGCGCTGGATCTCTTTAAGGGGTTCGTGCTTTCTCGCTATACGAATGTGACAGAAATAACATCAGTCGTAGGGTTCTGGACTATCTTAATTCATCAGGTCCTGAAGCCCATCATGATTCCCTATCGCTTCTTCTACGAGGAGAAGCAGAGTCACGTGCCAAACGTATTTCAAGTGAGATCCCATCGGAGAGGCTCTCACTTTACGGCCCTACGAATCCTCTCCGATTTGGCTTCAGGTGACCCTACTAATCCGCCTTCGATACCGCTGCCCAAGATAGCGGCCAAATTCACTGAAATCCTGAATATGAAGGACGATTTTGAGGTGAACCTCGATATGCTCCTCAAATTCGGTTTGGTCGAAGCCGATAATCGGATCGATGAATTTAGTACGAACATCGATAGTGTTCGGATTACAAATTACGGCCTATACCTTCTACGAGATCTATCTCAATACTTTACCTATCTGGAGTTGATCTCCGTTGATTGCGCGATTTCTTCTGAGCAGACTTCAAATACACTAATGACGCTTGCCAACCAAGAATACGATTTGTGGGCTGCCGGGTTGGACGATTCGGCACGCCGCATCAAGCGCGTTGAAAAACGTTTAGAGAAAGCCCAAGCATTCATTACTTATTTGGGTGTAGAAGAAAAGCGGGAAATCGACACGTACGGCATCACGCAATGGACGCCTCTAGTTCCACCCATAGCTGCGAGATTTGAAACTGAGAAGCAAGAGGTCGCACGGAGCGCTGCCAAACAAAGGAAGGGAAAACGCTACTGGGGATAACGGACGCAACGTTTCTTTGTAACTATTCCCCAGTCCGAACCTACCGGCCCCCGGGCAAAGCTCCTTCTCCGACTGCTTGTTGACGGCATCTCCACGGTATTGAGGTGGGTTAGGAGTCGGGGCGAGGTAGAGCAGTCCGGTCACGGCTTCCCCTTTCGCCGAGGACGATGCCAAGCTGACTATATTCCGAGGTAGGCGGCTTGCACTTGCTTGTTGTTTGCCAGTTCGGCGCTGGTGCCACGCATTATTACCGTGCCGCTCTCCAGCACTTAGGCTCGCTGCACCAGCGTCAGCGCGCGGTTGACGTTCTGTTCGACCAACAGCACTGCCGTCCCCATCGAGTGGATTTCCTGGATTTTCTGAAAAGTGGCATCGGTCACGACCGGCGCCAGCCCGAGCGACGGCTCGTCGAGCATCAGCAGGCGCGGCTTGAGCATCATGCCTCGGCGTTGCCGTTCATCCGCTCGTCTGAGCCAGAATGCTTGCTGGTAGTCGGTCAGAAAGTGTAGCCCGCACCGATGATGTTCCACCCGTCGTTCGGGAGGTCCACGCGGATGCCCAGTTCCGCTCCGTGCGATTGGTGCCGGTATTCGACGAAGACCCGCTCCGAAAGGTCGTAGGCGAGCGTGAAGTCGAAATTCCAGTGGGCGCCGTTTTTGTTGTTCACTTCGTCGATCCACACGACACCCGCGCCGCCTCGAAATT
>Ga0137397_10001539_pt1 | contig 16132 bp, 8 predicted proteins | sample czorhiz116metaG_FD_106658 | JGI IMG/M metagenome (GOLD analysis project Ga0137397, IMG submission 106658) | Vadose zone soil microbial communities from Angelo Coast Range Reserve, California, USA - czorhiz1.16 metaG | ecosystem: Environmental > Terrestrial > Soil > Vadose zone | place: USA... | reverse complement strand
GGCTTCTATTCTGTTCACAGTGTCGAGCACCGGCAGCCAGCGGCTGTATTCCGCCGACGTCGGAAAGGTGAACTCGATCTGCTGTGCGGCCGCGTTGAGCACAACGAAAAGCGGCGACTGCCCGGCCTGCACCGGGCCGAGCACGTAGGAGAGAAAACGCCCTTCCGGAAAATTCCAGTCCGCCTCGGTCATTTCGGTCGCTTGCGGCGTCAGCCACAGCACATCGAACGAGCCATCCGGCCGCCGACCTTCGACCCAGCGCCGCCTTCGCAGCTGGGGAAAGGCGCGCCGCAGACTAGTGAGCTGCGCGACGAGCTCGGTCATGTCCTCGCCCTTGCGGTCGAGGCCGGACCAGTCGATCCATCCAATCGGATTGTCCTGGCAGTAGGCGTTGTTGTTGCCGTTCTGGCTGTTACCGACCTCGTCACCGGCGAGGATCAGGGGCACGCCCTGTGCCAGCAGCAGGCATGAGAACAGATTGCGCCGAAGCTGCTGGCGCAAGGCGACGATGTTGGGATCGGAGGTGGGACCCTCCACACCGCAATTCGTGCTGCCATTGTCGTCCGACCCGTCGCGGTTCTCCTCGCCGTTCGCTTCGTTGTGCTTGCGGGCATAGCTCACCAGGTCGGCCAGGGTGAAGCCATCATGCACGGTCACATGATTGATACTGGCGCGCGGGCCCCGGCCATCGTGATTGAACAGATCGGTCGAGCCGGTCATGCGGCCGCCAACGTCGCCGATCAGGTTGCCGGCGCCTGCCCAATAGCGCCGCAGTGTGTGCCGGAAACGATCGTTCCATTCCGACCAGCCGGATGGGAACGCTCCGACTTGATAGCCGCCGGGGCCGATGTCCCAAGGCTCCGCAATCATTTTTACGTCCGCAAGGACGGGATCCTGTTTGACGGCCGCGAAGAACGCGGCACCGCGGTCGAACCCTTGGCGGCCGCGCGCGAGCGTCGTGGCGAGATCGAAGCGGAAGCCGTCGACGTGGCAGACATCGACCCAGTAGCGCAGCGAATCCATGACGAGCTGCAGCACACGCGGATGCGTGAGATTGAGCGCGTTGCCACAGCCGGTGAAGTCGTCGTAGTAGCGCGGCTGGTCCGGAAGAAGCCAATAGTAAGAGGCGTTATCGATGCCGCGAAGACTCAGCGTCGGACCGAGATGGTTGCCCTCGCAGGTGTGGTTGTAAACAACGTCGAGAATGACCTCTATGCCGGCATCATGCAGCCGTGCCACCGTCGAGCGGAACGCGTTCAATGAATCGCCTGAATCGCCCGGTGTGTAGCGGGGCTCCGGTGCAAAGTATGAGAGCGTGTTGTAGCCCCAATAGTTGACGAGGCCACGCAGCACGAGGTGACGATCGTCCACGAAGGAGTGAATCGGCAGGAGCTCGACAGCGGTCACGCCAAGGCGTTTGAGATGCGTCACCATGGCGGGACTGCTCAAGCCCCGGAACGTGCCCCGCGTGCCGGGAGGCAAGTCCTCGCGCTGCTGCGTCAAGCCTTTGACGTGCGCTTCGTAAATGATGGTGTCTTCCCATGGGGTATTGGGCCGGCGCTCGTCGCCCCAGGTGAAGGCCTCATCGATCACCACCCCCTTGGGCATGCCGCGCGCATTGTCGCGGCGGTCGAAGGAGAGATCACCGCGCGCGCTGCCAGTGCGATATCCGAAATGTGCATCGCTCCAGACCAGCCGTCCGGCGAGCTGCTTGGCGTACGGATCGAGCAGGAGCTTGTGCGCATTGAAGCGAAAGCCGCCCTCCGGTTCATAGGGACCGTGCACGCGGTAGCCGTAGAGCTGGCCCGGGCCGACATCGTTGAGATAGCCGTGCCAGATGTCCTCGCTGCGCTCCGGCAAGGCAATACACTCGAGCTCCCGCCGCCCGTGGCTGTCAAACAGGCAAAGCTCGACCTTGGTGGCATTGGCTGAAAAGAGCGCAAAATTTGTGCCCCGGCCGTCCCAGGTGGCGCCGAGCGGATGCGGCGACCCCGCCGAGAGCCGCGCGCTAGCGCTCGGGGACGAGAAAAACTGCAGCAAGCGGTGGAACGACAAGGCTGACCTCGGGGACGGTTCCCTCCTGCAACGTATTCACGCCCCCGGCGTTCCCTAGATTGGTCCCGCCATAGATGTCCGCATCGGTATTGAGCACCTCGCGCCAGCACCCTGCGAAGGGAACTCGGATACGGTAGTCGCGATAGACCTCCGGGGTGAAGTTCATCACCACCAGGCAGCGGTCGTGCGCGTCGCGCCCCTTGCGGAGCCAGGCAAAAATGCTGCGATCGGCATCGTGCATGACCAGCCATTCGAACCCTGCCGCCTCGCAGTCGAGCTCGTGCAACGCCGGCGTCGTGCGGTACAGCTGATTGAGGTCGCGCACCAGCCTCTGGATGCCGGCATGCGGTGGCTCTTTCAGAAGATGCCAATCGAGCGAATGGTCGTGCCGCCACTCGCGCTCCTGCCCGAGCTCGTTGCCCATGAACAGGAGCTTCTTGCCCGGATGGCCGAACATGAACCCGTAATAGGCGCGCAGGTTCGCAAACTGCTGCCAGCGGTCGCCCGGCATGCGGCCGAGGATCGAGCGCTTGCCGTGTACGACCTCGTCATGCGACAGCGGCAGAATGAAATTCTCGGAGAAGGCGTAGTGCAGGCCGAACAGGATCTGGCCGTGGTGATGGCGGCGATAGATCGGGTCCTTGCTCACGTAGTCGAGCGTGTCGTGCATCCATCCCATGTTCCACTTGTAGCCGAAGCCAAGCCCGCCATGGTCAACCGGCCGCGACACCATCGGCCAGGCCGTGGATTCCTCTGCCGCGGTCGTGGCATTGGGAAAGCGTCCGAACAGCTCGGTGTTGAAGCGGCGCAGGAATGCGATGGCGTCGAGGTTCTCGCGCCCGCCATATTTGTTGGGGATCCAGCCACCTTGAGGTCGGCTGTAGTCGAGATAAAGCATGGAGGCAACTGCATCGACGCGCAGGCCATCTGCGCCATAGCGATCAAGCCAGAACAGGCCGCTGGCGAGCAGGAAGTTCGCGACTTCCGTGCGGCCATAATTGTAGATGAGCGTATTCCAGTCGAGATGCCGTCCCTGCTTGGGATCGGCGTGCTCGTAGAGGGCGGTGCCGTTAAAATTGCCCAGCCCGTGCGGATCGTCGGGAAAGTGCCCCGGCACCCAATCAAGCCATACGGCAAGCCCGGCCTGATGGCAGGCATCGATCAGCGCCGCAAAATCGGCCGGGGACCCGAAACGGCTGGTCGGCGCGAACAGGCCGGTTGGCTGATAGCCCCACGAACCGTCGAACGGATGCTCGTTGACCGGCAGGAACTCGATGTGCGTGAATCCGAGATCGCGGACGTAAGCCGGCAACTCCTTCGCGAGCTGCTGGTAGCTGAGCCAGCGCCCGTCGTCGGCATGGCGCCGCCAGGATCCCAAGTGCACTTCATAGATCGAGATCGGCGCGCCGAGCGCATTGACGCCGGCGGAGGCTGGCTGTGGCCGTGGGATGGCGTCCAGGTCGACCACGATCGCGGCGCTTCCCGGCCGCAGCTCCGCTGCGAGCGCCACGGGGTCCGACTTGAGCGGCAGCATATGGCCATCCGCCCCGATGATCTCATATTTGTAGTGATCCCCGACCCGAGCCTGTGGCACGAAGATTTCCCAGAAGCCGTTGCCGCGCACACGCATGGCGTGGCGGCGGCCGTCCCAAAAATTGAAATCGCCGATCACGCTGACGCGCCTGGCGTTCGGGACAAACACCACAAAAGCGACGCCGGGCACGCCATCGAGCGTGATCGGGTGCGCACCGAGCGTGTTGTAGAGCGTGAGATGATTGCCCTCGCCGAGCAGGTGGAGATCGAAGTCGGACAGAACGGGGGGAAAGCGGTAGGCATCCTGGAACTCGACCAGACGCTCCCCGAAGCGTGCGCGCAGATGATAGCGTGGCGAGCCATTGGGAAGGCGCCCGGCAAACAAACCGGCCTCATGAACGCGCGCCAATTCACTTTCGTTTCCCTGGTCGTCGATCGCCACCACCTCTTCGGCATCCGGCACGAATGCGCGCACCACTGGCTTGTCACCCTCGACATGGACCCCAAGATAGTGGAACGGGTCGGAGTGACGCCCCTCGATCACCGCATAGGCTTCTTGCGGCAGCGTGGTCATGCGGCGAGAGCCTCCTGGCGCATTAGGATCCGCAACGCTCCCCTCACCGGGACTCGCACCCAATCGGGGCGATAGGACATCTCGTATTCGATTTCGTAGAACACCTTTTCGAGCAGGAAAAAATCGAGCAGGCGGTCGGCTTTGGCACGATCCTGCGGCCACAGCCTCGGATCGGTCAACCGCTCGTGATAGGCGCCGAGCACCGCGTCGACCGCCCGTTCGCGCCAATCGTCGAGTGCCTTTGCGATCTTGCCGTGCTCGTCCGGTGCCGATCGCAAGGCGCGGTCGAGCGCTGCCGTCGCCGAATAGTCGATCGAGCGGATCAGGCCGGCGAGGTCGCGCGCCACCGGTGCCTTGCGTCGACGCTCGGCAAGGCTGCGGCGCGGTTCACCCTCGAAGTCGATGATGAACACGTCGTCCTTGACGATCAGCATTTGCCCCAGATGAAAATCGCCATGGTGCCGAATCTTCATCCCGCCGATCCGGTTCGGAAGCAGCTCGCGCACGCGCGACGGCAGCGAGCGGCGCTGCGCCAAGAGCTCATCAACGGCGCGGCCATCCTCCTCCCTGAGATCGGATCGGCGGCGCGCGAGCTCATCGAGTACGCGGTCGGAGCGATCGAGGAACTGAGTTGACCATTCGCTGATATCGTCCGCCGTAATCGGCTCTGGCGCGAAATCAGGCACATCATCGCGGCTGGCAAGTGCGAGCTGCATTTCAGCGATGCGAACGCCGGCTTGACGGATGCGCGCCAGGTAGGCGGCCTGCTCATCGGTCTCTTCGGTCGGTTCGGTCGGAAGCAGCCGCTCCTCTTCCACGTAACGGTCGAGATAGGCGCTGGTGACGGACCAGGCGTCGCCCTGGTTCTCGATGAAGCGGTGAACGACCGCGATCGCATGGCGGGCGTGATCGTCAACCAGCTCGACTGCGCCCAACATCGGAGGCGTGTTGGCGAAGGGCGCGATTTCGGTGAGAAACCGTCCCACCTCGAGCTCGGGGTTGATGCCGGGTTCCAGCCTGCGGAACAGTTTGACCACACAATCGGAGCCGACCAGAACGGAGGTGTTGGACTGCTCAGTATCGACCGCACGCACGTTTTCGATCTTGTCCGGCAGTGAAAGCTTCCCCACGGGGGAGAATTCGACCCGGCGGCCTTCCCCGGCGTCGATATCGGCGCGCCGACGCAACCGGTCGAGCAGCGCGGAAATGAAATCGGGATCTGCCGCAGCATCGAGCAACATGCCCTCACGCGGTCCTCGCCGCACGGCCGCCAGTGCATTGGGATTGCGGTGCTCGCGATCCATACGCTGCCATTTGACGGCAAGCGGCATGACACATCGCTCCTTGCGCCGTCCTTTGGCCTCGATCAGGGCGATGTCGAGCTCGTTGCCGAGCGGAATGATGGCCTCGACGTGCGCCTCGATACCGGGGCTCGATCGCTCGGGGAACCAGCGCCGCGTCGCCAGGAAACTCGGTAGCACATCCCGCTCGAAGATCGTATGGGTGCGGCCCTGCCAGAGCGAGCCCGCCCCCTTGGCGACCACCAAGGTTTCGAACTCGAGGCCGAGGCGCCGCAATTCCGCCGGATCGGCCGCCTGTTCGCAAAGCAGGAACCAGAAGAAGCCATATGGAGCGAGTGTTACATGGTACGGCGCATCACCGATGGGAGGAAATTTTTGGCGGCCGAGCATCTCGACCGGCACTCGGCCCCGCCAGGGCGAGAGGTCGATCTCGGCGGACTGCGCCGAGCGCGACAGGTTGGCGATGCAGAGCAGCGCCTCGTTGCCGTATTGCCGCAGATACACCAGCACCGATCGGTTCGACGGGCGCACGAAGGTCAGCGAGCCGCGACCGAAAACCTGGCTGGATTTGCGGACAGAGATGATGCGCTTGGTCCAGCTCAGCAAGGAGCCGAGGCTGCGCGATTGCGCCTCCACGTTGATGGCTTCGTAGCCGTAGACCGGATCCATGATCGTCGGTGCATAGAGCCGGGCGGGATCGACGCGTGAGAAGCCGCCGTTGCGATCGGGCGTCCACTGCATGGGCGTGCGCACGCCATTGCGGTCGCCAAGATAGATGTTGTCACCCATACCGATCTCATCACCGTAATAGATGATGGGCGTACCCGGAAACGACATCAGCAGCGAGTTCATGAGCTCGATCTTGCGCCGATCGTTATCCATCAGCGGTGCCAGCCGGCGGCGGATGCCGAGGTTGAGGCGGGTGCGCGGATCCGCGGCATAGGCCGACCACAAGTAGTCGCGCTCGACGTCGGTCACCATCTCGAGCGTGAGCTCGTCGTGATTGCGCAGGAACAACGCCCACTGGCAATTGTCCGGAATGTCCGGCGTCTGCCGCAGGATATCGGCGATCGGAAAGCGATCCTCCTGCGCGATGGCCATGTAGATGCGCGGCATCAGCGGAAAGTGATAGGCCATGTGGCACTCGTCACCGGCCCCGAAATAGTCGCTGACATCCTCCGGCCACTGGTTGGCCTCGGCGAGCAGGATCTTGCCGCGACCGTAGGATTCAAGCTCCGCCCGGATTTTCTTGATGATCGCGTGGGTCTCAGGGAGATTCTCGTTGCTGGTGCCCTCGCGCTCACAGAGATAAGGAATCGCATCGAGTCGGAAGCCGTCCACGCCGAGATCAAGCCAGCGCCGCATCGTACGGACCATCTCCAGCAGCACGCGCGGATTATCGTAGTTGAGGTCGGGCTGATGTCCGAAGAAACGGTGCCAATAGTAGGCGCCGGCTTCCTGATCCCAGGTCCAGTTGGATTTTTCGGTATCGCTAAAGATGATGCGGGTGTCGAGATAACGTTGATCGGTATCGCTCCAGACGTACCAGTTGCGCGCGTCGCTACCGGGTTTGCTCCGGCGCGCGCGCTGGAACCAGGGATGCTGGTCGGACGTGTGGTTGATGACGAGCTCGGTGATGACGCGCAGCTTACGCCGCTTGGCCTCCAGCATGAAGCGGCGGAAATCCTGTATCGTCCCGAAATCGGGATTGATGGTGCGGTAGTCGGAAATGTCATAGCCGTCGTCGCGCCCGGGCGACGGATAGAACGGCAGCAGCCACAGTGTCGTGACGCCGAGATCCTGCAAATAGTCGAGCTTGCCGGTGAGCCCGGCGAAATCGCCAATCCCGTCGTTGTTGCTGTCCGCAAATGCCTTGACGTGCAGCTGATAAACGATGGCATCCTTGAACCACAGTTCGTCGAGCGACTGTTCAGGCTTAATGTCGGCGAGAACGTTCATGCCGTGGCTCCTCAGGCCCAGCACCGGAACAGCAACGCGGGATCCTGCTCGGGCTCGATCCGCAGCCGTACACCACCCCACTCGATCACGCGACGCTCCCCAGTTGCCAGGTTCTCGATCTCGCGCACGCGCGCCCGCGCGCCCGCGGGCCCGATCTCGATCTCGCCGAAGTGAAACCAGAACTCGCGCGGCCCGGCGTTGAGCGCGATCGCCACCGCCACGGCATTGTCACCCGCGACTGATTCCTTGACGAAGCCGATGATCTCGCTGTCATCAATCTGCGCGAAGCGCAGATTGCTGGTCTGCTGCAGGGCCGTATTGGCGCGGCGTAGTCGATTGAGCTGCGCGATATAGGCTTTAATGTTACCCGGCTGGTCCCAATCGCGAACCTTCACCTCGTATTTCTCAGAGTCGAGATACTCCTCCCGGCCGGGGATAGGCTCGTGCTCAAGGAGCTCAAAACCATTGTAGATGCCGTAGTTGCCTGAGAGCGTGGCGGCCAGCGCCACACGCGCTTTGAAGATCCAGGGCTCACCGGACTGCAGATGAAGCGGCAGGATGTCCGGCGTATTGGTAAAAAAGTTCGGCCGGAAGTACTCCCGCTCCGGATAGCGGCTGATCTCGCTGAGATAGGCCTGTAGCTCGGCTTTGCCGGTGCGCCAGGTGAAGTAGGTGTAGGACTGGCTGAAGCCGAGCTTCGCCAGCGCCTTCATGACTTTCGGTCGGGTGAAGGCCTCCGACAGAAAGATGACTTCGGGATCAAGCGATTGCACATTATGGATCAGCCACTCCCAGAACGGGAACGGCTTGGTGTGAGGATTGTCGACCCGGAAGATCCGCACGCCCTGATCGACCCAGAACAGCACGACGTCGCGCCAGCTCTGCCAGAGCTCCTTGCCATTGCGCGCGTAGAAATCCGGATTGACAATATCCTCGTATTTCTTGGGCGGGTTTTCAGCGTATTGGATGGAGCCGTCGGACCGCCGCTTGAACCAGTCCGGATGTTCACTTAGCCATGGATGATCGAGCGAGCACTGGGTGGCGAAATCGAGCGCCACTTCGAGCCGGTGCTGCCGGCAGGCCGCCACGAAGCGGCGAAAATCGGCGAGCGTGCCGAGCTCGGGATGAACCGCGTCATGGCCGCCTTCCTCCGCGCCGATGGCGTAGAGACTGCCGGGGTCGTCGGGTTCGGCCTTGAGCGCGTTATTGCGCCCCTTGCGATTGGTGCGGCCGATCGGATGGATCGGCGTGAGATAGATGACATCGAAGCCGAGACCTGCAATGTCCGGCAGCCGCGCCATGCAATCGTCGAACGTGCCGTGCCTCCCAGGGATGCGCCCCTGGCTGCGCGGCACCATCTCGTACCAGGCTCCGGCGCGCGCCCGCGGTCGGTCGGCATATAGGCCAAAGGCCCGGCTTCGCCTGAGATCATTTTGGAATGCAGTCCGTGCGAGCGCCAACGTTTCGTCGGACAGAATCGTCTGTCGATCAGGCGGATCGACAGCCGCGAGCGGAGGTGCGACATCGCGTCCCTGCAACGTGGTCAAGACTTGTTGGGTCAAGACTTGCCGTGTCAAGACTTGCCGTCCTTCTTCGAGCTCGAGCGACACGTCGCGGCCGGCCTTTTCCTTGGCCAGAAAGTCTCTCCGCCAGGTGCCGAACACGTCGGTCCACGCCTCGATGGCATACTCGTATCGCCCGGGACGCGGCGGCACGAATGTCGCCGTCCAGCGGTCGTTCGTGTCGAGCCGCATCGGCACACGCTGCCAGAGGTTATTGCCTTGCGCTTTCCAGATGAGGTCGGCCGCGAGCAGCGCGTGCCCGTCCCTGAAAATGTCGGCCCATACGTCCACGGCCTCGCCCGCGATCCGCTTCACCGCGAAACGCCCATCATCAACTGATGGATACACGTCCTCGATGTAGATCCGCTCGGCAGCAAGATCGTCTATCGACAAAATTGTAATGTTCACATTCAGGCCAATGGTGATGCCGATCCCGAAACAGAAACACCACTCTTCCCCAGGAGTTCCCGAGTTCCCCAAGGTCGTCGGCGAGTTCAAATGCCTGTTACTGTGGAACCAAATGCCTCTTTGTAATTTTGAGGTGAACGCGCGCTTTATTTCCGACCAAATACGGTGACGCGCGACGCCGGGCGGGACGGGTGCTTATCCGCCGAAAGGCACTTATGAGAAATGCACAAGCAGTGAAGACCGCAAAGCAGCGCTCACGAGAATTCTCAAAAGTCGGACAGCCCGCAAGGATCCAATCTACGGCGGGGACGGACACTTGCTGACGCTCTGGCGCAGGGCAAATTGAAATAGCAACGAGGTTTTCGATCTGTAATCGCTCGATTTAACCTGCGGGTGGAACCGAGTAGGCTGCGGCTCACAGGCAGTTGATCGGCAGCGTCGAACCAAAAACCAGGGACGTCGTTTCTTGAGGGAAGCGTAGGTGGTTTTCTCCCCATCGCCCCCCGATGCCCCCAAAACCGCCTAGCCGGGCCTCGGTTGATTGAAACATCAACCGAGGCCGCAGCTTTTGAGGTCATTCCTCGAGTTGGTCTCGACCGGGTCCAATACAACTTGAAGATAGTCCGTGCTGCTTTCGGTCTGCGCTGACGGAGACGCCGTCGCGACTAAGGCCTATTCGACTAAGGCCTATTCAACGTCCATTCCTCGGTACTGGACTTTCTCGCACCCAGGGCCATCAGGAGCCGCTCTGTTGTGAGCCGGTCGGCATCGATCCCTTTCTCAAGGTGTCGAATTGATCCACTCCGTCTGATTATCCGACGGAGCTTTCGCTTTTGCTGCCACTCAACGATCGATATCCGAACCTTTCGCATACTCAGAGCGAGGATTCGCATGCTGGTAGCCAATATTCCCATAGCTATTGTTAGAGCGCGCATATTGATCCCTTAGACATTGTCTTATTTGGTGTTCGCGCCCGGACGACAGTTCACACACTTGCCCGCGCGACAACGGATCGGCGCGCTCGCAACTGCCGCGTCCTGTTTGTTTGTTTTCTCAGCGTCAGTCTTGGATAAAGCTGTTTGCAGGCGCTCAAAGCCATCAAGTCAGATGCCAACTCTAAAGTTCCTTCGGCGAAGGAGTTATCGTTCCTCTTGCACCGTAGGAAGCGGTCGCCGCCATGAATGCCCCGTCGAAACGGGGCCGATTCAGCACCTCGTAGTTGCGCTGTGCTCCAGAGGGATGACGGCGGCGAAGCCGACGGAAGCCTCAACGACGCGGGAAACAAACGCCTCATTTGGGAATTTTGAGGGTCGCCCTAGCCAGTGCGCGAACTTGGCCAAGCTTTGCGTGTCAGACGTTCTTGTAGCCAGCCGGATTTCCGCCACACCGTGTGCGACGGAACGGTCCCACTCTTCGAGCAAGATCTTATCAACCGATCGATTTTCCAGGTGGCACGCACATCGAGAGTCGAAGAGGGTCGGCCGCCGGTCCCTGCGCACACCTCATAGTGTCTTGAGGTATTCAACGAGGGCCCGCCGCTCCTGTTCGGTCATGCTGGCCGTGCCGTAATCGTGGCCACTATTGTCGTTGCCCTGGATGACCTGGCCGGCAGCATTGCGTACTCGAAATTCGAAGGGGCCCTCACCTGGACCGGATTTGAAGCCGACGTCCTTTGGGTCAAACTCCATGCCACCGACCCAGAAGACAGGTTTGCGCTTGCTGGGAGGGAGCAGCAGCTCATAAAGCGAGGCCACAGAGCCGTTGTGCAGGTAGGGGCCCGTGGCCCAGATGCCGTTCAAAGGCCGCGGCTTGTAGGCCAGGATTTGATTGTTTTCGTTGCGGCAGCGCTGCGCCCGCTGCTCTTTCAACTGATCGTCGACGACTTGATTTTCGCCAACCCGGTCCGCCCCGGACTTCGTCAGGGGTCTCGTCCGCAAATCGCTGTGGGCGCGCATCACCGGCTCAGAGGTAGCGCGCATCACCGGCTCGGAGGCAGCAACGTCCTTCGCGCGCGAATACATGTTGAAGCTCATGTTGACAAGGAGTTGAAAAGTTGGACCCACTTTAGGGATAGGACCGGCAAGGCTGAAACGGCCTTCTAATAGGCCAGCCTTCGACTCATGCAGGTAGGCATTGCAGGCGAGCCAGATGTCGGTGCCGATCTCCTTTAGTCCGACCATCTCGATGAGGACGTCCGCCTGCAGCTCCGTGGCTGGATCAAGAACCTTGTGGCAATCGTCGCATTTGTGTTTGGTGTATAGGGAGCGGCCCTCGTTGGCCAGGTTGACATCGATCGGCGGAAGAACATCTTGCGGCCAGCGGGGCGACTTGAGGCGCCTGACCAGGTTTTCGAGATCAATCATGTTTTCGATGCGCAGGCTCGAGGGATAAGGCTCAACGGTGACATCTACCGAGCCGAACACACCGATCAACTCCGTGATATTGCGCAGCATGGCGCCAAGATCGAATGTCTTGCCATTAAGCTCCTGATCCCCGAGGGGTTGAGGCGCGATGCCGTTCCATTGGATGACTTGCCTATGCTGGGGCGTCGTCCACAGGAACGGGTAGCTTGCCGGAGCATCGGATGGAAAATGGACGAGCGGCTCGACCGCGCCAACGCTAAGCGCAATCTTGTTCAGGATGTGCCCTTGCGCATCGAGCCGGCCATGGCCGTAACGGATGGGTGCGGCGTTCTTGGCGGCCAGTCGCGTGTACCATCCGACCTGCTGATCGAGGTCGGCGATGAGGCGCGCTTGGTCGTCTGCCGAGGCGCCTGCACCGAGCACGGCGCTCGTGAACCGGTTGCGCTTCCCGGTGTCATTCCGAGTCGCGACCAGGGATGCGAGCATGCCCTCCATGAGGCTCTGGAAATCGGCAAGCGTCGGCGCACCCTCGATGCGAACCCTATGCTGCGCATAGGTGAACTCCCCGGTGTGGCACGCGGCGCAGGTCATGCCCACCCAGGGCTGTTGGCTGTTATCCGGGGAGCCCCCCTGATCGACCACGAAGCCAAGGGGCAAGCCGCCCGCAGAATTGCTCGCTGGTAGATAGCCAAGTTTTCTGACATTCGCGTCGGAGAGAAACTTGTCAGTGCTGTCCACTTGCTCGAGGGCCATCAGCCACGACAGGGGCAATAAGCGCGAACCCTGCGAGGTGGTGTACCACCACTGCTTGTCTGCCGAGGTCCAGCCCTGATCGAGAGAGATGAGCGTGTCGCTTGCAGGCCTCGGAGGTTGTTGTGCCAGCGTTGGCCCGCGACCTATGACCAGCGTGGAGATTGCCGACAACACCGCTACTGTTATGAATGTGCGAGTCTCAGCTTTGGTCGGCATGGAGGGTGTCCTTTCCAGCGCGTCGCTCGGTGCTCATAGAGCAAGGCCGTGACTGTCATGGGCTTTACTTTGTTTCTGCTAAGTGGACGCCAGACAATCCTCCAAAACGGCTACTGCAACTCATACTAAGGTACTGCCAGACATCGGACGCGCGTTGATGTGCCCAGGCCCATGAGCCTCCATGACAGAGCAAGTTCTTGCGGCGAACTTCCTCGAACACCGCAAGGCCCATCGCCGCTCTGTGCGATCGCGGTCAGGATTGAGCGGCGTCGGAGTGCCCAACGGCGCGACAGCGCCCGAGCTCATGGCCATCTGTGATTGGGAGACGCTCGCGGTCGCTCAGAAGTACATCGAGGAGGCGAACCGGGTGAAGATGGCCGCGCGCGCCATGCCTCTGATTATCCCACCGCCCCGAGACGGTGAGAATTCCACCGCGAAAATGCGAGCTAGATCAATGCGGGAGTGGGCCCTTTGGCAGGAGTGGAGGGACTCGAACCCCCAACCCCCGGTTTTGGAGACCGGTGCTCTAGCCAGTTGAGCTACACTCCTTCACGCGCAGACAGGTGCATGAACGCGCGCCCTAATGCAAGGGCCAGCTTTCAGGCCGCTCGCTCGGGAATCGGCGCAGTCACCACCGCGGTCCCGTAGGCCAGCACTTCGGTAATGCCGGCCGCTATCTCGTTCGCGTCATAGCGCATCGCCAGGATGGCATTGGCGCCGATCTCCTGGGCGTGCTGGATCATCAGGTCATAGCGCCGAGATTGCGCACGATCTTGTGGCCGGCGAGGTCGTTGGTGGTGGCGACGAGCATGGGACCATAATCCTTTCGGTCAGGAAGGCTGCCCTATAAGTCGTGTTTGCCGCCCAGCCGGTTCAAGCCCTACCGGCCTGCCATCATTTCACGTGCGCCGGCAATGACTTCCGGCGGCAGCGCAAAGGCGCGCTCGAACGCTTTGGCCATCTCCTCCCCGCGGACCGGATCGACATGCAGGCTGCGGCGCTCGATGTCGGCGCGGAACGCGGGGTCCGCCATGGTGGCGTCGAAGGCCGCGCGCAGCTCCCGCACCCGCTCGGCCGGCACGCCGGGCGGCAGCATGACCGGCCGGTCGAGACCTTGCGTCAGCATCACGAGATCGAGCTGCTGGCGCGTCGGCTCGTCGTTGACGAACTCCGTCACGGTCGGGGTGTCGGGGAATTCCGGACTGCGCTTCTGGGCGATCAGGATCGGCACCGCAATCTTGCGCTCGGTGAGCCAGTGCGGCCGCGTCGATTTGATCACGGTGAGCTGCCCGCCGCAGCGGCCGTCAAGCTCGCCACGCTCCATGGCGATGTAGACCGCCACGCCATCCTTGTAGCCCGCGATCACCTTGATCTTGGTGCCGAACAGCTTGTTGAGGATCGCCGGATAGGTCTCCATCTGCGAGCCGGCGCCCGAGGAGCCCACCGTCATCTCCTTGCTCAGCATGTCGGCCCAGGTCTTGATCGGCGAGGCGTTCCAGGAGATGCACATGCCGTCAACGCGGTCGAGGCTGCCGAGCCAGTTGAACTTGAGGGTGTCGAAGCGCACGCCCTTGCTGCCCCACAGCGGCGCCAGCGGCACGCTCGAATGCACGATCCCGATGGTGGTGCCGTCCTGCGGCGCCTGGGCGAAGAGATAGTTGGCGGCCTGGAGCCCGCCTGCCCCCGGCATGCTCTGCACGATGAAGCCTGGATTGCCCGCGATATGCCGCCCCATATGTTCGGCGATGACGCGTGCGTACTCTGCATAGCCGCCGGCAACGCCAGTCGAGATCACGATGCGGATGGTCTTGCCGCGGTAGAACGGCGCGCTCTCCTGTGCCTGCGCACAGGGCGGAGCCGACGTCAGACAAAGCACAAGCGCGATCGACGTAAGCCGCATGGTCGCAACGCCTCAGCCGGCCTTGGCGGTCGTCGCGGTGAAATGCTCCGCGGTGTCGATCTTGAAGCGCTGCTTAGAGACATCGGTGCGGCCGCTTGACCTGGCGCCCTCGGAGAACGCCGACACCTGCAGGATCTCGAGGTCCTCGTCGCCCACATTCTCGAACCAGTAGCGCGCATAGCGTGGCGTAATCGTGCCCTCATGCGGGCCGAACTCGCCGATCAGAACGTCGCCTGGGCCGTAGAAGCGCACGCGCCCCTTCAGCACCATCCAGAAGCTCGCTGACGTGGTGTGATAGTGCAGGTTGTTCTCGCCGCCGTGCTTCTTTACGACCTGCACCACGCCGCGCACGATGTCCTTGCGTCCGAGCGTAATGAAGCCCTTGCCGGCGCCGACGCCCTCGGGTTTCGCGTAGCTGAAGGTGACCGGATCGGCCTCCGCCGCCTGCTGGCGCTTGCGCAGATCCTCATCATCCTGCTGCTGCATGCCTGACATTGCATTTCTCCCTGCTCATCTATTCGTCGGTGTAGCTACTTGCCGGCCATGGTTTCCTTGGCGGCCGCCACCACCTCGGGTGACGCCGCATAGGCGCCCGCGATGCTCTTCGCCACCTCCTCGCCTCCCACCCAGTCGAGCGTGAGGCGCAACTTGTCGATATCGGCGCGGAAGGCCGGATCGTTCATGGTCGCATTGAAGGCGTCGCGCAGAAGCTTCACCCGCGCCGCCGGCACGCCGGGCGGTGCCAGCACCGGACGATCGAGGTCCTGCGTCACGATCAGCAGACCTATTTGTTGGCGCGTCGGCTCATCCTTGGCGAACTCCATGACGCTTGGTGCATCCGGGAAGTCGCGGCTCCGGCGCTCACTGACCATGATCGGGACCATGAGCTTGTGCTCGGCGAGCCATTGCGGGCGCAGCGAGCGGATCGCGGTGAGCTGCGGGCCGCAGCGGCCGTGAATCTCCTCGCGCTCCATGGCATGGAAGATTGAGCCGCCATCCTTGTAGCCGCCGATCACCTTGATCTTGGTGCCGAACAGCTTGTTGAGCATCGCCGGATAGATGTCCATCTGCGAGCCGACGCCGGATGAGCCGACGATGAACGGCGTCTGGAGCAGGTCGGCCCACGTCTTGGCCGGCGAGGTGTGCCAGGCCGTGCATGGGCCGTCGGAGCGGTCCATGCTGCCGATCCAGTGGAATTTCTGCGCCTCGAAGCGCGCGCCCTGGGTGCCGAACAGCGGCGCGAGCGGCACGCTCGAATGAATGAGGCCAAGCGTAGTGCCATCCTGCGGCGCCTGCGCATAGAGATAGTTGGTGGCAAGGAGCCCGCCCGCCCCCGGCATGCTCTGCACGATGAAATCGGGCTTGCCCGGAATGTGGTTGCCCATGTGGGTGGCAAGCAGCCGCGCATATTCGTTGTAGCCGCCCGAGACGCCCGCGCTGATCACGATGCGGATCTGCTTGCCTTTGTAGAACGGCTCCTGCGCAGAGCCTGCGGTCGCCGAGATCGT
>Ga0137397_10001538_pt1 | contig 16138 bp, 19 predicted proteins | sample czorhiz116metaG_FD_106658 | JGI IMG/M metagenome (GOLD analysis project Ga0137397, IMG submission 106658) | Vadose zone soil microbial communities from Angelo Coast Range Reserve, California, USA - czorhiz1.16 metaG | ecosystem: Environmental > Terrestrial > Soil > Vadose zone | place: USA... | reverse complement strand
GTACGAAGCCTAGCATCAGGCGGAAGAGAGGCGCGAGGCCACTGCGGCGGAGGCGGAAATGACGCGACGGATGGCGAGCGAGTTGCTGGCGGTGTCGAGCGGGCCTGGTGGTTTCAGCACATAAGAAAAAAAAAGCGGCATTACAGAAGCAGGGGGGGAGGAGGGGAAGAAAGGAACCCAGACCACGAGACTCACCAGACGTTGGAAGCGTGTTGTCCTTAGCGCGCAGGCTCAAGAAGAGGAAGAGCGGAGTGAGCCAGACGCAGATCGCGAAGAACGTGGCCATCTCGCCGAACGCGGGCGGGCGCACGACGGGTCCGCCGCTGTTGGCGTGGTGCGCGGCATGATGCGCTTGGTGCGTGAGGCGGGAGAAGTGGAAGAACCAGAGGAAGTAGTCGACGAGGACGAGGATGCAGGACGCGATGAAGGGTTGGGAGGATAGCGAGACGAACGGCCAGACCTCGGAGAGGTTTTACAGGTAGATGACGTGGCAGAGGATGTAGAAGGTGATCTTGTGTGCCGGGAGAGCATCGGCAAACGCGAGCAGGATGTGTAGCAAGATGATGGCTGTGGAAGGGAGGGAGGGGACGGGTAAGATCATTAGCATCGGCGCAAAATACCCCTTGGACGTGTGGCCTGCGCCTATTTCGTGGGCAATGCGGTCGATCTCACGTACATATATTCATTTCTTTCCTGACCTTGGCGAGTCTGGTGTGGTCTTCGAACAATTCCGAAAGCCAGAGTAGGCCGCCAGCTGTTGTCGTTGTCGTCGTCGTTGTCATCCAGCGCGGGATCGGCTACTGTAACACTTGCGGCAGCCATCTTGAACGTACCGGGAGAGAGCATCATGAATAGAGAGGCCGGCCACATAGCTGAAACCGGTAGATCCCTTCAATTCCGGAACAATTACGAGTATCATTTTTCCAAAGAAAAAGAAAATACGTCAAAGTGGTCAGATGTACGAACCTTAAGAGGTACAATAGTGTCATCACCAGAAACTATAATGAAAACGAGGTCGCATTAGGGGGAGGGTATCGCAACTGATTGCCGTTTTCGCTCAGAGCACGTGGCGGTCAGGCACCGGATACCGGCAGCTTCCGACCCGCGCGCAAGAAAGCAAAGTGACCGTTCGATCTGCTTTTCTTCTGCTGTAATTCTTGTTCTTGACCTGCAACCGGGCTTTAAGACGACTGATCGGGTGTCCGTTCTCGAAAGCTCGCGAATCCAGAATTGGGAGGCTAGCCTACCCCTCGAAGTGTCGTGTTCGTTTGACTTGACATACGCCGCCAGTCGTTCCATACACACCCACAAAATCGACATTAATATTGCCACAATTACCATGGTGCGTTAGCGGCTTTCCTAACTTGACGATTCAACAGGTCAATTCAATACAACGCCGCGCAGAAGCGGCACCATCCATCACACCACAGACTTAGTGGGCAAGGGGGAGCTCGAGATTTATTATAACTAAATTGACGCCGACGGCGAAGTGAAACAATTCGCTCGGTCGGTCGCCTTTTTCTCTCAACCGCTGGAACATTAATAGCATTGCGCCGCAACGTATACCGGGGTTTCGTCGTCACCCCCAAAAGCACGATTCCCGCGGATGCCGTGCTGTCCAGTCAAGTCGGCCAGTCACCTGCCTTGTGCTCGGCACGTCTACGTGCGATGTGAAGTGAAAAAGGACTTGACACTGCCGCGAGGTCTGGACCCGCAATCTTAGGTGACAACCGTCAAAAGCAGGAAATGGCATAGCCATTTTTGGATGCTCCGACGACATGTAATACAGCTGCGGGTCTCGGGTTTCTGGGGCCCTCTTTCACGAACCAATTGCAATAAAGCTTAGCGCTTAACGGTGGTGGGTGGGAAAGACCGGTCCCAATGATTGGTTCACTCCCCTTCCGTTAGTTCGGCTTGCATTCCGGAACGCACTTGACCCGCCCGCCTTTGATACTTCCGGTCCTACCCGTCGTCATCGCCACCTCGACGGGATGATGTGAACCTTGCTTGGGGCCATGCCCACAGGATGCAATCGTATCACCTAATTTCACAAATCACGGTCGATGCCCAAGTGTAGACGATCAATCATTGTCCAAAACATAATCAAGAAATGGTGTACATCAAACACACACTACATCAGACTCAGATCAGAACACACCAGGGATTACCCGGTACGGTACCCTAGCCGCCCACGCGTCCCACTCAGCTCCAAACTGCTTCTTCAAGAGTGCGTCCTCTGCCGGGACGCGCGCCAGGATACTGGATAGTACGTACGCCTCCATCGCGCACCAGCACATGGCGTACGCCTGCCCCGCCAGCGTGTTCTGCCAACCCGCTCGCGCCCACCACGAGCCAGGGCCAAAGTGCACGAGCAGCGTGCCCATGACGCCAAGCACGACGCCGCTGTAGCTCGGATGCCGCACAAACGCATATGGCCCGCGCGTCACGAGTTTGTGGCCCGAACGCAGGGTAAGCTCGAATGTGAAGAGGGACCCCATCGCCTTGTAGCACGCCAGGCGCAGAGCGCCGCTCGCCGCCGTCATTAGGCACCCGAGCACGAATGCCACGGGCAGTGTCGAGGTGAGTGGAGCCGACAGTGGCGCCGTCGATGTGTGGAGGAAGAAGAAGATGCGCGGCAACGGAGTGGAGGACGCGACGAATACACAAGCGATGAACTCTGCGAGGAGGCTCGCGAGTACAGAAGACTGCGAAAGTCTAGGTGAGCCATTGCTGCAATGACAGGGGTTGGGAGGCATCGAGGGCTTTACCTTCCAGATGTGTGCATGCATGCGCACAACGCTCCCAAAGGAACGTTCCGCGCCTTCAGATTTGACGCGCTCCTGGACGCGCGGGGCTGGCTGTGGTGGTGTGAGCGCGTACCACGCGCCGGTCGCAGCAACTGCGAGGAGTGGAAATTTCAAGACCAATGACATGGGTGCTTGGGTGATAGTGTGAGCCGAGGATCGAGAGCAGGCGAGCGACGATGGGGTTGACGAGTGGAGCAGTGTCTCCATCTATTATAGCCCGGCCATTTATATGCATGCATATATTTTCTGAGCCGGCGGTGGTCTCCGTGTCTCCTCCTGTCCGGTATGCTCCGCGGCTTATGCATTATCATTATGATCCGTCCTTGATGGGGCTTCTTCTCTCATACTTGTGGAGGGTTTGCTAAGGGGTGCACGACAACCTGGCCCGATGGTAGGAAGTGGCGAGTTATCCTAGCATACAACTAATTCCCCAAAAGAAAATGAAGATTCGATTCCAGGAATTTTCCGAAAATCGCTAACTCCGACCCCTGAACTACTAGCCGCCCGCAACTGGTCTCGTTTCCAAGACGCCGGCGGCGGCGGGATGCGGGATGCGGTGGGGTTGGGTGGTGAAGAGATAGGTCCGACCTGTGTGTGTCGTGCCGTAGATAACACATCCTTTTGTGGTTTTGTGGCTGTTACCTTTCCGGTGGCCGGAAATGTAAGAGGGCATGTTACATGCGTATGCATGCGCGCGATGAAGGGTTGCAAAAAAAGCCCCTAGACCATGCGGGTTTCATCGGGAAAGAGGCGCGCAAACAGAGGCGCCCGGTTTTAATGGTACTGTAGCCCGATGGTGGAATACTGTGTCCCGCTCGGAGGCTCGACTTCATCTCGCCTCGCCCGTTCTCGCTTACTTCTTCGTGGCCGCGGAGGCGGAGGGTTGCACTCACTCACTCGAGCAGAAAGGGAAGGAGAAAGCAATAAAAAAAGAAGGAAAAGAAGGAAAGCGTCGGCCGCGGTGAAGTGTATACGTGGGGGAAATGCATATGGTTCACTCGCTCGTATTGTTGTCGAAAAAATGGGACCCAATTGGAGGAGCTTTCACCTCCATCTGCCACGTTTGTTACGTAATAGACCTTCGATACGATCTTGACCTTGTGATCTGGATTGCGTGGATGGATCCAGACTCGGATTGGCTGGATATATTACGTTTCACGTTTTACTGTTGGTATCAGTGGTACAGTCGACCTCTGTCATAACCCTTGTTCTCTCAACGCTCATTCAAAGGCCATCAACCCGAAGAAATACACCGAGGACTTCTATTTGAGACAGTGGAAATAACTCTCAAAAACAAAAGGAGGTATGGGTTATGACAGAAGTCGACCTGTATGCATCATCATCAAGAATCGTTACCGCCGTTTCTCGCTCCCGACTTGATCGGGACTTGCAGGTAATACACAGGACTGCGCGTATTTGATAGTCCCAAGGTGATAGATTTGCGCGACAAATGCATCGTGGCATGTGCTCTTTGGATATGATATGATGACAAACAGAGCACTAACAGAGCGCCGCAAAAAAATCTTTCTGGTTGCCTCCTTTCCCCCCCGGGCCTCTCCACAATTCTCTGCATATCGGGAACCTCAGGGGTAGAGTATATATCAGCAAGGCGTCGGATCTCCGTGGCGAGCCCGTCCGTCCAGCCACATCTCCAACAGTCCTAGCTTCGTTCGACCCTTGGTTTATTCAAATACGCGTACAATTATCACTGTGTAAACACCGTACCGGTCGGTGATACCGTGACATCGCATCATCGCGTACTACTGTACTGTCCCGTGGCCACTATTCGTCTCTACAGCTGCGTGCTGCGTAACAAGCTTCTCGAACTTCCGCCGCCGTCGTTCCGCACACTTCTCCTATTGTCCTTCGAAATTCGAAAAGCCCAGGCCCGCCGATCAAAACAGTAGAAACATGGGCGCCAGGACGTTCGCCGCCGCCCAAGGCCCACATACAGTCGACTCTGTCATAACCCATACCTCCTTTTTGAGAGTGATTTCCACTGTCTCAAATAGAAGTCCTCGGTATATTTCTTCGAGCTGATGGCCTTTGAATGAGTGTTCAGAGAACTCAGCCCCTGATAACGTGCACCTGCCAACAAAGGGGGGGGAAAGGGTACGGGTTATGTTATGACAGAGTCGACTGTACACGATTCCTATACGGTCCCAGGACTCCGAGTGGGCCCAGCCCACAGGATTACAGTAATACTGCAAATTTTCTGTGTAACAGCAAGAACACACAAAAAAAGATAAAGTTCGCATCTTGCCCCGAGCGAGTCGCATCCGAAAACTTTTACGCATGGTGCTGTATTTATTCGCTCTCTGAAGTTCCGGCCGATAGTGGCGGTGGCGGCCAACGACAGACAAGCCCAAATCTTAGAGCAAGAATCATTTGACGCGTTACGTTCGTCCAGTTGTCGTGGCCCCACACTCCGCCGAGCTCGTAGTGGCTCACGCGGGAATTACCTGCCATGCGGAGCGCGTCCGCAAGGTCGCGCTGCTGATCCACCGGGAACAAGATATCGGACTGCACGCCCAGGACAAGGATAGGTGTGTGCGCGAGGGGACGCAGGCCCGCTGCGAGCGCGCGCAAGTGCGGCGCCGGGTTGGCAGGAGGTGGGTGCGCGCCTTTGTTGCGGAAGGTATCGTCGTCGACGTCGACGTGGTAGGCGAGGGTCCCAACGCGGTCAGGGATGGCCCCGTCATATCGAACAGGTCCATCGCTTTTTTAGATGTAGATTAACGAGTTAGCATCATACTTGAGGCAAAACTGTTCTCCCTGTTGTCGCAAGACGAACGAAAAGCGTTAGTCTGATCGGGCGGGGCGCGAACCATATGGGGAAGGGAATGAGAACAAAAAGAAAGGAACTAGCCTGGTGACCAAGACAGGTCTCGATGAGAAAGTCGGAGCATACCGCAGGCGTGCGTGCGTCGGCTGACTTGAGGGAAGCTCCCAGCTGCCGACCAAAACGGATCGGCCCTTAGTGGTAGGTTACCGTCGCAATCTCTTTATATAAGGCGCGAGGGTATCAAGAAGACGGACGTTGGCAACATGGGGAAAGGGGAAGAAGTGGCGGCGGGGTGCTCACGGCGTGCGAGCTTGAGGCCCGTTTGCGGTGGCGACCCGTCATAGTAGAATCCGTCGTTCCAATTCGGCTCGGCCATCCGATCAAACCTATTTTTTTTTTGGTTGCGTTCGGCTTCGTTCCAGCACGTCGTGCGGGGGTCGATCGAATCGCGAAAAACAACCACACACGTACCACTCCGCTGCGCGAACCGCACCGCGATGTTTGGTGGGCTGCTGCGCGCCGTACCGCTGATGCTGACGATTTTGCCTACGCGTCTGAGGTGCATACATTCTGCGGCCAGGCTCTGCATCGCACCCATGGGCGACCCGACGCTCGCGTAGAGCTTCTCGATGCCGAGGTGATCAAGGAGGGCATACTGCGCCTTGACCACATCAAAGACTGGCAGGGTCGATGGACGAGGGGCCCGTCGAGCCATAACACCCGCCGAGGACGTTGGTGCGGATCACGAAAGAACTGGCGCGTATGGCCTGAGTTATCGAGGGCGCGCTCGGGCCCGATGAAGTTCTCTCCCACCACCCACTGGCAGGCACCGGGTTCTCATGCGTCGACGCGGCATGCGAGGACGTAGAGAGCCCGGTGTACAGGATCGCGTTGTCCCGAAAGCGCGAACCCAACAGATCGTGATTTTCAGCGGCATTCAGCTCCGACTCGGAACAGCGGCCATCACGTGAGAAATACGCGTTGGAAATCTGGATTTGAAAAACTGTTCACATTGACTCGATCTCAACACCATGAATCTTCGTTGATAGGCGAGTTGATGGCGAGAGTCAGGGCCGAAAATATATTGACGCCTTATCCTATGTCAAGTGGAAGCCTTTGTCATATGCCTACTATCAGGAAGGACCTCCGTGTCGAAGAGAGGCCGCCATTTGAAGAAGACAACAAGATCCAGCGGCGCGCCCGAACACCCAGAGAACGCGGAGGCTCACCAACAAAACATAAACAAGACGAGTGGGGTAAAGCGGAGTGCAGGCACGGATGGTCTGTCCCGAAACAGGCGCGAACGGGGTTGAAATGCTGTCTCTTCGCATCCAAACCTTAATCCAATTTTACAACCTCTTGTCGCTTGACTCTTCTAAAATTCTACAAACATAACATGCCTTCAAAGAAACAACAGGATAAGGGCTCAATGACCATAGGTGACAAGGTGAGTGAAATCTATCCCCATCTCCTATCTTGCGTGCCGACCGGATATCCACACCTTTCGGCTTGAAGAGTGCATTGTGTTCTGACCAGCAAGCCTCAGGCATCTAGGCTCTCCTCACACCTGTCGGCGATAATTCTTTCCATTTGTATTCGGTGATGAAACAAACCACGATGCGTACACATCATCGCAGACACCTTCAAAGATTGTGAATGGACTTCGGGTGTTCCGGACAGTCCGGCCTTCTGAATGGTATCGAGTCGAGCAAGTTACAGAAGGCCGTTACGTTGTCTGGATCCTAGATGTAAAGAGAGTTCCTAAGCCCTAGCTATAGTATTGCATTTCAACGTATTTCAATCCTCGAGGCCTCCCGCGTTGAAGAAAAGTCCCGATTTGAAGGGGATAAGGAAACGCACCTGTCGACGTCTTTGGATAGCGACCTGCTTGCCAACACGTCCCATAACTCTAGCAGCAGGGGGGCTCCGCCCCTGTAAGATATCTGGATACAGCCATTCGAAGATGAGAATATACCACTGCACCCAGACTGCATCGCAGATCACCTGTTTGCACTCGGTAAGGATGAGCATTGATGAGGACAGTATGAGGACCCTCACGCCACGTGCGGCCAAGTATCCAACTGAACCTTAGTGATTGACTCGGAGACCGTCCCAGGACCTCGGCCTATTTAGCCAAAATCGTTGCGTGGCACGCATATTTCCCATCGAATCAAACCATGATATCAGTAGACTTGGGTCTACATTGTGTATTGACGTGGCAGTCAGAGCAGGGAGCCGCGCGGTATTTTTTGTGGCGATAATCAAGCCCATCCGAGCACCATTTGAACGAAGATACATCAAGACTTTTGGAGATGTAGAAGTCCTAAGAAGCGTCTGTCGATGTCCCAGGACGCACGATTCGTGCATGGGCCAGAGACGAGAGGGACGAGGTGGCAGGACATCTAGTTGACATGAACGATTCCGGACGAGTTCCATCATGATCATAGTATGAGCTTCATATGCCAACTTGGACGTTCGTTGTGACCTGAGAAAGGAATAGGGCGGTGTACCATAGCCACTTAGCACACTGGGACGAGGTCTGCCCTATACTGACCCATACATCGACATCTTGGTCGAAGGGGAATCTAAGTAAAATTTGAAATTTTGCACTTGCCATGTGCTCTGCGCGTGTTGCAAAGAGCGCACTTCACTGACTCACCACCCCACATATCAATAACTTGAAGCTTAAGTTGATGATATCGATGAATACCAGTTGACATAGCGTTGGCGTTTTAGTACTTGACCCCCGCCGCCGGCCGGTGAGCGTCCTCTTTAACTTACACTTCACTAGATGCCCGTCCGTCTACCCTCGGTGCGACATCCTCCCAACTCTTTCACCCTCTCAACACGCTACCATGCCCACGGTAGTGACCCCGAGCGGAGCCCGCCCATATACTTCGAGGTCACCCGAGAGGAAGTTCGTGAGTTGCCCAACACGCTATCGGTTTTCACTTCTTTTCAATATCACGCTCACATTAGGCTGTCGTTGGAAGCTCCCCCTCTGGCTCCTCCTTTTTGGCGCGACGGTGTCCATCCTGACTCTCCTCTTTCTCCCCACCGGCACCGTATATCCCATCCCCGGTTGGTTGGACGCGCCACGGCTCCCATTCCCTTGACGTGCTCAAGATCGCCGGCGACATCTATCGTGCCGGAGAGCCGCCGTACGTCTGCTAGTCGTGACGCAGGCGCCACGGCAGCTATCGCCGTCGCCGGTGTTCATTCGCCGACATTCCACTTATAATATTATCTATCAGCTTTCCCTGCTGGTCCAGGGTCCGCATACCTGACATGCCACGTGATGCGCGATGTACGATCACCTCTGGGATCACGCTCGCACGACGCCTCGAGACTGCGGGCGGCGGGGTCACCCGAGTTCACCTGTGGTCTCTGGAACAGGTCATTTTAGTCGCGAGTGCGTCGGCGGACGAGGATCACCGCCTGCGGCGGGAGGCGCATGTCTCGAGTTTCGATGTATGGCCGGGTGAGTGCCAGCGCAGCGCTCGGCCGAGTTTATGTGTCCACCGTCGCCGTCGCTCCACACGTTCGAGGTTTCCTGCGCTGAGGGTGATGACACATGTTCCGTGGAGGTATGGCAGGGATTATTCCGGGTCGAGATTAGCCCATAGTTGGGGGTGATGGCTGGCCACTCATCGTGCGGGGTTGTGGCTCTGGGTGCTGGTTTAGGTTCCTGGAAATTGATTCGGCTTCCAGCCTCACAGCCGGGACTGGGGACTTTGTACAGTACAGTTGCTTCGGGGGTTGCCATTCTCATAACATCAAGTGTATAACACCATCCTCGAGTTTGCTAAATGTGTGTACAGTGTACGACTAATCGATGTCTCTCGAGTGTGCCCTCTCTTCCCTGCACGCCCAACGTTGCGACTTTCGCTGGAGAAATCAAGATGTGACCTGACGCTCCATGCAGGACTATGTGCCAAGCTGTTTTTCTGATACCTTGCTTCGGTCTCAACTTTTGATTTTACGCCCCCTCCCTCTGGCAGATTCTGGGGGTCCGATCTCTCGTCCGGTTTATGGGGTAATAATGGAGGTTGCTCGATAAAGTGTTTAAGCACCGGCGAGGCGACCTCGGGGCTGGACGCGTCATGCACCCAGTTGTCAAGCTTTCAGGTGGGCGAAGTTTGGAAGTAAAGATCCGCTCCCAAGATCATCTCGATGGAGCACGAGCGGGAATGATCTCAAACTCGCACCGTGGGAGCATAAACTATTCTCCCCAATCCTCGCGTCTGTTAATTACAGGCAGCTCACCGTTTCTCTCAGGACCATGCGAGTCGGAACTCCACTTCCCATGAGACACGCATATACACCCTCACCCTTCCACGAAGTTTCCAGGGGGAACCAGTAAGAAGGTGGCTGATGGGAGAGCCCGAGGGCGGGGGAAGGATTGTCTGTGCTGGCTGCTACGATTACGAGCAACTTTCTTCGGCGTTCCGCTTCACACATGAGAGAAGCCCGATGACGGGGCGGTACTACACACACCGGAAGGCAACCTGGAATCCAGATTCGGAATCTTCCTGTGAGAGGTCCCACGTCATGACGAGACGAAATGGAAGTACGTCGTCAAGTAGGTGCACTGCACGTACCGGATCAAAAAGGAAAAGTTCCTGTATCCGAGGTCCCAGTACTGGTTACTGGGCACAGTGGATCTTGCGACGCTTTGGCCCAGAGGGATTTGAGAGCGCGGACGACGAACGCGTCGTGTTTTGGTGGAGTGTGAGAGGAACGTGGGACCCGTTAATTTTGATCGAGGACTCGGATGCGTTTGGGCGCGAGGATCGGTCACCAGCTTTCCACGAAGGAAGAAATCCTGGAGCGCGCTTGGACGAACTCAAATCCGATCGTGGGGGAGCTTCTATGTGCGAGACGCACGAGTTGGGCAACGCCTACATATGGAGGGTTGAGAGAAAAGGGTCAAAAAGGAAATACCTGGACATCAGAGGTCCTGGGCCGTCGAGCGGCTAAGCGACTTCAAACAAATAAAGATTCACTCGGACCTTTTCACTCCAGCAGTAATGATGAAAGGCGTATGTGCCAAGCAGGCAAAGCACTTCCGCCAGGTGCAAAAAAGGAATATCACAGTGCTTCCTTCCCAGTACTCCGCGGCCATAAGGGATCCCAGGATTCTTCTTTCTTATGTTTTTTTTCGTTGTTTGAAGGGCTTGTTCTGTTGTATATGTGCAATGCTTCGAACGTTTGGTCCACCGCTCGTGGTACTGTAGCAACCTTGTAAAAGCGGCGTGAATGCATGTCGCCATGTGATTAGTAAGCACCACGATCGATCACTGAGGTCATTTGGTAAGCAGAGGCATGGGTCGTCGCTCACAGCACCGCCATTTTGGACCGCCGACACCCATTGTACTGAAGAAAACCTTTTGTTCGACGAACAATATGTGGCAGACACTTCTGTCCGTGCTGCTATGCTCCGAACAATGCTCAATTACTGGACGGGAGCCTTTTACTTTTTGCACGTTTCCAAGGCGAAAGGTCGCTTGCTTTGGCCACGAGTTGGGTACTTAAACTAATCCACAGTGCTCATGGCCACCACACCCTTACCTGGCGTCACTCGCAGCAGTCCGTGTCAGGACACCCACCTCCCACCCCTTCCTTCTTTCAGCCCACTGCGTGGAGCTTGACATTTTCCTTCTGAAGGGGCTTTGACTAGTCCTTCATTTCTTACCACTATCCCTCATTAGACCTTTCCTTCCTCGCCCGTGCGCATCAACCTGGTGTTGATCCCTTTGTCCACCTACGAACAACACGGTCCTCCATACACATTCAAACGACTTTTACGCCGCCACACGCCGCTCTCGCACTTGTACAGCCTAGCAACCATCACATAGTAATGCTTCCTCCTCGCGGTTGTGCGTCACTCGCCTTTCATTGTTCTTCCTTCTGGATGACCCGACCTCGCCCACCAGATATATTCATCGGTCTGAACATCGTCCGCATCCTCTCCATCGTCGCATGCTTGCTCGTATTCGCGAGCAGCTTCGTGACCATGGTCCACGATGTCGAGGCCGTCAACGCCCTCATTCAAACCGAGAAGTCAAACTCGACCCTCGCCGATAGCCTACTTGACTGTGATTACGTCGCGTATGCACCGTTCCATGATGTCCCTTTGGCGTGTACCGATCCTTAGCCCTCGCTCTTAGCTACAGCACAGTTCCGAATCAACCCGCTGGCGAGTTCTGGGCCGTTCTCAACCGGCTCCTGATCATTTTCCAGGTTGTCGCGCTGATCCTCTCCGAGGTTGGATGGCCTCAGGCGTTTTTCAACCGGTTTTTCCCTGTGCTTGGTTCCGAATTTGGCCTGGGCCCACTCGGTGTCATGCAGTGCCTGTAAGCCTACCCCTCCGTCCGTTTCCGCCGCCATTTCTTCCGCTAAAGTGAGAGGTCATGCCACTTTAGAATCGGTGCGGCCGTCCTCTCGCATCACGTCGACGACTTTGCGCTCGTCTCTGCCTTTTTCTTGTTTTCGGTTGGCTGCCTCAACATTCTGCTGGGCCTCATCTTCCGAGAACACGCCAAGGCCAAGCGAAGCGTGACCTCGTGGCGTGACCAAGCGAAAAGTGTCTTGCCATTACCGGTGCAGCGCGCCGCGTCTTCAGCGTCCACACTTTTCGGGCCGGTCTTGTCGGAGAAGAAGAGCGACCTTGGTGGGCGCTTTGCTGGATATGGGTTCGGACGTCAAGGCGAGAAGGAAGCGGGAAAAAAGGGCTTCTTGATTTCCAAGCCCGTCGAAGCACTACCTCGTTATGTGGCACGCAGCTTGTAGCCTCCATTTCTGCCATTTTGTACACACGCGTACCGCATCTTCACACACACATACTCACTCACACCTATCATGTCTGCTATAATATTGTATCAATACATATTGGGAAATCGGAAGTTGTACAACGGTTTTTCTTTGGGGTTTCGCCGTCGTTATGTTCGGTACGGCACGGGTTGCACCAGGGAGACTACGGGGTCGGTCGGGTTGTATTATGGCGCAGCTGACGCTGACAGAAGACATGGAGTCATAAAATTCATCGCATATATTCGGACTTGGGCTTGATCCGATATACTGTACTGTTGTGCGCGCAGTATAGAGTGCGAGTCATGGTCGGCAATCAGTGGGTCAGCTACAGCTGTAATCTGCGGGTCCGACGTGAGAATCCAAGGCGGCCAAAATGGGAAAAGAACGTGTTCACGTGCGCCGACCGCGCTTCGCCCCGATGGTCGCTCGGATTGGATGCGAAAATGGCGAGAGCTGCCGAACCTGAGATGGGTTTAATAGGGTTTGATGATGCCGTTGTCTGCTCTGAAATTCAGAGAAATTCGCAGCTATGGGAGAAGGAAAAGGTTGATAAGGAGGCTGGTCTAGTACAACCCGGGCGCATCGAGTCCTGGTGAAGGTGAAAACTGTTGGGGACCGGGTAATTAGTAAGGGCCTAGCCGAAGACCCCTGATCAAAGATAAAGATAATCTATAAAAGCTTGGCCCCCATCCCGACCGACTGTCCCCTGTCTCCCCAAGATCTCTCATCCATCTACCAAGCAATCATCATGGTATGCTCCTATCCTCCTGCTATACTGTATACAGAAATCGATCAATGACTCGTTTCTTTCTTTTGTTGTGTGCCGCTCACAGGTCCACGTCGGCATCAACGGGTTGGCTCTCTCTATCTAACCGCTTCGATCGTTGACTGATAACACATTCGATCTCTGACACCTGTAGTTTCGGTGAGCTGTTCCAGGCGTCCTATCGCTGACTGCGAGTTTTTAATACGTCTTGGCTTCTCAGGTCGTATCGGCCGTATTGTTCTGCGAAACGCACTCCTTGACGCACGTGTCAAGGTTGTGGCCATCAATGAGTAAGCATACATTGCGTGACGTCTACACCTCCGGGATCTGACATATACACCCACCTAAGCCCCTTTATCCCCTTGGACTATATGGTACGCTGTTCCCTGTTCACTTCGTGGATATCGATGACGATCTCTTGTAATTAGGTCTACATGTTTACATTTGACACCGTCCATGGCCGCTTCCAAGGAACTGTTGAGACCAAGGATGGAAAGCTCATCATCAATGGTCATCCCATCACCGTCTATCAGGAGCGTGATCCCGCCGCAATCCCGTGGGGCTCAGTGGGTGCTGATTATGTTGTCGAATCGTCTGGTGTCTTCACCACCATCGAAAAGTGAGTTTTGTGGTGTTGCCCACCAAGATCGCCGAGGTGACCGTTCCATCAGGGCATCCGCTCATCTGAAGGGTGGTGCCAAGAAGGTTATCATCTCTGCGCCCTCTGCAGATGCCCCCATGTACGTCTGTGGCGTCAACCTCGACGCGTACGATCCTAAACACACTGTGGTAAGTATTTGTTCAAACGCATATATCCAACTCTCACCTCATAGCTTGTCAGATCTCTAATGCGTCCTGCACGACCAACTGCTTGGCGCCCCTTGCAAAGGTCATTCACGACAAGTTCGGCATCGTAGAGGGTTTGATGAGCACGATCCATGCCACCACTGCCACGCAAAAGACCGTTGATGGTCCCTCCAACAAGGATTGGCGTGGTGGACGCGCTATCAATGGGAACATCATCCCTTCCTCAACGGGCGCTGCCAAGGCCGTTGGCAAAGTCATTCCCAGTCTCAACGGCAAGCTCACGTAAGCAGCCCGTTGATTGACCCTGCTCGTTGTCTTTCCGACTCACTTTGTCGATAAGTGGTCTTTCGTTCCGCATTCCATGTAACGACGTCTCCGTCGTCGACCTTGTCGTGCGCATAGAGAAGGAGACTACCTATGACGAGATCAAGCGGGCAATCAAAGAATCTGCCGACGGTCCTCTTAAGGGGATTATGGCTTACACGGAAGACTCGGTTGTCTCGACTGACTTCATCGGCAATCCGGCGTCATGCATCTTCGATGCCAACGCTGGAATCCAGCTTAACAAGAACTTTGTCAAGCTCATCGCATGGTACGACAATGAATGGGGTTACTCGAAGCGCGTCGTGGATCTTCTCGTGTTCGCCGCCAAGAGAGATGGTAACGCGTAAGTCGTGTCGTGGTTGGTGGTTGTATTGGCGCGTTGTTTGGTAGACTTATTGATAAAAAAAAGCGATTAAGTTGTATTGCGCCCTTGTTGTTTCAATGCGATGGGTTGAGAAATTTCTCTCTTTCAGCGTCATCGTCTGCACGTGACTCGAAACGAATTGACCAAGGCATTCAGTCACCAACAAACACAAACTTTGGTATCCTTAGTCGTGTTGCTTTCTGCCGCCACATCCCAGCCTTGCACAGGCTGGTTTTGTTTTCTTCGCACTGGTTTCAAGTCGTATTGTACATCTACTACATCCCACTTTCGTTTTCCAAGTCGTTCGTTTCTGCTCAAGCTATGACAGACAGATCCAACTATGGGCCTGTCCGCCGCCTGTCTCCGGTGTCCGCTGACAATAGAAAGCCTTACTCCAGGACAGGATTGAAAGGCGTTCTTGGTACTCTGGACTTGAACTCTGGCGACGTTGCTTTACCGACCGGTCCTGACTCGCCTTACTATCCCTTTCACATCGAGACTCCTCAGCTCGAAGCTCCCGCCCAGAACCGGCCGCGCCCTATCGCTCCCGATGGCCCGCGCGACATGGCGGGGTTCCCGACGTACGAACAGTACCTGCGCATCGAAGAAGAATACCTCACCTCTCTCTCGGACCGCAAGCAGCCCAAGGCGCTCATCTCTCAGGCTCTCTTCGACAAGATCTTGGCCGTGCTCCAGAATGGCTCCGAGGACCGCGCCAGCACCGCTCAGTTCCGTTTCTGGGTCCGCAAGATGTTCGTACTCGTCTACCCTCAGACGTCTTTTTACACCAGTCGCCACAACGCCGGCGGCGGGGTGCCCCAGTCGTCTTCTGCCCCCGAGCCCGTCGTGTTGCACGATAAGCGGCCCGTCGCGATCAAGGAACAGTTGTACGAAGTTTTGTGCTACTGCCACGCGATGGCGCGACACGGCGGACGGGACAAGACCTGCGCGACGCTCCGCCTCCACTACTCGTGGGTCCCCAAAGAGCTCACGGCAAAGTTCGTCAAAACTTGTCCGACCTGCACGCTCAAGCGGAGCGGCAACCCCGACCTCCTCTCGCATTTTGGCCAGGCCGTACAGTCGCACTCGCAGCCACAGCTGCTGCCCTACGCGCCGCAGATCTTGCCGTCGCCGTTGCCGGCGGTGGAGTCCGCGCTCTTGTTCCCGGGAGGACCCAACGATTCTCCTCCGAGCCTGAGCTTTGTCGTCGGCGTCGGGTCCGCGGGCTTCGATGAGGCCAACACCGGTGGAGGGGGAGGCGGCTGTGGCACCGGGTTTGGTCCCTCGATCTTCGCGACGCCCGACCTCTCCGTCTACCCAAGCCCGACGCTTTCGACGGGCAGCCTCGGACCGATGACGCCTTCGCCGTACCTCCCCGGCGGGCTCTTTGGCTACCCGGCGGTGTTCGACCCCGGCCACGGCTACGGCCACGGAAGCCTCTCTTCCGTGTCCGGATGGGACCCGTCTCCTTT
>Ga0137397_10001537_pt1 | contig 16143 bp, 9 predicted proteins | sample czorhiz116metaG_FD_106658 | JGI IMG/M metagenome (GOLD analysis project Ga0137397, IMG submission 106658) | Vadose zone soil microbial communities from Angelo Coast Range Reserve, California, USA - czorhiz1.16 metaG | ecosystem: Environmental > Terrestrial > Soil > Vadose zone | place: USA... | reverse complement strand
GACGGCCAGCACCTGGCGATCTCGATCGAGACCCGCAAGGTGAAAGGCCAGGACTATTCGGCGCTGCTCGGCTTCTTCCGCCAGTACGAGCTCTACTACGCGGTCGCCGAAGAGCGTGACATCATCGGCGTCAGGGCCGGTCCACGCGGGGAGGACGTACGCCTCTATCGCCTGCGCGGCAGCCCTGAGTTCGCGCGCGCGATGCTGCTCGACTACCTCAAGGAGCTCAATCGGCTCGTGCAAAAGCCCGAATGGTACAACGCGCTGACCCACAACTGCACGACGACCATCCGTCACCACGCCCAGCAAGTCGCGGCCGGCCGCCCCTTCAATTGGCGCATCCTCTTCAACGGTTACATCGACGAGCTGGGCTACGAGCGGCACCAGATCAACACGAGCATGCCCTTCGCCGAGCTTCGCCGGCGGAGCGACATCACGGCACGAGCGCGAGCCGCCGGAGACAGCGGCGCGTTCTCTCAGCTCATCCGTGAAGGTCTTCCCGACCGGCCCGCCGCAGCTCGGTGAGGATCTTCCGAACGATCTTCGCGCTGGTGGCGTCTCAGGGCGAGCGTCCGATCGTCCCCGCGGTCTCGGGCGGTATCAGATAGAACACCGTCGCCAGGATGAGATAGAACGCGACGAGCTGGACCCCTTTGTACCAGTTCGAGCGCCCGTCGGAGGCGACGTGCCCGCCGATCAGCACCCCGAGAAACAGCGCTCCGATCTCGAGCCGGCTGAACCCGAGGGTCAGGCGCTCGGGCGCCACCAGGAGGCTCGCCAGCACCAGGACCGGCGTGACGAACAGCGCGATCTGGATGCAGCTGCCCATCGCGATGCCCACGGCGAGGTCCATCTGGTTCCGGCGGGCCATGGCGATGGCCGCCCCGCTCTCGGCCGCGCCCCCGAGCACCGCGAGCAGCACCATGCCGATGAACAGCGACGACATCCCGAGCTGGTGCCCGGTCGCCTCGGCCGCGCCGACCAGGATCTCGCTCATCCACGCCGCACCGAGGGAGGCCAGCAGCAGCGTGGCTACAGCACGGGCCGGGCTCCACGCTGCGCCATGCTCCGTCTCGGCCGCCTTGGCGCCGGCGAAGACCTCCGGGTGGGTGCGGAGCATGAACACCAGATACAACGCATACGTCGTCAGCATCACGAGCGCGATGCCGAAGTCGAGCGCCGCCGCGTGGCGCGGGACGGTGTCGCCGAGGACCCGATGAAAGGTGCCGGGGACGACGATGCTGACCGAGGCCAGCAGCATCATGGAGGCGTAGCTCCTCGCCCCGGCGGGGTTGTACTCCTGGACGCGGTGACGGAGTCCGCCGAGCAGGAAGGCGAGGCCGAGCGCCAGCAAGAGATTCGCGAGAAGCGCGCCGATGAGCGAAGCCCGCACCATCTCGAGCAGCCCCGCCCGCAGGGCGACCATCGTGATGATGAGCTCCGGCAGATTGCCAAAGGTCGCGTTGAGCAGTCCGCCGAGCGCCGGGCCGGTGCGCGCGGCCAGCTGCTCGGTGGCGTGGACGATGAGCACCGCGAGCGGCACGATCGCGAGCGCGGCGCAGAAGAACAGCAGCGGCGCGGCGGCGCCCATCGCCTTCAACACGACGGCGAGCGGTATGGCGACCAGGAGCCAGTGGATCGACCAGCGCATCGAGTTGACTCGCTCGGTTGAGATTCCCGGCGAAGGCTCTTAGCGTCCACCCGATTCCGGCGGGGGGAGCGCCGTCGGATGGATGCGGACTTCATGCTGTGGAAAGGGAATCGATAACCCGGCCTCCTGGAGCGCGGCGTACACGGCGACGCCCAGCTCGCTCCTGACCACGAGGTGGCGGTCCAGTCGCTTCGTCCACGCCCGAAGCTGGAACTGGAGCGCGCTGTCGCCGAAGCCCAGGAACAGCGCGACCGGTGCCGGCGAGGCGACGACGTCGCGATGGCTCTGGGCCACCTCGGTGAGCACCTGCAGTACCTTGTCCGGAGCGCTTCCGTACGCGAGGCTGACCGGGATGTCGAGACGCCTCCGGTACTCGGTGGGCGTCCAGTTCGTCACGCGGTCCGCCACGAGCTGGGAGTTCGGCACGATGACCTCGGCGCCCTCCCACGCACGCACCGTGGTGGCGCGGATGCCGATCCGTCGCACCTCACCTTGAACGTCGCCGATCTGGACGGCGTCGCCCACGCGGACCGGTCGCTCGAACAACAAGATAAGGCCCGACACGAAGTTGTTGACGATGTTCTGCAGGCCGAAGCCGACGCCGACGCCCAGCGCGCCGCCGAGCACCGTGACCCGATTGAGATTCACGCCCAGGGCCAGAAGGGCCAGGATGAACCCGATCGAGACGATCGTGTACTTGGTGAGATTCGAAAGCGCGTAGGGCAGGCCGGGTCGGAGGTTCATTCGCGGGAACACATCCTCCGCGAGCACGAACTGGATCAGCGACGACACGACCGACGCGAGGTACACCGTCAGCACGAATGCCAAGACGTCCCCGAGCGAGAGACTGAGGGCTCCGATCGTGAGGTTCGCATCGAGGGCTCGTCGAGCGAGATCGACGGCCGGCACGAGCGCGCCGAAGTAGTCGAGCGTCCCGACGGCCCACACGACGGCGCTGATCGCGCGCAGCAGCCGCTGAGCGCGACGCTCGAGCCAGGCGCCGTGATGCCCGACCATGCGCAGCCGAGTCAACGGCCGGACCCGGAGCGCGAACGTGACGAGCCCTTCGGCCAATCGGCGTCCGGCGACGAGCACCATCGCGAGATAGCCACTCGACAGGATGCCTGATCCGACCAGCCGGGCCAGGCTCACGTTGCCGACGATGTCAGCCGCCAGCGCAACGAGGACTCCCGCCAGCGCCAGCCTGAACAGATCCTTGCGTACGCGGGGCGCCGACCCGCCGCTGGCGGTGATCAGGTCGTCCAGGCGTCCCGACCGGAGGAACCAGCCCAGCAGCGCGGCGGACGCCAGCATCTCCAGCACGAACAGCCCGCGCTCGAGCAGCGGTCGCGGCCCCAGCAGATCGCGGATGACGTCCACCGGGAAGAACGCCGCCATCACGTAGAGGGCCGGACGTACGGGCGGCGTCACCAGCTGGCGCAGGATCAACACCATCGGTGGAAACACGCCGATCTCGACGATCAGCCTGGCGGTACGCGGCTCGTCCGCGTAGATCCAGAATGCCGCCAGCATGCCCAGCACGAGCGCCGCCGCCACCGGCTGATCGAGCGCGAGCGCCGGCGAGTGCGCGGGCCCCTCGGGCGCCGGCAAGTGGCGCGCGCGGCGACGGATCCACCAGAGCAGCGCGACGAGCGTCACCAGGAGAGCCAGCTGAAGCGCGATCCTATCCGAATGGTCGGCGACGAAGCCGCGCACCGACGCGATCAGGGCCTCGAGGGCTGCCCCGACCGGCGCGCGCGAGCCCGGCGGAGGAATGCGGAGCTGCCAGACCGGTGGGCGGTCCCGTACGAGAAGGCCACCCGCGGCCTGCCGGCGGGCTTGGCCGATCTGCGCCAGTGCGCGGTCGACGCGGTCGAGCTCCCGCGCAACACGATCTTGCAGGATGAGGGTCGCGGCGCGCTCCGCCTCGACCCTCGCCTGGGCGCGGGTCAGCGCCGCGAGGACCTCCGTGATCCGCTCCGAGAGCTCCGGCGGCGCCTTCGCCGCGCGAACCTCGGCCCGGGTCCGCGACCACGTCGCCCCCAGCTTCGCGAGCTCCGCGCGGCGCTGCTCGAGCCAGTCGGCCCGCGCGGTGACGGTCGCCATCCACGTCGCGAGGCCGCCGCGGCTCGATCGCCAGAAATCCACGAGGGCGTCCAGGGTTCCGAGCGCGGACCGCGACTCGATGGTCTGCTGGGTCTGCTGGAACCGATCGGTCAGGCGCTCGCTCAGTGACGGCAGCTCCTGCTCGATGCGCTTGATCTCCGGGCTGCCCGGGAGCTGCTCGTCGAGCGCGCGCAAGAACGCGCCGACCTCGTCCGCGCGCCCGGCGACCTCGGCCACCGGGATCGCCTGCGGCGCATCAGCGGAGGCTTTCGGCCGCTGGCTCACGGGAGGTTGTGTCTGCGCATCCGCCGGTCGCGGGGCCGGCGCGCCCGAGAGAAAGAGCGCGAACGCGAGAAGCGCTTCTTTCATGCCAGGAAGGACCTCGTCGGCTTATCTCCCCTTCCGGTCCTCGACCACTGCGGTTTCCGCGCCCGGCCCGCGAGAGGACGCCGGCCGAGGCTGGTCGACCGTCCAGCCGCCCCCGAGGGCGCGGTAGAGCCGCACGACCGCGAGCAGCTCGTCGCGCTGCGTCCGCGCCAGATTCAGCTCCGCATCGAAGAGCTGGCGCTCGGTGTCGAGCACTTCGAGGTAGCTCGTCACACCGCCGCGATAGCGAACGTCGGCGAGGCGCGCGGCGTCGCGCAGCGAGACGACGAGCGCCTCCTGCTGGACGCGGGACTCGCCGCGCTTGCGATGCTCGACGAGCGAGTCGGAGACGTCGCGGAACGCCTGCTGGACCGTCTGCCGGTAGCGCTCGAGCGCCTCCTGCGCCTGCGCCGTGGCCGAATCCACCCCGGCGCCGATCCGGCCGGTGTTGAAGATCGGCAAGGTCAGCTGCGGCGCGATCGCCAGGATTCCCTGCGGCCCGAACCAGCTGCCGTCGATCTTGATGCCGCCGGCTCCCGCGGCGCCCGTCAGAAAGACCCGGGGAAAGTAATCGGACTTGGCGACGCCGATACGGGCCGTGGCCGCCGCCAGCTGGCTCTCGGCATCCTGGACGTCGGGCCTCCGCTCGAGCAGGCTCGACGGCAGCCCGGCCGGGATGACCGGCAGCGCGAGCTGCTGCAGCAGCGGCCGGCCTCGCGGCACCGCGTCTGGATTCCGTCCGAGCAGGATCGAGATCTGGTTTTCCGTCTGCTCGATTTGGCGCTCGATGTCCGGAATCGTCTCGGCAGCCGTGTAGAAGAGGACTTCCGCCTGTCGCACGTCCATCATGGACGCGACGGCGCCTTGCTGCCGAAGTTTGACGAGGCGAAGGGAGTTTTCCCGGCTCGCGAGCGTCCGCTGCGAGATCTCGAGCTCCAGGTCGAGCTCGCGGAGCTGGAAGTACGCGGCGGCGACGTCGCTCACCAGGGTGGTGACGACAAAACGCCGCGCCGACTCCGAGGCGAGCAGATCGTCGCGGGCGGCCTCGGTGCTCCGCCGGAACCGGCCCCAGAAATCGAGCTCCCAGAACATGTCGAAGCCGCCGGCGGGAGTGAACGTCTCCCTGAACTGCGACGGCGCGCGGTCCTTGGTGATGTACGTGTAGGGCGCGGCGGCCGAGGCACTGAGCTCCGGGAACTGGAACGAGCGGTTGATCGTCACCCGGGCCCGCGAGTCGAGGATCCGCGCCGTGGCGATACGCAGGTCGTAGTTCTCCTCGAGGGCCGTGCGGATCAGCGATTGCAAGGTCTCGTCCTGGAAGATCTGCCACCACGCGCGGTCGCCCAGAGACTCCGCGCCGGTCGGCGCATCCGCGGCGCGTCCTCGAAAATCACTCGGGATCGAGAGCTCCGGCCGCCGGTAGTCGGGCCCGACGGAGCACCCGGCGAGCAACAGCGTCGCGAAGAGGAGCAGCGAACGCGACCTCATGCGTGCTGCCCCCCGGGCACGTGGGCCGGCGCGGGGGGTTTGACCGCCGGGGCCTTCGCCGCCACGCCCTTCCGGCCCAGCCCCTCGACGAAGGTGAAGTTTCCCGGGATCAGGAATACGCCGAGCCCGGTGGCGATCAACATTCCCCAGAACACGGCGGTGCCCATGACGTTCTGGGCGCCCGCGCCCGCTCCGCGCGCCAGCATCAGCGGCACGACACCGAGGATGAAGGCGAAGGCCGTCATCAAGATCGGCCTGAAGCGCAGCCGGGCGGATTCGAGTGCCGCCTCTTCGAGCCCCTTGCCCTCCTCGTGCTTGGCCTTCGCGAACTCGACGATCAGGATCGCGTTCTTGGCGGCGAGCCCGACGAGCATGATCAGGCCGATCTGCACGTACACGTTGTTGTCGTAGCCGGCGAGCCACACGCCGAAGAACGCACCGAGCGCTACCAGCGGCGAGCCGAGCAGCACGGCCCACGGCAGACGCCAGCTCTCGTACATCGCCGCCAGGAGCAGGAAGACGAACACGATCGCGAGCACGAACGTCGGCGTGGCCGGCGGCGCGATCTTTTCCTGATACGACAATGACGAATAGCCGTAGCTCAGCTCCTTCGGCATCGTCTGCTTGAAGACGTCCTCGAGCGCCGCCAGCGCCTGCCCGGAGCTCACGCCGCGCGCGGGCGCGCCGTTGATCTCGACCGACCGCAGCAAGTTGAAGCGCGTGGTGATCTCAGTTCCCGTCACCGACGTGATGGTGACCAAGGTCGAGAGCGGAATCATCGTGTTGGTGGTCTTGCTACGGACGTAGACGTCACCGATGTCCGACGGCTTGCGGCGGTAGTCGGCCTCGGCCTGGACGTAGACCCGGTAGAGACGTCCAAAGCGGTTGAAGTCGTTCACGTAGCTGCCGCCCATGGAGGTCGACATCGCCTGGAAGACCTCGTTCACGGGCACCCCGAGCGTTCGCGCCTTCTCGCGGTCGAGCTCGACCCTCACTTGCGGATACGTCGGATCGAACGCCGTGAAGATCGAGGCGAACTCGGGCCGCTGCCGCGCCGCCGCCAGGAAGTCGCGCGTCCGCGCGCCGAGCTCATCGACGCTCAGCGAGCCGCTCCGGTCCTGAAGCAGGAAGTTGAAGCCCGCCGAGGCGCCAAATCCAGAGATGGTCGGGATGTTGAACGGGAACGCGATCGCCTCCGGGATCGTCGCCAGCTGCACCGCCATCTTGCGCATGATGCCGAGCACGTGCAGCGACTCGCCGTGCCGCTCCTCCCACGGCTTGAGGCGGACGAAGATGCTGCCGAAGTTCGGCTGGTACGTGCTGGTGACGGCACCGTAGCCGCCGATCGTCTGGAACGATTCGACGCCCTCCATCTTCTTGAGCATCTCCTCGACCTTGCGCAGCACCGCGCTCGTCCGCTCGAGCGAAGCCCCCGGCGGGAGCTGGACGTTGACGCCGAAGAGTCCCTGGTCCTCGTCCGGAATGAAGCCGGCCGGAAGGGCGCGGCCCAGCACGGCGATCCCCCCGATCACGATACCGATGATCACGATCGTGATGATGCCGTGGCGGATCAGGAGATGGGCCACGCCGACGTAGCCCGTCGTCGTCTTGTCGAACACCTTGTTGAACCCGCGGAAGAACGCGCCGAGCGGGCCCCGCATCGGCTTGGCGGGCTTGAGCAGCATGGCGGCGAGCGCCGGCGAGAGCGAGAGCGCGCTGAAGGCCGAGAGCAGCACCGAGATCGCGATGGTGAGCGCGAACTGCTGATACATCTGGCCGGTGAGGCCGCCCAGGAACGCGACGGGAATGAAGACCGCCGACAGGATCAGCGCGATCCCGATGACCGGCGCCGACACTTCCTTCATGGCCTGAGAGGTCGCGTCGCGCGGGCTCATGCCGTGCTCGATGTGGTGCATGACGGCCTCGACCACGACGATCGCGTCGTCGACCACGATGCCGATCGCGAGCACGAGGCCGAACATCGACAGCGTGTTGACCGAGAAGCCCAGCACCGGGAAGAAGATGAAGGTACCGACGATCGACACCGGCACGGTGAGGAGCGGGATGATCGTCGCCCGGATGTTTTGCAAAAAAATGAACACGACGAGCGTGACGAGGATCAGCGCTTCCACGAACGTCTTCACGATTTCGTGAATCGAGGCCTTCACGGCCGGGGTCGTGTCGTAGACGATCGTGTAGTCCAGATCCGGCGGAAAGAGCGTCTTGGCCGTAGCCATGCTCTTGTAGATCGTCTCGGCTGCCTGGAGCTGGTTGGCCCCAGGGAGCAGATAGACCGCCATCGCGCCCGACGGCTTGCCGTTGAGCCGGCCGAAGGAGTTGTAGTCCTGGCTGCCGAGCTCGGCGCGCCCCACGTCCCGGATGCGCACGGGCGTTCCGGTCGCCTCCGCGCGGATGATGATGTTCTCGAACTCCTCGGCCGTCACGAGCCGGCCCGGCGCGCTCACCGTGAAGGTGAACGCCTGATCGGCTGGTGTCGGGGCCTGACCGACGCGACCCGCCGGCGCCTGGAGGTTTTGCTCCTTGATGGCCGAGATCACGTCGGACGGGGTGATCCCCAGCTTGGCGAGCTTGTCGGGTCTGAGCCACACGCGCAGGCCGTAGTCGGTGCCGCCGAAGAGATCGACCTGCGCGATGCCCGGGATTCGCAAGATCTGGTCGCGCAGGTTGATCGAGGCGTAGTTGATCAGGAAGTTCGCGTCGTAGCTGCCGGCCGGCGAGTAGAGCGAGATCAGCATCAGGATGCTGGGGCTCTGCTTCTTGACCGTCACGCCCTGGGCGATGACCTCCTGCGGCAGTCGCGCCTGCGCCGACGAAACGCGGTTCTGGGTCAGCACGTTCGCGGTGTCCTGGTCGACGCCGACCTCGAAGTTCACGTCGAGCAGCATCCGGCCGTCGCTCGTGTTCGAGGACTTCATGTAGATCATCCGGTCGACGCCGTTGACTTCCTGCTCGACGGGCGTGGCGACCGACTGCTCCACGGCCACCGCGGAGGCGCCGGGATAGGTGGCGGTGACCCGGATGGTGGGCGGCGCCAGGAACGGGTACTGTTCGAAGCTGAGCTTGAGAAGCGAGTACGTGCCGAGCAGCACGGTGAGGATGGCGATGACGATCGCGACGATAGGGCGGCGGATGAAAAATTCAGCCATGGTCCGCTAGCTTCCGCTCTTGGGCTTCGACGCGGGCGGCGCTGACGGGGTCGCCGCCGGCGGCGGCGGGGCCGGCTGAGCCGGCTTGAGCTCGGCCTTCACCACGACGCCGGGCCGCACTTTCTGAATACCCTCGACGATCACGCGCTCGCCAGGATTGATTCCGGCCGCGACGATGTAGAAGTCCTGGTACGGCTGGCGCAAGGTCAGGGTGCGCATCGCGACCTTGCCGTCCTCGCCCACGAACATCACGGTCTTGGCGCCCTGCAGGTCTTGCACGGCCACCTGCGGCACCAGAATCGCGTTGGGCACTTCTTCGGTCACGGCGCGCACACGCCCGAATTGCCCCGCCCGCAGCACGTGCTGGGGATTCGGGAACTCGGCCCGGACCTGGATGGTCCCGGTCTTCTGATCGATCGCGCGATCGACGAAGATCGGCCGACCCTTCTGCGGAAACACGGTTCCGTCCGACAGGATCAGCTCGAGCGCCGGCGCCCGGTCGCGCGGCACCTCGCCGCGCCCGAGCCCCGGGATTCGCTTGACCAGCCGCAGGTAGTCCGTCTCGGTGATCGCGAAATCCGCGAAGATCGGGTCGATGGCCGAGACCGTGGCCAGCAAGGTGGGCTCGCCCTTGCCGACGAGGTTGCCCGTATCGACGGCCAGCTTGCTGATGATGCCGCTGATGGGCGATTCGATGGTGGTGTACTTGACGTTGAGATCGGCCTGGGTCACGGCGGCCTTGCCGGACTCGACGGCGGCCTCGGCGAGCTGGATCGCCGTGCGCTGAGCGAGGATCGAGTCCTTGAGGGCGGCTTCCGCCGCCGCGACGCCCGCGGCCGACGCCTGCTCGCGCGAGAGGGCGGTGTCCAGGTCTTGCTTGGGAATCGCCTGCTGCTCGACGAGCGGACGGTAGCGCGCCACGTCGGCGCGGTCCTTGCCGAGATCGGCCTTGGCCTGATCGAGGCTCGCGCGAGCCCGATCGACGATCGACGCGTCCTTCGCGCGAAGGAGATCGGCCTCGGCCTTGGCCAGCTGGGCGCGCGCCGTCTGGAGCGACGCCTTGTACTCCTCCTGCTGGATCACGAACAGGATCTGGCCCTGCTTGACCTCGGACCCTTCTCGGAACCGCACTTGCTCCAGCACTCCCGAGACCCGCGCTCGAATCTCCACGGTGGGCACCGCTTCCGTCCGCGCCACGAAATCGGCGCCGACGCTCACGGTTCGCTGCGGGACCTCGACGACGATGACGGTTTGCATGGGCGCGGCCGGCGCCTGCTTGGACGATTTCGCGTCGCCACGCTCGCATCCGACGACGAGTGCCAGCAACGCGATGCTCGCCAGGCCGGTCCCGAGTGCTCTCGCGAGCCGACGAGTCTGTCGCGAAAAAATCATGTGTCTTCCCCTATCTCTCTCATATCGATTCCAGTTCGACACTCGGACGATATAAGACCTTCAGCCACGCGGGGGCCACGAAGGTCGTGATCATGACCATGACCACCAGCGCCGAATAGAGGTCCGGCGAGACGACGGCCGCGGCCAGCCCTGTTCCGGCAAAGATCAGGCCCACTTCTCCGCGCGGCACCATCCCGACACCCACCGGCCATCGGCGCGTGCCGGGATGATACACCGCCAGACCCGCGACGAGCTTCGATACGACCGCGACGACGGTCAGCGCCAGCGCGACCCAGAGCTGCGCGCCGTCGGCGAATGGATTGAGCTGCGCCGGCTCGACCTTCATGCCCACCAGGACGAAGAAGATGGGGACGAGGATGTCGGCGACCGGCTTGATGCGCTCCTCGATCTGGGCTTGAGGTTCGGTCCGCGACAGGATCATGCCCCCCGCAAAGGCTCCGATGATCGCGGCGAGGCCGATCCACTCGGCGGCGAGGGCCAAGGCCAGCGCGAAGACGAGCGCGGACACCACCAGCGCGCCCCTTGCTTGAAGTCGCCCGATCAAGCCGACGAGCCCGGGCGCCCTCCGCAAGGCGATCAGCACGGCCACCGCCAGAAAGATCGCGCTCTTCACCGCGAGGAGCACGATGGCGCCGGACGACACCGCACCGGTCGTCGCAATGCCGGTGACGATCGCGAGCGTGATCAGCCCCAGGATGTCGTCGATGACCGCGGCGCCCAGCACCACGCTGGCGGCGGCATCTTGAAGCCGGCCGAGGTCCGCGAGCACACGCGCGGTGACGCCGACACTGGTGGCGGTCAGCGTGGCGCCGACGAACACGGCCACGAGACCCGAATATCCGAGCGCGTGCATGAGACCGAAACCCGTCGCGAAAGGCACCACGACACCCACCATCGCGACGAGCAGCGCCTGCGCCCCGGCCTTCAAGAGCTTCGCCAGATCCGACTCGAGCCCCACCTCGAACAGGAGGATGATCAGACCGAGCTCCGCGAATGCGTGGAGGACCTTGGTCTCGCGCACGAGCCCGAGAACCCCGGGGCCGATCACGACGCCGGCGAGCAGCTCGCCGAGGACCGCGGTCTGGCCGAGCCGCTCCATCAGCTCGCCGCCGAGCTTCGCGGCCACCAGGATGACGATCAGGCCGATCAGCAGCTCCCGAAATTCCATCAGCGCATCAACGCCACGATCACCGGCCCCCAGGCGGTCAGCAAGATATTGCCGAGCGCGTACGGGACGGTGTAGCCGAGCGCGGGAAGCGTGCTCTCCGCTTTCTCCTGGACTGCGCGGAGACCCGCGGTGATGGTCCCCGCGCCGGCGCACGCCCCGAGGAGGATGACGGGGTTCATCTTCAGAACGTACCGGCCGACGAGAATCGCGGCGGTGTGGGGCAGCACGGCCACGATCAGGCCCACGAGGATCAAGCTCACGCCCGACTTCTGCAGCCCGGTGACGAAGCTTGGGCCCGCGCTGAGACCGACCACGCCGATGAAGACCGTGAGGCCGACCGTCTCGAACACCCACATGGCGGCCTCGGGAATGCGCCCGAACGTCGGCCGCACCGCGCGGAGCCAGCCGAACACCAGCCCCATGATCAGCGCCCCGCCGCTGGCGGTGAGCGTCAGCGGGAGCCCGCCGATCGTGACCGACAGCAGCCCGACGAGCCCGCCGATGAAGATGCCGAGGCCGACGAAGATCATGTCGGTCGTGACGGTCGGTCGATCCGGATAGCCGAGATCCTTCGCCGCGCGCTCGACGTCGGGCTTGGCGCCGATGAGGTTCAGCACGTCGCCCCGATCGATGCGCGTCTCGAGAGTGAACGGCATTTCCTGGCCGATCCGAACGAGCTTTCGAAGGAAAACTCCGTGCGCGGACTCGAGCGCGGCGACCTCCTTCAGCGTCTTACCCGCCATCGCCCGGCTGGTGATTACCACGTCGAGGACCTCGACCGGAAAGTCGAGGAGCTCGGTATCCTCCACCTCGGGGCCGATCTCGGCGCCCCGCGCCATCAGCAGCTCGGTGCGAGTCATCACCGCCACGACGTCGCCCGGACGGATGATCGTGTCCGGCCGCGCCTCGACGATCGCGTCGTTGCGACGGATCCTCGAGACGAAGACACGCTGGCCGACCGGCAGTGCCTCGAGCGCGGCGACCGTCCGGTTCAGGAGCCGCTCATTCGTCACGCGATACGCGCGGACCGCCAACCGCTGGAGCGCCGAGATCACGCCCGGCTCCGAGTCGGCGCCGCCGACAACCTGGGCCTGCAGCTTCCGGCTTTCCTCTTTCAGATCGATGCGCATCAGCCAGGGCCCGACGTTCGGCAGAAACCACACGATGAACGCGGTTCCGATCAGGTAGGTCACCGCGTACGCGACCGGGATGTTGTTCACCAGCGCGGTCTTGTCCGCCGCCGGAAGGTCGAGCCGGTTGATCGCGTCACCGGCAGTCCCGATGACCGTGGACTCCGTGAACGCTCCGGCCAGGAGCCCGGCCGTCGTTCCCATGTCGTACCCGAGGAGCTTCGCTGCCGTGAAGGCGCTGACCAGGCACGTGACGCACAGGACCACCGTGACCACCAGCTGCGGCAGCGCGTCTTTCTTGAGGCCGCGGAAGAACTGTGGCCCGACCTTGTACCCGACCGTGAACAGGAACAGGTCGAAGAAGACGTTTTTCACGGTTGCCGGCACCTTGATGTCGAGCTGCCCGATGAGCACGCCGGCCAGCAAGGTGCCCACGACGGTGCCGAGACTGAACGTCCCGAACCGGAGCCGGCCGATGAAGAAGCCGACCGCCAGGGTCAGGAAGATCGTGAGCTCCTGGTGCTCTCGCAAGGCGGTGACGAGGTATTCCATGGTCGGCTCCTCAGCGGACAACCAGGAAAAGCCACGGGGTGCCCAGCAGCAAGAAGACGAGGAGACAGAAGCTCGTGGTCAGCGCCCCCAGCTTGTACAGCTCGCCCTGCGTCAGGTAGCCGCTGCCCACGAAGATGACGTTCTGGCTGCCCCCTTGCGGCGTGATCGTCGAGAAGTAGCTGCTGGCGAACAGCAGCGCGAACGCCATCAGCGGCGTCGGCACTCCCGCCCGCAGCCCGACGTCGACGAACACCCCGAAGAGCGCCAGCACCTGCGACGACTGGCTGACGAACAGGTAGTGCATCAGCACGTACAGCACGAGGAGCGCGACGTAGACGGCCGGCCACGCGACACCTTCGAGCGCGGAGGACAGCCGCCCGCCGACGTAGCTCATGAAGCCGAGCTCGTTGAGCTGGCCGCTCATGGCGAAGAGCACCGCGAGCCAGAGATAGGTCGCGAGCGTTCCGCCTTCCTGAGCGATGTCGTCGAGCGTGAGCACGCTGGTGGCCAGCAGCGCACCCAGGCCGCCGAAGGCCACCGCGGTGAGATCGAGCTTCAGCGTTCCCGCTGTGACCCAGCCGGTGACCATCAGCAGAAACGCCACGGCCACCACCTTCTCGTCCCGGGTCAATGGTCCCATCGACCGGAGCGCCGCGCGGGCCGCCGCCGGCGCATCGGGTGTCGCGCGGACGCCCGGCGGAAACAGCCAGTACAGGACGACGGGGAGGAGCAACACGGCCGCCAGCGCCGGAACGGACGCGGCGAGCAGCCACGAGCCGAAGTCGATCTTCAGGCCGAACTGCCGCGCGATCTCGACCCCGATCGGATTGATCGACGTCGCCGTCAGCCACAAGGCCGACGAAACCGCGAGGCTCGCCATCCCGCAGAACATGAGGTAGCCGCCGACCCGCCGTTTTTTCTCGTCATGCGGCGTCGAGCCCGCGCCCTGGGCGAGCGAAAGCACGATCGGAAAGAGCACGCCGCTGCGGGCGGTGTTGCTCGGAAAGGCCGGCGCGATCGCGGCGTCCGTGAGAAAGATGCTGTAGGCCAGCCCGAGCGTGGACCGGCCGAAGGCGCTCACCACCAGGAAGCTGATGCGGCGCCCCAGCCCCGATTTCACGACGCTGCTGGCGACGAGAAAGGCCACCGCCACGAGGAGCACGCTGCCGTTGGCGAAGCCCGCGAAGGCCTTGGCCGGCGCGATCGTGCCGGTGAGCACGGCGGCGGCCGCCGCCAGCATCGCGGCGGTCAGGAGCGGGAACGCGGTCACGATCACCGAGAAGATCGCCGCCGCGAAGATGGCGAACAGGTGCCAGGCCTGACTCGTCAGCCCCGACGGGATCGGCGTGAACCAGAGGCCGAGGGCGAGTGCGAACGTCGCCAGGCGACCGAGGAGCGCGCGGCGGTTGGAGCCCGGTGCGGTCACGAGCGGGGCGCTCCCGCGCCCGGCAAGGTCACGCGTCCCCTGAGGCCGACCGCGCGCCCGCTGATCGCGCCCTCGTCGGTCTCGATCACGTACTGCCATCGAAGCTCGTACTCGCCGGTCACTCCGGCGTAGCGCCCCGTTCCCCCCGTGATCGTGCCGGTGACGTGGCTGCCGGTCCCGATGGGCTGACCGCGAATCTGGCTGAAGACCTTGTCGCCGCGCTCGTCCGTCCACACGCACTCGCCCGTGCCGCCGGTCAGGCTGTCGGAGAACCCGATGGCCTCGCCCTGAAAGCCGACGCCGAGCCCCCGCTCGCCAGTCAGCAACAGAGATCCGGTCAAGCTGAGGATCGACGCCTTGTGGCCGCGATCCAGCTCGAGCGTGCGTCGGGAGCCCGACGCGGACCATGTTCCCTCGAACGTGCGCGTCTCACCGGGCGCCAGTCGTCCGGGGGGGTCGACGGCCGGCCCGGAGCACCCCGCCGCCAGGAGGAAGGCGAGTGGAAGCCACTTAGAGACCATCGCGATGAGCGCCTCGAAGAAAGAGAAGCAGTATGAGAGCAGCGCGCCCGTCTAAATATTCCGTATCGAGGCGAAGTCGAGCCTGTTCTCGCACCACGTCCGCCGCGGAGATGTCCCGGGCGGCCGCGCTGTCCTTGCCGTGCCAGGCGAGATCGGAGCCGGACCCGTGCTGCATCTGGTCGCCGGCGGACGCTCCTTGCGCGCAGGCTGGAGCGGGACGCGTCTGGACGAGTGAAAGCGCGAAGAGAGCAAGCGCGGCCGCGGCTCCGCGGCGAGCCTTCACCGCGGCGACCCGGATGATCCCGGATGGCCGCCGCGATGAGGCTCGCGAGATGGATCCGTCACCTCGGCGCCCCTCACGTCTTCGGGGCGCGCTTGGATGCCTCGTGCGCGTCTCGATAGCCCCGCGCGATCGAGCGGACGCCGCGCCCGATGTCGTCGTACACGTCGTCGGCCAGATTCGCGAGCGAGACGCGCAGCGACCAGTCGGGCGCGTCGAAGCCACCGCCGTTGAGCAGGACGATGCCGTGCTGCTCGGCGAGGCGGAACGCGAGGTCGAGCGGATGGATATTCTTCTTCAAGTACTGGACCGCTTCCTCGCCGATGTTCTTGCGCGCCCAGAACTCGAAGTCGATCAGGCCGTAGTAGGCGTCGTAGAGGTCGCTCGTCGGCGCGTCGATGCCGAGCCCCTCGATCATGGCCTTCGCGCGCCGGTGGACGATCTCCATGCAGGCGGCCTGGTACGCCTTCGCGGTATCCATCAGCTCGTAGAGGGAGAACAGGCTCATCATTACTTGTTGTGGCAGCGAGAGCCCGGCGGTGTGGTTGAGCGCCACGTCGCGGCTGTCGGCCACGATGCGGTCGATGAACCTCAGCTTGCGCGGCTCGAGGGTTATCGGCAGGTACCGCTTGTCGAGCGCCTTCAGCTCTCCTTCCGGGAGCTTCGCGATCATCTTGTCGTAGAGGTTGTCCTCGTGGACCGCGATCACGCCGAGCCGCCAGCCGGTGCAGCCGAAGTACTTCGAGTACGAATAGACGCCGATCGTGTTGTGCGGCAGCTCGCCGAGCAGGGACCGGAAGCCGCGGACGAACGTCCCGTACACGTCGTCGGTCAGCAGCATCAGGTCGGGGCGCTTGGTCTTGACCAGATTGGCG
>Ga0137397_10001536_pt1 | contig 16148 bp, 15 predicted proteins | sample czorhiz116metaG_FD_106658 | JGI IMG/M metagenome (GOLD analysis project Ga0137397, IMG submission 106658) | Vadose zone soil microbial communities from Angelo Coast Range Reserve, California, USA - czorhiz1.16 metaG | ecosystem: Environmental > Terrestrial > Soil > Vadose zone | place: USA... | reverse complement strand
TCTCGTTCCATTCCTCAATCACTCGCTTCCGCTCTGCCGAGCTCACCAACGACAACCGCCCGATCTTCTCTTCCGGCATCCGCACGATGTTTTCCAGCAACACCTTCAACTGCTCCACCATCCTCAGAATGGTCGATCGATCAAACAAATCGACATCGTAGTTAATCGATCCACGCAGCTCTCCGGCCACCGCATCAAGAGAAATCAGAAGATCAAACTTGGCAGTACCGTTGTCGACGGGTACAAACTCAGCCTTTAGAGCAGGCAATGCCAGAGAGTCAACGCGCTCGTCCTGAAACGCAAACATGACCTGAAACAAAGGGGAGCGACCAGGGTCGCGGCTAGACCGCAATTCGTCCACCACTTTTTCGAACGGAAGGTCCTGGTAAGTGTAAGCGCCAAGAGCTTTCGCGCGGACCTGCTCCAAAAGCTTACGAACGGTCTGTCCTCTATAGACACGGGATCGCAGAACGAGCGTGTTTAAAAAACACCCAATTAGATTTTGCGTCTGGAAACGATTACGCCCCGCGATGGGAACCCCGACCGCAATGTCGTCCTGCCCGCTGTACTTCGCAAGCAGGATCTGAATGGCCGCTAGTGACGTCATGAAGACAGTGACTTGCTCCCGTCGGCTGAATTCCCGGATGCTCTTGCTTAGTTCTCTAGGTATTTCCAACTCCACGCTGGCGCCCCGACGCCGGGCCACTGCCGGCCGCGCCCGATCAATCGGAACCTGGGAGTCATTCAGCCCGGCTAACTGTTTTTTCCAATATTCCAATTGTTCGTCCAAGGCGCTCCCTTGGAGCCATTCGCGCTGGCGGAGCGCGAAATCTGCATACTGGATCGGGAGCGGTCCGAATGGTGACGGCTTCCCATCGAGAAACGCTTGGTACAGTATGCTGAGCTCTCGTAGCAGAATCCCGATGGACCAAGCATCACTAACGATGTGGTGCATGGTAATCACGAGTACCCACTTGGCAGACTCCAACTGAAAAAGATGGCCTCTGATCAGGGGGCCACGGCTTAGAACAAATCCTCTTGTTGCCTCCTGTGCGATCTGGCGTTTTAGTTCGTCGTCGCATTTAGCTCGAGAGAGAGACCTGAGATCGACCGTCTTCAGATCCATTTCGGTACACTCACCAATTACCTGCATTGGCATTCCACCGATGTACTCAAACAGGGTTCGCAGAACTTCGTGCCTACCGAGGATCTCGTTCAAACATCGGCGCAGAGCCTCAACATGCAACACACCCGTCAGCCATATCGCACCTGTCAGGTTGTACGCCGGACTCTCTGGCTCCAGCTGATCGATGAACCACATTCGCTGCTGTGCAAAGGAGCAAACGACTGGAACTCGGCGCGAGACCTCACCAAGTGATTCTGCGCGCAGCTCTTCTATTGCAGAGTTCGCATGCTGAGCACGACTCGCGACGTGATCATTGATCATCACCACCGCCCTCCAACTGAAGTTTGAGGCCAAGCACCCTATCTAATGGCACAGAATCTCTTTCTCTCCAAACAGCCGCTCTGCTTGAATGCCGCGAGCCCGACACTCATTGACGAGACGGTTGGATTCCGTGATCGGACGGGATTCAGTCGTATACTTAATGCTCATGACATAGTTCAACCACGGCTCCTGACCCATGGCATATACATAGACTTCCCTGCACCCAAATCGCTGCACGATGTCATGAGCCTGTTCGAAGTGGGAACCTGCCAGCCTCCGTGACTCATCCATTGACCGTTCTACCTTTCGCGTCATCAGTGGGCCATAGAGCCAACTCAAGGGCGCTCCATCACATTCCATCCCAAGGAAGATTGCGTCTGCATTCCCGACCGCCGCGTGGACATGCTTGTACAGAAATGGCTCGACATTGCAGGAGTCTGCCGCAAACAGCAAGTTGTGCTTTCCTATACGAACGAGATACGCCAGCTTTGATTGCACATTCAGGTCGGCGTGTTCTCCGAAAAAGGGCAGGCCAAGAATAGATCCGACCTCGGTATTGACTTGCTGGAACTCGCCAAGTTCGATGACACTTTGAAATCCCGTGTTGTCTAACAGCAGTTTCATCGAGGGATCTTGCAAGGTGCCACCCGAATTGCGCGGAACCACAACGTGTTTCACCTTGTTGCGAATCTGCAACAGGGTCTCAAACAACAAGTGATCTTGGTGATTGTGCGTGATCACTACGTAATCGATAGTCTGTGGCAGATCCGCATAGGTGTAGCGCCTTAGATTTGCAGGATAGGAATAGCTCACGACGGGATCAAACAGAATCGACATGCCGCGGGTCTCAACCAGAATGCAGGCGTGTCCAAAGTACCGCCATCGCACACCCGCTCCGTCATACCGCTGATAGGGCTCAGGCCGCTGAGTCGTGAAGAACGACTTTATCCGCACGTCGTTGCGACATCCGGCTTCAGCCAGCAGGTGGAGGATCTCGTTCCAAGACTTTGCGTGCGTCTTAAGCCGAAAGAGATCATTGACAACAGAGTTGTCGAACGGAACTTCCAAGTGAACTCCTTCGCCCGGATCAAGTCGAGGAGTGCTCAAAACAAACGGTCGGTCGTCCTGCTGCGTGAGTGATAGCATCAGACTTTGAGCCGATTTGTCGTAATACTTGCTTCTGTAAATCAGTGGCTCGACCAGTCGGAAAGAAGGCTGATTGTTCAGGTCGTAGCCCAATTCGACATACCCGCGAAGGATCTCCGGAATTGCAGGATAGAGGGGCTCTAAGGAATATCCCTTGGCCCGCGCCAGCAGCATGCCGTCAAGGTCATTTAGAGCCCGCGACAAATTACAGAGGTCCGACCTTTTAGCAAGAGTCTGCTCCTTCAAGGCCTTGATCTCGTCGGTGCGCTTGCCGCCGTAGTCGATAAACGGCCCCCCCAACAGCTTCGGATTTTTGACAGCGTTCGCGTGGACCTGAGGTGCATTGACATAGGAATCCATGATCTTGATGTGCCGCTCGGTGATATTTCTGGCGGCGGTGGCGGGAGGAATAAGGTAAGACCATGCGTACCAGCGATCGAACAGCGGTTCTACCTGAACGTTCTCTCTCAAATAGTATTCGTCCATGGTGGCTCCTGAGTTGAATTGACTTGGTTTTGAGCCCGCGATTTTTGCGGGGAATCGCCTGCTGTCTGGGTGAGACTACGCGGGCCCATTGTCCGGTTTGTTCACTGGACGCTGTATCGCGCAGCTCGGTGCCCCGCAGACGTATGGTAGGAAGAGGCGCAGAATGCGAACATCGGTGCTTCTGCTCCTTCGCGCTTATGGAGAGCTGCGGACTCAGTACGGCTCACGTCCGGATCGTTTCACCGAGCTAAGACTTGGTGTCCATCACTTGGCGCAGCGAGCGAGGACGCATATCGCTCCACACCTCTTTGATGTGGGCTAAGCAGTCCTGCTTCGACCCGGTCTTTCCTCTAGCCTCCCAACCCGGAGGTATATCTCTCTCAAGTGGCCAAATCGACCACTGTTCTTCATGGTTGACCACCGTTTGGTAGACTCTATCATCGGCTTCATTGTTTGCGCTCATCTGTTGCCTCCTGATGGTTTGCACTGCGTTGGTGCTCAGTCGTGCCCGGGTTTATAGGCGCCAGTGAGGACTATAGGTCTTTCGAAAGCATCCTCAGAACGTCTCTCTCTGCGCCGTGTATGAAGAAGTGGTCCCCAGGAAACATACGAACCTTGAAGGACGCGGTAGTTTGCTCCTTCCATGCATCGAGGGATGATTGACTCACGTGGGAGTCTCGAAAACCGCCAAAAGCGGTAATAGGGCAGTGAAGCTTGGGGCCTGGGGAATACTGATAAGTCTCAATAGCCTCGAAATCAGATCGAATCGAAGGTAGCACTAAGCTCATTAGTTCTGCCGAAAGCAGCAATTCCTTGGGAACGCCATTCAGGCGCTCCAGTTTTTCTTTAAATTCTTCGTCGGGCAATCCAAAGGCTGGAGGTTGGTTGCTGGGAAGCTGCGGCGCTCGCCGGCCCGATACTACAAGATGGGCTGGTGTGGCACCTGTCTTTTTTTCCAGCTGGCGCGCTACTTCGAATGCAACAATGGCTCCCATGCTGTGGCCGAAAAAGGCAAAGGGTTTATCTAGATAATACATCCCTTCCCCACAAATCGCGTCCACCATGGGGAGAAGTCTCGTAAGGTTGGGTTCGCCCAGTCGAACGCCCCTACCAGGCAGCTGTATTACAAAAACCTCCGCCGTTCGCAAGAGGCTCTGCGACCAACTGCGGTAAAGGACAGAGTTCGCTCCAGCATAAGGAAAGCAGAACAAGCGTATTGGGACTTCTCTGCGGGGCAAAAGGCGTCGAATCCACATGGATCAGAACACAACATCGGTTTGATTATCCAGGTGAGCGGCCATTAGGATTGCTTTCCTGTGTCGGTGTAACTCGGACGATATCCTCCACCGAGATATCTAGGCGCGCGCCGCAAGACACGTTGTTTAACAAAATCTTAACTCGTTCGTGGCCTGAAACATCTCGCTCGTAAATCCCCATCAGCGATTCCATTGGGCCAGATTTCACCCTGATGAGGTCGCCATGCCTGAATTCACCTCTTACCCTGGCATATCCGTCCGCAGCTATTCGAGAACGGATCATTGCGATAATCTCGTTTTTGATCGGCGCGGGCACACCACCAAAGCTGACCACGCGAGCAATACCGCGGGTAAAGCACACTTTCGCCAAAAGCTGTATCACATCGAACCGCGCAAAGATGTATCCAGGGAAGAGCGGTTCGGGTCGCTGGGGGAACCGACGACGGATTAGATAGGGAGCGAAGGATTCCACTCCCCAAGCGTTGAGATTTTCTGCGGCGCGTCGTTCCTGTCGAACCTTCGTGTTGACGGCGTACCAATTGCCAGCTGCCGGTGCCTCGAGGACCATGTCGATTCTCCTTCTGGAGTCAAAGAGAATTTTCCACGCGTTTTCATAACTGCCTTGTTCGTTGGCAACACTCTGCTTTGGGATAGAGATAGGAGGTCTGGTTAGCGGAGAACCGCCCGACACATACAATGTGGGAAGACAAGGCTACCGCATGTACGGCAACCCAGGGACTTTTTTAGGCCCTACGAGATGGGCCTCCCAAACGAGAAGCCTAGATAATACCTTCGGCGGAATTGACGAAAAGTACCCGTATCGTCGCCTTCGAGGGCGGGAGTAGATCACACATGCCTCCCATTGTCAATGGCTAAATTCGGCTAAATTCGCTGTTTCGGCTCACGCCGTGGTGATTGGAACGGCAGTCGAGGACCACTATGCGGAGTTGGAAACAACGAGCTCCCCGGCGAGTTTGTTTACCCCGCTGTGCACCAGCACCTCTCACGGTCCACGCGAAATCAGGGCAAACCGGGTGTTGACGTAAAGGTGGTGCAATTGCACTTTCCCAACCACGGTCAAGCTAGTTATCATCTCTCCTGGGGCCGTATACCTAATTAGTTCAGAAATAAATCTGAACATTCCTCCTCTCGAACCGCACTTACACTGTAGAGAGCAAAAAATGGATGTTGCCGCGCAAGCAGCGCTAAGTGATGTAATAGCAACGCATGTCGTTACCGAAATGCTTGAAGACGCAGTCCGTCAACATGCCAGGTTCGTCTACAAGCTTGCTTACGCAGTATTGCGAAATCACCCCGAAGCCGAGGATGTCACACAAGAAACGTTCATGCACGTATGGAGGCGGGTGAAACAACTACCTGAAGTCAAGGATCAGCGAGCTTGGCTGGCACGGATCGCGTGGCGAGTTATATCGAGGCGGCACAAAAGGCGCGTAGAGCAATCTCTGGACAGTCAAGGCCGTTGGGTTCAATTACTGGCAGCGGACACTGACGCGGAGGAAGAGCTGATCCAGCGGGAGAGAATAACCTTGCTGGATCGAATGGTGGCGACGCTTCCACGGCAGCTCAGACAGGTTGTCGTTTTGTCGACAATTGAAGAGCTAAGCGGAGCTGAAATTGCGGAGATCTTGCAGATTCCGGAGTCTAGTGTGCGCGGGCGGCTCCTGCGTGCCCGGCAGATACTTCAGAGCAAATTGCAGCCACTTATTGGGGGAAAGAAGTGAATCGGGAACAAGAAGAGAACGTGGATCGCATTTTAGATCTGCTGCTCGCGAACTACAGCGCGGTAGAGCCGCGGCCGGGACTCGAGGGGCGCATCTTGGAGAGCCTGAGGTCACAACCAGCGAACCGAGCCTCGGGGTTCTGGCTCGCTTCCGTCGCAGTTGTTGCCGTGCTCGCGATAGCAGGATGGATGTTCAGGTCGCCGTCGCGAACGACGACAGTCTCACCTGCGGCCATGACCGAGCCGCGCTCCGAGCAGAGTCCAACGCCTTCAGCTGTGAGCCAGGCTCCTTCAAGGCTGTTTGCGACATCCGCGATTCGAGATGACCGTCGAAGCAGCGCTGTATTACACCAGCCCCGGCGAGAACAGTTCCCGTCGGCGACACCGCTCTCCGAGCAGGAGCACCTGCTCGCGACTTACGTTCTGCAGCAACATCACGGCAGCGCAACGGCACGTGACCCAATGCCGAGGCTTGAACAACCAATGGCAGAACTGGAAATAAGGAACCTGGAGATCTCGCTTATTGAGGGTAAACCATAGCGAATCTTCAACAAGTAAAGAGGAGAAACCGTGCGAAAACAAATGATTGTGGTTACCGTACTTGCAATAGTGATGATGAGTTCAGCGGAAAAGCCGAGCCTGGCACAACAGGGTGAAAAGTCACAAGCGGCAACACCCGGCGGGAGCTATCGGTTAGAATTTACTGTTTCTGAAATTGAGAACGGCAAGACGGTGAACTCGCGTTCCTACACGATGATGGTTGGGGGATCTTCCATTGGTCAGGTGAGAGTTGGATCCAGAATGCCGGTCGAGGCAGGGGAAAAGGGTTCACTGCAGTATCTCGAGATTGGCCAGAACATCGATAGCCGTCTCATCTCCGAACAGGAGCGCTACATTGTTCTCGACACGAGTTTGGAAATCAGCAGTTTGCTACCAGCGCAGCCCGGGAGCGCTGTGCCTTTGAGTACTCGGAATCCGATTATTCGCCAGGTGAAGTCGCGTGGGCAGGGTCAGGTGGAGTTAGGAAAGCCGACGATGATCAGCAGCCTCGATGATGTCGGCAGTGAACGTCGGTTTCGGCTGGAGGTCCTTGCCACAAGGACCAAATAAACGTTGGGCAGGTCCTCGTTAGTCAATACGAGTGCTGATGCCCGACTGAATATCAGAAAGTTGTTAGGTGGATACCGCACTTGGCCTGAGTCCCCTGTGATAAACCGAGGTCAAGCAAGAGAGCGTCCACCTTTGCGAGAGGGCCTTAGGGCAACAAAAGGGAATGCGCTGCTTGTATCAAGCTAAGTGCTGTCTTAGAGGTTTTTAGTTGTTGAACACGCATTGAGTCCTGCGGCGCTGGCAAGGGAGACGCCAATGCTGCAGAAGGCAGGAGCGATTAGGCTAGAACATAGGGAGTTTCTACAAACTGCTGGAGGTGCGGCCTCCAGTTCTCCTTGACAGCCCAGGAGGGTAAGTTTATCTTTCTAAATCATCTAGGAGAACCTCTTCCGTCGAGAAACAACTCGATCTTTTGCGAGGCACACTCGACATGCTGATCCTCAAGGCAGTTTCGCTCGGCCCGTTGCACGGCTATGGCATTTTGTTGCGAATCCAGCAGATTTCGGGTGGTCGCTTGGAGATTCAACAAGGCTCTCTGTATCCCGCCTTATATCACCTAGAACGCCGGAGTTGGATCAACAGCGAGTCAGGTGAGTCGGTAAACAAGCGAAAGGCGAAGTACTACCGTCTCACGGCAGCAGGAAAGCGCCGGCTACAAACAGAAGCCGCGAACTGGAACCGTATGGCGAACGTCATTGCAGGTATCTTGCGCGCTGCGGCAAACGAAGTATGACTGTCTGGAGGCGAATTCGTTCCTGGCTGTGGCCGATTAGCGGTCTGTCTCACCAAGAGGCGAGACGGCGAGCAAGGCTGGAATTAGGCGGAATTGAAGTCGCCAAGGAGGAGTGCAGGGAGGCACGTGGTACGACGCTAATCGAGAGCGCGATCCAAGATGTTCGATTCTCGCTCCGCATGTTCCGGAAGAATCCCAGTTTTACATCCACCGTTGTGTTAACGCTTGCGCTAGGCATAGGGGCCAGCACCTCTATATTTAGCGTAATTGAAGCTGTTCTATTGCGCCCGCTTCCTTATCCTGACCCTGCGCAATTGGTTCTCATGGCCGACTCACAAAACCCGGATGATAGCGGAATTCTCTATAAGGATTTTGAGGCATGGAAAGCACAAAGTCAGTCATTCAAAGATGTAGCTGTCTACTACCGGAACAGCGGGTGGTCACGCGTCACGCTGACCATTGGGGACGAACCAGAATCTGTCCAAGGTGCGTTTGTCTCGTCTAACTTTTTTCCGTTGATGGGAGTGGCCCCTGTGCTGGGGCGCACATTCACCGCCCAAGAGGAAGAAGGACATGAGCGCGTAATCGTCCTAAGCTACGCGCTTTGGATCAATCGGTTTGGCAGGTCTCCTGATGTGTTGGGAAAGAGTCTGCAAATTGATAACGCGAATTCGACTGTTATCGGAGTGATGCCAGAAAGTTTTCAGTTTCCTGCAAGAGATCAGAAATTCTGGGCACCCATTAGTACAAACCGCTGGTGGAATGATCCAGAAATCACGATTTATGACTCGAATCACATTCGCAGTTTCTACGGAAGATGGCAAACCATTGCCCGCCTGCGGGACGGAATCCCTACCGAACGGGCCCAAGCCGAAATGAACATAATCTTTGAAAGAACCCTGAAGGACGACCCAAATGAGGTTCGCAATATTGGAATCAGCGTCATTCCATTGAAGGTAAGAGTTAACGGGAATACACGACTTGCGTTGTTTGTTCTATTTGGCGCTGTCACTCTCCTATTGCTGGTTGGTTGCAGCAACGTGGCAAACCTCGTGCTGGCAAGAGGCGTGGGCAGAGATCGCGAGATAGCGCTGCGTGTTTCACTAGGGGCAACTCGTGCTCGTCTTTTGAGGCAGCTTCTCGTTGAGAATACACTGCTGTCGCTACTTGGGGGGACTATCGGAATCATGCTAACGATAGTCGGCGTGCGTGGGCTGATAATTTTCGCACCGCCCGATATCCCTCGGATAGAACAGTCACATATTGATTCTGCTGCGCTCGTGTTTGCGCTTGTGCTTTCCCTGTTTTGTGCTGTCGCTTTCGGACTGGTCCCCGCACTGAAGGTAACGCAGAGCAACCCGGGCCGGATACTGCAGTCAGCTCGCTCCGGAATACCCCGATCGGCAGGCTTAAGCTACTCGCGCAACGCAATTGTTATTGTGGAATTTGCTCTGGCGTTCGTACTCCTTACTGCGTCCGGGCTGCTCGTGCGCAGCTTTCTTGCCATTCAAAGTGTCGATTTGGGGTTCCGACCCGAACACATCCTCACCCTGACCGTTACCACTCCTTCGGGAACGACAGACGCGAGTCGAACACACCTCTACGACTCAATAATTCAGCGCGTCCGAGCCTTGCCTGGTGTTCAGTCGGTCGGCGCCGTTGATGGATTGTTTGAATTGGGATCAATTGGCACTCTCGGACTGCGCGAGATTCAAGGAAGACCATCGGAGAGAAAGCAACACTGGACGCCTCTTCTTTGGAATACGATTCGAGGGGACTATCTTCAAGCGATGGGTACGCCCCTCGTAGCAGGTCGGTACTTTTCCGAGGAAGACGGTCCGGATAGTCCGCTCGTGGCCATCATTGATGAGAGTATGACGCGGCGGTACTGGGCTGGAGAGAATCCCATCGGGAAAAGATTCAAAGGCCAAGATCCACGTGGGAATAACGACGAGTGGCTGACAGTGATCGGCGTCGCAAAAGACATGCAGCGAACTGGAATTGAGCGCCAGCCAGTGCCGCACGTCTTTGAATGGTACAGACAGGCCTCCTCCAACGTTACTCCCGATTTCGTCGTACGCACCACAGGGAATTCCCGCGTCCTCGCCGCTGCGTTGCGTAGCACAGTTCGCGAGGTTGATAGCCATGCTATTCTTTCGCTGGTTGCGACGATGCAGGAACAACTCTCTCAACAGCTCTCGCCTCGTCGCTTCCAGACACAGTTGCTTGGATTGTTCTCAGTTATTGCACTGCTTTTGGCTTGCCTCGGAATCTTCGGAACAATGCATTACTCGGTCGCGCAGCGAACGCACGAGATTGGTGTCCGGTTGGCGCTCGGCGCTTCAAAAAATGATGTCATGAACTCAGTTCTCGGTCGAGCAGTAAAGTTGGGTCTCGTTGGAATTGTGATCGGTATAGGCTTAGCTCTCCTGTTGACTCGATTGATGGTAAGCCTACTCTTCGGTGTGGCCCCAGATGACGCATTGACGCTATCTTGCGTCGCTCTCTTGGTGATGGCTACTACTCTTGCCGCATCCTTGCTTCCAGCGCTCAGGGCTATGCGCGTTGATCCGATGGTGGCACTAAGGTACGAATAATTGCCGAGATCATTCTCTCTATTCTAGTACTACTGTGTCATAAAATAGCACAATCCTGATATTTGTAGGGCAGGATTCCATTGCCGGCTGATAGTCTGGGGCCATGAGCGCTTCTTCTTCGGCGCCAGGCGCGCAACAACAACGCTTTGCGGCTTATCTCGACAGCCTGGCGCGGGCCGCAGGGCACCTGGATCGAGCCGTGCCACTGGAATCGTTGTCGGTCATCAAAATTAAATCTGCGCCGCATAGATGGTCTGTACCCTGAGCGCATGCCTCCGGCGAGTGGATGTTCGGTTGTATCGGACCGAGATGGATTGCGATCGATAGCTCGATGTAACAGCATTCATCCGACCGTGGCTGTGATCCGACCGTGGCCGGCTTCGGTCACGCAGCTGTCGGCCAGGTGTACCGATGATGAAGACCGCCGATGCGAGGCAAGGCCCGAGGTTGGCGTGGTTCGGTCGGGCGTGGCTCAACCGGCCGGCCCGCCGGCGTCGTCTTCTCCAGGCCGATGTGCGTGCGGTCTTCCTGGTAATAGGCGATATATTCACGCCCCAGTCGCCGGAGGTGTTGATGGTTCAGCGGGATTACGTGATCAAGCACTTCACGGCGAACACTGCCGACGCAGCGCTCCGCCACTCCGTTCTGCCACGGGCTCCGAACGCTGGTGCGAATGGGTTTCATGAAACTGGCATGGAGAAACTCGACCACATCGCCGCCGAACTTGGTGTCACGGTCGAACAGGACGTAGCGGTAGGGACAAGGAAGCGGCAGAGCCTCGCGCAGTTGCTGTACGATCCAGTCGCTGGCCGGATGCTCGGTGACGTTGAAGTGTAGAATCCGTCGGCGACCATGCTCGATAACAAAGAAGCAGTAGAGGGTGCGAAACGTCAGGCTCGGAACCGTGAAGAAGTCGAATGCGGCGATTACCTCGCGGTGGTTGTTGAGAAAGGCCAGCCAGCGCTTCGATTTGCCCTCATCCCGACAACCGTTTAGGTTGTGAAGATAACGCGAAACCGTGGGCTCGGAAATCTCGCACCCGAGCTGGAGCAGTTCGCCGTGAATGCGAGGCGCACCCCATGTGGGTTGTCCTCCTTCATGCGTCGAATTAACTGGCGGATCTGCGCATTCACCTGTGGTCGCCCCGGTCGACGTCGCTGAGACCGCCACCGCCAAAACCGCCGGAATCCGGCACGATGCCAGGAAACCACGGTCTCCGGCTTGACGATGATCAGGGCTTCGGACCAGCCCTCCCACAGCCGGCGGAGGACAATCCAGAACAGCCGATCGAGGCGATCCAATTTGGGCCGGGTCTGCTTCCGCTTGAAGACGGCGAGTTGCTGGCGAAGAGCGACGGCTTCCAGGGCGAGTTTGTGACGTGGCAGAAAAAGGGAGCGCAGGTAAGCCACCACTGCACAGGCAAGGGTAACCATGGTTGGATCTTAGTTGAAGGGCGCCCCGTAAGTAACAGATAGAATGGTACCGCTCCAACCGCTTGATTTTCATCCGTGATGACATTTTGATGACCCACAGGAGTTTTTGCGGACCACAATCGCAATTTTCGTCCAGTTCCGAGCCCCGTGGATCCGACCGGAATCGCCAGCGTTTTGCAAAGCGTCGCCACATCATGCGCATTTCCCGATCGGGGACGACAAAACTACAAGAACTGATAGGCATTCATCAAGGCATCGAAGTTCATTAATCCGGCAGCGACTACGATACTACAGCTGCTATCACTGGGATCTCCCACGGCCGGAGCAGCCGCGGGGGGCATTCCTGACGCAAAGCTCGGCACCGATACAGCGCCGGTAGCGCCGACGGTAATATCGATTGCTCCTTTGCGAGCCACATAGTTACCCCAAATGTCAGCGGAAGCCTTGTAGCAGCGCACTCCGCGGCCCGGTGGACCAATCATGAGAGCACCACCAATCGTGTCGCTATAATCTCCCCACGGCCAGATCCACCAGAGGTTGCGAACGCCATTTTGTTTGCGGAAGTTAGCGACGCCGGCGGCAAGAAACGGCAGAATCATTGCAATCACCCCAGCTGCTGCGGCGCAGTTTCCAAGGACCAGCGGAGCGGGAACGCCGGCAGGAACGGGAGCGGCGCCAATTGCGCCAAGAAAGCCGGCAATCGTACCCAGAGCGCCTGCGACTTGCGAAGGATCGGTCACAACGGAGTTTGCCGGAACTCCCAACAGCACGCCGGGAAAAGGCGGGCCGCCAAAAACCACTGTCGTCGAAAACGTGAAGACAACCAGCGTGGGGATTTGCACCTCCGGAACCTGAATCGCTATGGGACCCAGCGTTTTCGTTACATGGAACGCTGGATTTGCGCACGTTATATCGATGTCGCAAGAAATATCGCGCTCCACGTTTGGTAGCCCTCCGGACGTAAGCTCCGCGTACGCCGGCAAAAACACGAACACCGGCGCGGCCGACGTTCCCAGCTGAACAAAGTCCAGGTTTGGCCGCAGATCGGCGCCGCTGCTATCGCGTACGTGCCAGGTAATGTTAATAACAGGCTGCGCGTTCAGAACCGAATTGGTGATGTTGCCGACGATGCTGCCCGTAATTACTCCGCCCATCTTGCTGGTTAGCGCTCCCGTCAGCCCGCCCGCTAGAGGATTTTGCTGCGTGCCCGCCAGATTTCCGGTCAGATGCGAAAGCAGTCCCTCGATCTCTGGACTGAGGTTCACTGTCCCGGGGATCAGATACGGCAGCGCGTCTCTCGCGCTCTGCCCCGTGTTGATTTGAATCGCCTTCGTCTCTACCGGTTGCGCTGCTGTAAGCGGATCGAACTCCACCGCCTTCGACACCCCGATCACATCCACCTGCGATGTGGTCGCCAGTAGCGCTTGCGCCGCGGCGTTGATCGCCGCCGCAAGCGTTGTTGTATCCGGTGCAAAGGTCTGCACAGAAAACGGCTGCGCGCTGCCATCGTGCGCAAGATTCAGTGCCGCCACCTTGATCACATTGTTTTGTGGAATGTCCACGATCGGCTGCAGCTCGTACTTGACCGTGCCCATCTCGATCACTGTCAGCCCGCCAATGCTGAATCCCGCGGCGTTATTCAGCGTGATGCTTACGGGCACCGGACTCGGGCCCACCTGGTCCGTGCTCGTCGCCGCAATCAATACCGGAGACAAGATTCCTTCCAGCAAAACCGACAAGTTCAGCGTTCCCAGCACCTGCGGGTTCAGCAATCCGTTTAGTGCATCGATTGGATCTGGGCTGATGCTCAAATGCAGCAGGTCGCCGGGATTTCTGAAAGTGGGGTCGCCCACAGACAGTTGCAAGGAATTCACTAGATCCAGCACGGGCTGCGGTATCGGCATATGCACTCCTCCGCGACTGCATTCGGCCGTCAGCGCGCAAGCGTCCTCCGCCGCTATCTACGTGAGCGGTTTTCGTTTCGCACGACCGTAGTAAAAACGTCCTATAAGTAGAGAATGTCCTATAAAAGAGAATGTCAAGAGAAATATTGCCCCGTCGGCTCGGTGCCGACACTTTTTTGTCTCGGCATTCAGCTCAACCCGTTGAAGGTGCATCCGCGATCCTCGAGCGGTTATCTCGCGCGAGGCGTGCGAGGTTCCTGTTCTCCCCCGTGGTTCCATTCCCGTGTCGTGACGGCGCCGATTCGTTTCCTGAAACGGACAAGCATGACGATTGCAGAGTTGCCAACCATGGTCCTATCTGAGACTCGTGGCCTCCCAGCGCGATGACAACGATCCACTTTATCGGTTCCACCGATGGCAAGCCAATCTGCGGGTACTGGAGGTGACGGAAATCAAGTCCATCCCCTATGTTCCCCTGTCCCATCCATTCGTGGAAAGGCTAATCGGCATCCTTCGGCGCGAGGACTTGGATCACACTTTGTTCTGGACGACGGCAGATCTCGAAAACAAGCTGCTCGATTTCAGGACCTACTTCAACGACTATCGCACGCATACCTCACGTGAAGGGCGAACGCCGGATACAACCGTGTCACGACCAATCGCCAATCCCCGCTCGTTTCGATGGCAATTGTGCATACCGAAAACTTCATTCATGCCAGTCGCTAGCGTTGAGCATTTCCTCAAGCAATCTCTTTCTAGCTTCATCCAACGCCTTCTCTTTGCGGTGCTGTAACCAATTCAGAAGGAGGTTCCCGGCGATCGCCAGGAGCCCCCCAACAATGCCCCCGATTAGACCAACAATTGCAATCCAAAACTGACTATCGCGAAGAACCTGGTTCGCGATTTGTTTTGCTAGTTCGTCATTCATTTGGTTATTGTCCAGCCTTAAATCATTGTTTCGGTTAATTCCGGTCTTCTCCCCACGGAGTTCCCGTCTCGCCGCGCGCGATGTTACCACGAGGCAATACTACAAAACCTTCCACTAAGAGCGGTCCCGACCACGAGAGGGTCACCGAAAGTTTGGATCGCTTCATCGAGAAAACGAACATGCTGACTGAACACACTTCCCGGTCCAATGTGTTTTACTGTAACTGCGACCATGCGACGACGCAGCGCCAGTCCGCTGAGTTCCTTGCCGAAAAGAAAGGCTGAGTTTATCGAGCCGATGGAGTGCGCCCCTGCCACGATGCTGCTCGACGGGCCGGAATGGATTTACGAAATTAAGCTCGATGGCTATCGCGCCATCGCCGTCAAATCTGATCGCAGTGTAAACCTGTTTTCTCGTCGCCGCAAATCCTTCAACCGCCAATATCCGTACCTCGTCGAGGCTCTCGCCGAACTTCCCGAGGGCACCGTCGTCGATGGAGAAGTCGTCGCGTTGGATGATTCAGGTCGTCCAATTTTTAATTTGCTTCAGCAGTTCCGCAGTGAAGCCTCGCGCATCCGCTACTTCGTATTTGATCTTCTCGTCTGCCAGGATCGTGACCTCACCAGGCTGCCCCTGACCAAACGCCGTGGCTTGATGAAATCCCTTCCAAAGTTGCGCTCGCCTCGCGTCCGCATCTCCGAGCAATTTGAGACCTCCGCCAAGGACATGCTTGCTGGTGTCCGTCAGCAACATCTTGAAGGGGTAATTGGAAAGAGGAAAGATAGCTTTTATGAGCCAGGGAAGCGTACTGGCGCTTGGACCAAATACCGCGTGAATCAGGGACAGGAATTGGTCATAGGCGGCTACGTGCCAGGCACACATGGTCTCGACTCAATCATCGTCGGATATTACAAAGACAGCGATCTAATGGCCTCGCGACGCCAGCTATTCGAAAGACTACGGTCTCTGGTGAAACCAGAATGTCCATTCGCCAATCTGCCGGAAACCCATCGCTCACGGTGGGGCGAAGGTCTGACCGCTGAGGACATGAAGAAGTGTGTTTGGCTCCGGCCTGAACTCGTGGTTCAAATCGAATTTTTGGAGTGGACTGAGAGCCATCACCTCCGACATTCAGAATTCGTGGGGCTGCGTGACGACAAGGACGCTCGTGGCGTGGTCAAAGAGCGACCCTAGTGTTTCCCCTTCGCCTTCGCTGCCCTAAACTTTGCCCACCGCTCTTTTGTTGCCTTCGAAATCTTCGCTCTCGCAGCCGCAGACATTACCCGCTTCTTCCTGCCAATCCGTTTTCCGCTGCTAGCTCCTTCACGGCCTAGAATCTTCGTCGCTGCACGCACCGCGTCCAGCTG
>Ga0137397_10001535_pt1 | contig 16148 bp, 13 predicted proteins | sample czorhiz116metaG_FD_106658 | JGI IMG/M metagenome (GOLD analysis project Ga0137397, IMG submission 106658) | Vadose zone soil microbial communities from Angelo Coast Range Reserve, California, USA - czorhiz1.16 metaG | ecosystem: Environmental > Terrestrial > Soil > Vadose zone | place: USA... | reverse complement strand
ATCCTGGCCGGGCTCGGCTTCGAGGCCCTGGCCACGTCCAGCGGCGCCTCCGCCGGCATCCTCGGCCGGCGCGACGGCAAGGTGACGCGCGAGGAGGCGCTGGCCCATGCCCGCGCCATCGTGGGGGCGACGGACCTGCCCGTCTCCGCCGACCTCGAGAAGGGCTTCGGCGACGCGCCGGCGGTGGCCGCCGAGACCATCCGCCTCGCTGCCGAGGTCGGACTGGTCGGCGGCTCCATCGAGGACGCGAGCGGCGACAAGGACAAGCCGCTCTACGACCTGAGCCTGGCCGCGGAGCGCGTGGCCGCGGCGGTGCAGGCGGCGCGCGCGCTTCCCTTCCCCTTCACCCTGACCGCGCGGGCGGAGAACTACCTGCGTGGCAATCCCAGCCTCGACGACACGATCAAGCGCCTCCAGGCTTTCGAGAAGGCGGGCGCCGACGTGCTCTTCGCCCCCGGCTTGCCCGATCTGGAGGCGGTGCGGACCGTCTGCGCCGCGGTGTCCAAGCCCTTCAACTTCATGGTCGGCATCAAGGGCAAGTCCTTCACGGTGGCCGAGCTGACGGCGGCCGGCGTCAAGCGGATCAGCCTCGCGACCTCGCTCTATCGCGAAGCCATGTCCGGCCTCGTCAACGCCGCCCGCGAGGTGAAGGACAAGGGCACCTTCGGCTACCTCGACCGCTCCCTGACCACGCCCGAGCTGAACAACTTCATGCAGGGCTGACCGCGAAAGGGCCTCCACCGATGAAGATCACCGCCATCGACACGTGCACGCTCCGCGTCCCGACCGCCAAGCCGATCGCCCTCGATCTGCCGGAGCACCGCCTGGTCGTCACCCGCGTCCACACCGATGCGGGCTCGGAAGGGCTAGGCTACTCGCTGGTCTTCGGGGGCAGCGGCTCGGAGGCCGTCGAGGCCTACGCCCGCCGGCTTGCCGAGCTGCTCATCGGCGAGGACCCGCTCCTCGTGGGCCGCCTCTGGGACAAGATGTACCGCGCGGACCGTGGGATCCGCCGCGTGGGCATCGCCGGCTACGCCCTGTCGGCCCTCGACATCGCGCTCTGGGACCTCGCGGGCAAGACGGCCAATCTCCCGCTCGCCAAGCTGTGGGGCGCCACGACGGATCGCGTGGACGCCTACGGCAGCGGCGGCTGGGGCTCCTACTCCCTCGACGACCTCATCGGGGAAGCCAAGAAGTACGCGGCGGCCGGCTGTCGCTACTACAAGATGAAGGTCCACCATCCCGACCCCCGCGTGAACCGCCAGCGCGTGGAGGCGGTGCGCAAGGCGCTCGGGGACGGCGTGCGGATGATGGTCGACGTCAACCAGAAGCTCGACGTGCAAAGCTCGATCCGCCAGGCGCAGCTCCTCGAGGATCTCGACCTCGTGTGGTACGAGGAGCCGGCCCTCGCCGACGACCTCGCGGCCTGCGCCGAGGTGGCGCGCGCCATCCGCATCCCCGTGGCCACCGGCGAGAACAACTACACGCGCTTCGAGTTCCGGGAGCTGATCGAGCGGCGGGCCGCCCGCTACCTCATGCCGGACGTGTGCCGCGCCAACGGCTACACGGAGACCATGCGCATCGGCCAGCTCGCCGCCGCGCACCAGGTCGCGCTGTCGCCCCATGTCGTCCACGAGCTCTCGCTCCACGTGGCGGCCGCCCTCCCCAACTCGTTCCTCGTGGAGTGGATCGACTGGGTCCCCGCCGATCTCTTCGAGGGCATGCCGAGGTGCGAGGCGGGCGCGTTCCGGATCTCTGATCGGCCCGGCCACGGCATCGCGCTCACGGCCGACGCGGAGAAGAAGTACAAGATGGCCTAGATGGCATCGGCCATCGTCTCCGCCCTCCACGTGCTCGCCCTGGCCCTCGGCCTGCCCGCCGTCTACCTGCGCGGCCGGGCCCTCAAGGGAAGGCTGGACCGCGACCGGATGCGACAGCTTTTTGCCGCGGACACCGTCTGGGGCATTGCCGCGGCGCTGTGGATCATCACGGGCCTCCTCCGGGCCTTCGCCGGGCTGGAAAAGGGAAGCCAGTTCTATCTCGCCTCCTCGCTTTTCTGGGCGAAGATGGCCCTCTTCCTCGCCGTCGTGCTCCTCGAGATATGGCCCATGGCCACCTTCATCCGCTGGCGCGCGCAGCTCCGCCGCGGGCAGACCCCGGACACCTCGCGGGCGCGCGCCCTCTACATCGTGAATCACGTGGAGATGGCGCTGGTCGTGCTCATCGTCTTCGTGGCCAGCTTCATGGCCCGCGGCTTCGGGATCAGATAGCGCGCCCGTCGTCGAGGAGGTCCCGGGCCATCGGCCGCGGTACAATGCGCAGGACCCGGGAGGTCCCATGATCGCCGAGAAACCAAGCGTCTGTCCCCTCGACTGCCCCGACACCTGCAGTCTCACCGTGACGGTCGAGAACGACCGCGTCGTCAAGGTGCGCGGCTCGCGCGCCAACCCGCTGACCGCAGGCGTGCTCTGCACCAAGGTCCAGACGCTGTATCCGGACTTCGTGCACGGGCCGGGCCGGCTCACCACTCCGCTCCGCCGGGTGGGGCCCAAGGGCGAGGGGCGCTTCGAGCGTGTCACCTGGGAGCAAGCGCTCGACCTCGTCCACGCGCGCGTGACTGCCGCCCTCGCCGCTCACGGACCGCAGACCGTGCTGCCGCTCAACTATGCGGGGCCCCACGGCATGCTCGCCTACGCCTCGATGGACCTGCGCTTCTTCCATCGGCTGGGCGCGACCCTGCTCGACAGAAAGCCACTGTGCGGCGGCATACGCACCGAGGCCTGGACGGGCACCTATGGCACGGTGCCTGGCATCCGGCCCGAGCAGGCCGCCCGCTCGAAGCTCATCATCGTCTGGGGCAACAACGTCACGTGGTCGAACCTCCACTTCATGCCCATCGTCAACCAGGCGAAGCGGAGCGGCGCCAAGCTGGTGGTGATCGACCCCAAGCGGATCAAGATCGCCGAGCAGGCCGATCTTCACATCGCGCTCAAGCCAGGCACCGACGTGGTCCTCGCCTGGGCCGTCGCGGCCGAGCTGGAGCGGCGAGGCGCCCTCGACCACGGCTTCATCGAGCGCCACGTCCAGGGCTTCGACGAGTTCATGGCGCGCGCGCGGCGCTACCCACCGGCTGAGGCCGCGCGGATCTGCGGCGTCCCCGAGAGCCAGATCCAGATGCTCGCCGAGTGGTATGCCACCCTCACGCCCGCGGCGATCAGCGTGGGCAACGGGCTCGAGCGCAACCAGAACGGCGGCAGCGGCATCCGGGCGATCTTTGCCCTGCCCGCGCTCGCGGGGAGATGGGGCGTGCCCGGGGCCGGCTGCATCAACGGGGCGGGCTTCGTCTTTCCCAAGACGCCGCAGCGCCTCCAGCGCCCGGACCTCGTCCCGCCCGGCACGCGTACCCTCAACATCGTGGACGTGGGGCGCCATCTGCTGGACCCGGCGCTCTCGCCGCCCATCACCGCCGTCTTCATCTACAACCACAACCCCGTCATCGTGCACCCGGACCAGAACCGCATGAAGCGGGGACTCGCGCGCGAGGATCTCTTCGCCGTCGGCATCGACGTGGTGATGACGGACAGCCTGGCCTACTGCGATGTGGTGCTGCCGGCCTCGAGCCACTTCGAGTACGCCGATCTCTACCCTGCCTATGGCCAGCACTGGCTCCAGCGGGCCGAGCCGGTGATCCCGCCCGTGGGCGAATCTCTCCCCAACACCGAGATCTTCCGCCAGCTCGCGCGACGCTTCGGCTTCACCGGGCCGGTCTTCACGGCCAGCGACGACGAGCTGATGGACGAGGCCATGGATGGCACCGACGCGCGGCTGGGCGGCCTCAAGCCGAGCCGCATCGCGACCGATCGCGCCCTACCTATGCAGATCCAGGGCGAGGAAGCCATCCTCTTCAAGAACGTCATGCCCGCGACGCCCTCGGGCAAGGTCGAGCTCGCCTCGAGCTATCTCGAGCAGAAGTACGGCGCGCGGCTGCCGGACTTCCGGCCCTTCGAGGACCGCTACCCCCTCGTCCTCATCACGCCTGCCTCGGACAAGCGGACCACCTCCACCTTCGGCGGGCTGGCGGCGAGCGACGCGACGCCGCCCCTCGAGATGCATCCGGACGACGCGCGGGCGCGCGGTCTCAGGAACGGCATGACCGTGCGCGTCTGGAACGATTTGGGTGAGGTGCACCTGCCCCTCGAGATCACGGAGGCGGTGCGGCAGGGCGTGGTCTCCTCGCTCAAGGGCGCCTGGTTCCGCACGAGCGACAATGGCCAGACCGTCTCGGCGCTGGCCCCGAGCCACCACGCCGATATCTGCGGCGGCGCCTGCTACAACGACACACGCGTGGATGTGGCCGTTCTGGAGTCTGCCCGCCTCTGAAGCCGGCCGTCGTCTCCTCCTCCATGCCCGGGTCCTCCTTTCCGGACGCAGGGCACGATGCCCTGTGCCTATCGACACGCCGCGCTGGATCTCGGGGTTTTTCGCGGACTTGCCCCCTGGCATCGCTGTTGCTCGACACTCCGCCCCTTATGGATCGAGCCGCAGGAAGACCTCGCGAAGCCCGTCGGAAGTGGAACTCGTCGCTCGAGAGCGTTCGGACTACCGAGAGCAACGAGGAGGGGACGGACATGCGGGCATTATGGTGGCGAATCGGTATCAGCAGCGTGGTGACGATCATCCTGTTCGGTGTTGCCTCCCTGAAGATCGGAACTCATCAGGTTCCCGTATCTCAGGAGTCCACGGTAACCACGACCCTTGGCGCGGAGCCGGAGCAGTCGTGGGAGGAGAGTGGTGGCCTGCGGTGAGGAGTTGACCGACGGGGCGGCCGGCTCGATGAACGCCGTCACGGTGGCAGCACCCGATCCATCTCGGAAATCCCTACCCTAGGAGGTCCCTCATGGCGATCGACCAAACGAAGCTCCAGGCGTTGCTGGGCCGCGCCGTGGTCGACATCGGCGCGAATTTCCACGCGGCTCTCATGGTCACCGGCGACAAGCTGGGACTCTTCCGCGCGCTGCGCGAGCTCGGGCCGACCACACCGGCAGACCTGGCGAAGCGGACAGGAACCCACGAGCGGTACATTCGCGAATGGCTTTCCGCGATGGCCGCGGGTGGCTACGTCACCTACGAGGCCGGCACCGCGCAGTTCTCTCTTTCGGAAGAGCAGGCGCTGGCCCTCCTCGATGCCGACCTGCCCGGCGCCTTCGTGCTGGCGCAGGCGACCGTGAAGTCGGAGCCTCGCATCACCGAGATCTTCCGTTCGGGCAAGGGCATGGGGTGGCACGAGCACGACCCCGGACTGTTCGAAGGTACCGAGCGATTCTTCCGCCCCGGGTACGCCGTCAACCTCGTGCCGACCTGGATCCCGGCGCTGGAAGGCGTCCAGGCAAAGCTCGAGAAGGGCGGCCGCGTCGCCGACGTCGGCTGTGGTCACGGGTCCTCGACGATCCTCATGGCCAAGGCGTTCCCCGCCTCGCGCTTCGTGGGCTTCGACTACCATGCCCGCTCGATCGAGTGGGCGCGCCAGGCCGCGAAGCGTGAGGGGGTCGGCGACCGCGTTGGATTCGAGACCGCGAGCGCCAAGGACTATCCCGGCACGGGCTACGACCTCGTGGCCTTCTTCGACTCCCTGCACGACATGGGCGATCCCGTCGGGATCGCGCGCCACGTGCGCCAGTCCCTGGCCCCCGAGGGGACGTGGCTGCTCGTCGAGCCGTTCGCGCACGACCGGCTCGAGGAAAACCTGAACCCCGTCGGACGGATGTACTACGCAGCGTCGACGATGCTCTGCACGCCGAACTCGCTGTCGCAGGAAGTGGGGGCGGCGCTCGGGGCCCAGGCCGGTGAAGCCCGCTTGAAAAAGGTCGCCACGGAGGCCGGATTCACACGGTTCCGGCGAGCTTCGGAGACCCCGTTCAACCTCGTGCTCGAAGCCCGGGCCTGACGAACGAAAGTTCGGAGGGGGCGTCGACCGCCCCCTCCGAGGCCGTCTCTCCGTTCTCGTGAATTCAGTGTGGGCGATGGCCCACGAGCGAGGCCTCGAGCGAGCGCCGGTCCGCACGGGTGAGGGCGCGCTCCATAGCCGGGGTAAGCAGGCGCACGTGCGGAATCTCCACCAGGTGTTCGGGGATCCACCAGAGGTCAGCGTCAGAGACCATCCACCCGGGACGGCGTCGATCGAAGCTGGCGAGGTTGACCGGGCGAGAATAGGCTCGCAGCGTCCGCTCGCGTCGCAGGTTGAGGTAGCCCTCGAAGTAGCTCATGACCAGCTCGCGCGCGTTCTGGTAGACAGGCTCACGGTAGCGCAGCCCCGAGTGGTTCGACTTGGCAATGGCCCCCCAACGCCCCCGGACGCGGAAAACCGCGATGACGTGGTCCATATCCTGGACGGCTTCGAGGTCGAGGAGGAGGGGCGGGAATCCCAGCACGCGAAGCGCTACGGCCGCAAAGATCGCGCCCTCGAGGCAGTGAGCCGTGCCCTCGCGCAGAATCCGGCGCGGCGACCACGCGGTCTGGGCCCTGTGGTAAGGCATGGCGTCGAGCGCGCGCTGTATGCCCCGGGGAGTCTTGAGCGCGCGCAGGCGCCGAAGCTCGAGCGAGGTAAAGCCTCCGGCCTTCATCCGGCTCAGTGAGTCACCGGGGGCTCGGCATGGACCGGAGGCGGCTCGGAGGGCACGCCCGCGAAGCGTTCGCGGAGTCGCATCCAGAGCGTGAGCCGTGACCAGTCGGCCTCGCGGACATATTGTCGGCTCTCCGGATCTATCCAGGGATTGGGCAAGAAAACCGTCATCATCTGCTCGCCCGCGCCGTTCCACATGCGCACGCCCCACGAGCCGGGGCGGCCGGCCCGGTCGAGAGCACGGAAGAAGCCGGCGCGCGCGCAGCGCCGGCGCGCGGCCAGCGCGGACGGCGTGGGCAGGCCGGCGCTGCCCCGGTTCTCTCCGATGCACAGATGGAAATGCCAGCCTTCGTCGCCGTCCACCTGCACGGTGACATAGCCGTCGAGCAGCGAGACCCTGGGGGGCGAGGCAAAGCGGCCCTCGAAAACCGCGCCCTCGATGCACGGACCGAAGGTCACCTCGCCCCAGTGCTCCTCGAAGAGCTCGCGCAGGAGCGCGAGGAGGGTCGGCTCGGCGCACTCGACCTCGAAGTACTCCGTGCGCGTCCCATCGAGACCGGTCTCCGTGACCATCATCGCGGGAAACTTACCACGGCCGAGCCCGGGCGGCGCCGGTATCATGGGAACCGCGCGGGGAGACCACGCATCAGAACATGTGGCGTGCGACGTGCGTTGCAACGGCCGGCTGACATCCCCTGACGATCGCCTCGGAGGCTCCATGGGCACACCCCTCGCTCCCGATCTCCTGCAGAGGATCCACGCCTACTGGCGCGCCGCGAACTATCTTTCGGTGGGTCAGATCTACCTGATGGACAACCCGCTCCTCAAGACCAAGCTCCGCCTCGAGCACGTCAAGCCCCGGCTGCTCGGCCACTGGGGGACGACGCCCGGGCTCAACTTCATCTACGTGCACCTCAACCGCCTGATCAAGGCGCACGACCTGTCCGTCATCTACATCACGGGGCCGGGTCATGGCGGACCCGGCATCGTGGCCAACACCTACCTCGAGGGCACCTACAGTGAGATCTATCCCCACGTCCCGCAGGACGAGGCAGGCCTCAAGCGCCTCTTCACCCAGTTCTCCTTCCCGGGCGGCATCCCGAGCCATGCCGCTCCGGAGACACCCGGCTCCATCCACGAGGGAGGTGAGCTCGGCTACGCCCTCTCCCATGCCTATGGGGCGGCCTTCGACAATCCCGATCTCCTGGTGGCCGCCGTCGTGGGTGACGGCGAGGCGGAAACGGGGCCGCTCGCCACGAGCTGGCACTCGAACAAGTTCCTGAACCCTGTGCATGACGGCGCCGTGCTCCCCATCCTCCATCTCAACGGCTACAAGATCGCGGGCCCCACCGTTCTCGCGCGCCTGCCTCACGACGAGCTGGACGCGCTCCTGCGCGGCTATGGCCACGCCCCCCGCTACGTCGAGGGTCACGAGCCCGAGCTCATGCATCAGAAAATGGCCGAGGCGCTGGATGAGTGCCTGGCGGAGATCACCCGCATCCAGAAAGAGGCGCGCGCCAAGGGCTTCACGGATCGGCCACGCTGGCCGGTGATCGTGCTTCGCTCGCCCAAGGGCTGGACGGGCCCCAAGGTCGTCGACGGCGAGGAGATCGAAGGTACCTTCCGCTCCCATCAGGTGCCCCTGGCGGAGCTCGCCGAGAAGCCGGAGCACCTCGAGATGCTCGAGCAGTGGATGAAGAGCTACAAGCCGGAGGAGCTCTTCGATGCTGCGGGCCGGTTCAAGGCCGAGCTGCAGGCCCTGGCGCCCACCGGGCCGCGTCGCATGGGCGCCAACCCGCATGCCAACGGCGGCCTGCTTCTCCGCGATCTCAGGCTGCCCGACTTCCGCGCGTACGCGGTGAAGGTCACCAGGCCAGGCGCGGTCACGGCAGAAGCCACGCGGATCCAGGGCCGCTTCATCCGCGACGTTCTCATGCTCAACGCCGACTCGCGAAATTTCCGCGTGGTCAGCCCCGACGAGCTCACCTCCAACCGGTGGAACGATGTCTTTGAAGTGACGGATCGCTGCTCGACGGCGGAGATCCTCCCCACCGACGACCACGTCTCTCCCGACGGCCGCGTGATGGAGATGCTCTCCGAGCACCAGTGCGAGGGGTGGCTCGAGGGCTATCTCCTGACGGGCCGGCACGGATTCTTCTCCTGCTACGAGGCCTTCATCCACATCGTGGACTCGATGTTCAACCAGCACGCCAAGTGGCTCAAGGTCACGCGCGAGATCCCCTGGCGGCGCCCCATCGCCTCTCTCAACTATCTCCTCACCTCGCATGTGTGGCGCCAGGACCACAACGGCTTCAGTCACCAGGACCCGGGCTTCATCGACCACGTCGTCAACAAGAAGGCCGAGGTCATCCGCGTCTACCTGCCCCCCGACGCCAACTGTCTGCTCTCCACCACCGACCACTGCCTGCGTAGCCGCAACTACGTCAACGTCATCGTGGCCGGCAAGCAGCCGGCGCCTCAGTGGCTCAGCATGGACGCGGCGGTCGAGCACTGCGCGGCGGGCGCCGGCATCTGGAGGTGGGCGAGCACGGATCCAGACAGGGAGCCCGATGCCGTGCTGGGCTGCGCGGGAGATGTGCCTACCCTGGAGACCCTGGCCGCCGTCGACATCCTCCGCGCGTGGGTGCCGGAGCTGACGGTGCGCGTGGTCAACGTGGTCGACCTGATGGCGCTACAGTCGGAGAGCGAGCACCCGCACGGCCTTCCCGACGCCGAGTTCGACGCCCTCTTCACCCGCGACAAGCCCGTCATCTTCGCCTATCACGGCTACCCCTGGCTGATTCACCGCCTGACCTACCGGCGCACCAACCACGAGAACTTCCACGTCCACGGTTACCGCGAGGAGGGCACGACCACCACGCCCTTCGACATGACGGTGCTGAACCGCCTCGACCGCTTCCACCTGGTCGAGGCCGTGGTGACCCGCGTGCCTTCCGTGGCCGCGCGGGTGGCCGATGTCCAGGCGCGGGTGCGGGAGATGCTCGCCAAGCATCGGGCCTACGTCACCACCCACGGCAATGACCTACCCGAGGTGCGCGACTGGCAGTGGAGCGGGGGCGGCCAGACGCCCCGACCCTGAATCAGGGCTTGGGCGAGGGTGAGCTGGAATCGGCCGGCGTCGCGCGCTCGGCCGCGCCGGGCTTGACGGGGACGTAGAGCACCGAGGGACGGTTCTTGCCGCCCTGCGGGTAGAGGTCCATCAGGTCGTAGACGAGGAGCGGCATCTTGGTGTTGACGGAAAGTCCCAGCTGCTGCGCCGTCGGCACGATGATGGGAAAGTCATGGGTCCATCGCCCTTCCGAGAGCACCCTGGCGATCTCGATGGCCTTCTTCGGCGGATGGTGCTTGCGCAGGATCTCGGCGGTGAAGATGCCCACCTGGATTCGCGCCATCTGGGCCACGTCCGCGAGCACGAGCATCTGATCGCTCACGCCGGCCACCCCCTTGGCCTGGACCATGCGGACGATGGAGCCGGCCGGCATGTCGCCCACCACCGGATCCACGGGACCGAGCACGGCGTTGTTGTCCATCACGATCTCGTCGGCGGCCAGGGCGATGAGGGTGCCGCCGCTCATCGCGTAGTGGGGCACGAACACCGTGACCTTGGCCTTGCGCTCCACGAGGGCCTTGGCGATCTGCTCGGCGGCCAGCACGTGGCCGCCCGGCGTGTGGAGGATGACGTCGATAGGCTGGTCCTCGGGCGTGAGCCGGATGGCGCGCAGGACAGCCTCGGAGTCCTCGATGCTGATGCTGCTGGACACGGGCACGCCGAAGAAGCTCACCACCTCCTGCCGGTGGATGAGGGCGATGACCCGTGACTTGCGCTCCTGCTCGAACTGCTTGAGCACCTGCGCGCGCTTGGCGGAGAGCCGGCTCGGCCCGTAGACCTGCTGGACGATCACTCCGAGAAGGACGAGCCAGAAGAGGATCTTGACGGCGCTCGTGAAACCGTACCAGAAGCCGACCCAGCGCCCCTGCCCGCCCCCGTTCATCCCGGCTATTCCGGAACGCTCTGCAGCGCGAAGACGGCGGGGATCAGCCCCCCCTCGGGCATGGGCCCGAACCACTTCTCGTAGATGGGCACCACCTCGGCCGAGCGGTACAGGCGCGCAAGCACCCGGTTGACGGCGAGCCGGAAGGGCGAATCATTGCGTCGCACCACGAAGGCATAGGGCTCGTAGGAGAGGTAGTCGTCGAGGAGGGCGAGCTTTCCGGGATCTCTGGCGGAGGTCCGCAGCCCCGCCAGGATCACGCGGTCCGAGGCATAGGCGTCGATCTTGCCGGCCTCGAGGGCGGCCAGGGCCTCGGGATGGTCCTTGACCGCGAAGATCGTCGCGTTCGTGATGGAGAGCCGCTTGAGCGTTTCCCCGAGCACGCGCTCGGTGGTCGTGGTCTGGACAACTGCGATGCGCTTGCCCGCGAGCTGGGCCGGGCGCTGGATGCCCGAGGCTGCCGTCACGAGCAGGCTGGCCCCGTCGACGAAGGTCAGGTTGGTGAAGTCGACCTGCGCCTCCCGTGAGAGCGTGCGCGTGGTCGATCCGCACTCGATGTCCACGCGCCCGCTGACCACGGCCGAGATGCGGGCGTCCGGGGGGAGCTTGACCCATTTGATCTCGAGCTTGGGAAGATTCAGCTCGCGCTGGATGCCCGCGGCGATCTCCCGGCAGAGATCGATGGAGTAGCCGGCCGGCTTGCCGTCAGGTCCGAGAAAGGAGAAGGGCTTCGCGGCCTCGCTGTAGCCGATGGCGATGGTGCTGGCGCGTCGGATCTTGAACAGCGTGTCGGTGTCCGCGGCCGCCACCGGCGCCGCGAAGACTGCAAGCAGGAGAGCGACGGTGAGGAGTGCCCGCATGTCCCGTCCATCTTATCACGCACGTCCCTTGCCTAGCCTCCCGCCGATGCCGAGTCTCGCGCTGCGTACGTGACATTTCGAGCCAAGCCGTCCTGCGGCAAGGCGAGGGCTGCGCAGATCTGGCGAAGCACATTGGCCCAGTACGCTACCAGTCGAGGCGGGATTCCAGCACGATGCCTTGACGCCGGCGAACCCAGCGCGTGATGCGGACGACGTGGAAGAAGCCCCAGAGGGCCAGGCGCAGGGTGGGCGACAGGAGGCCGAAGGAGCCGCCCGCCAGCACGCCGGTGACCGCGTCCACCATCTTGAACTTGTCCCGCGGGCGCAGGAACACGTCGACGAAGGCGCGGTCGTAGAAGGACTCGATGAAGCGGTCGAAGTGCCGGGTGCCCCGGCGAATGGCGCGCTCGTAGCCGCGGAATTGCCACGCCCCCAACCGTCCCGCGCGCATGCCCCGGCAGATGGCCTGGGCCGCGAGCTCCGCGGACTGCAGGGCGAGAAAGACGCCGGGAGAGAAGATGGGATCCACGAAGCCCCCGGCATCCCCGACGCACACGAAGCGGTCGCCCGTCATCGGATCGACGGTATAGGCGAAGTTCGCCGCGGAGTGGAGCTCGGTGACCCGGACGGCGCCGCGCAGGTTGTCGCGCACGGCCTGGCAGCGCTCGATCATCTCGGCGAAGAGCGTCTCGAGGTCGCCCGGGCGCCCCTTGACCGTGCGCTGATGAAGCACACAGCCCACGCTCGTCTCGTCGCGAGCGAGCGGGATGTACCAGAACCACCCCTCGGGGAAATAGTAGATACGGACGTGTCCCTCCTCCCGCCCCGGGAAGCGATGGCTTCCTCGGTAGTAGGCGTAGAGGGCGACCTTGCCGGTGCCCCGCCGCGGCCGGCGCTGGCCCTGCCGCGTGGTCAGGAAGCAGTCGCGCCCGCTCGCGTCCACGAGGCAGGCCGCGCGGAGCTCCTGCGCTCCGGCGCCATCGCGGATGCGCGCGCGGACGCCGTCCCTGTCGAAGGTCACCGTCTCGACGGTGGCGGGCTGGCACACCGTCACGCCGGGCTGGGCGGCCGCGTGCTCGAGCAGGATCTCATCGAACTCCGCGCGATGGACGTCGAGGGTGTACGACGGCCAGGGGCGCCCCGGACGAAAGTCGAACATGGTCGACTCGTCCGTTTCCTGGTCGTGGAAGGCGGCGCCGTACTTGACCTGGAAGCCGTGGGCGAGCACGCGCTCGAGCACTCCCATGCGCTCGAGGATCTGCATGCACGTGGGGATGAGGGACTCGCCCACGCGGAAGCGCGGGAAGACCTCGCGCTCTACCACGGCCACCCTGAGCCCACCCTGGGCGAGAAAGGTGGCGGTCGCGCTTCCCGCGGGGCCGCCGCCGACCACGATAACGTCGACGTCGTGGCGGGTTGTCTTCGGATCGCCGGGGAGGCGGCTGCCGGAGTCCAGCTTCACGGCTCGCATTCTACCGCGGCGTGAGTGCAGGGTCCGCGCAGCAAGTAGCGGCAAGGGGGTAGATCTCATGAATCATCGAACGCCGCGTGCGCTCCTGAACAGTCTTCTTGCGGTCCTCACCGAGCTTGTCAGCACGCGCCCGGCTGTCCAGGACCAGGAGTGCTTCATTCGGTCCAGCTCAGCCAAGACGCCGAACAGGGGAGGGCGGCCCGGAAGACTCGACCCGACCCGCACGGGCGTCTTGCTGATCTTCGCGGCGATCTCCGGGGGAAGCGCGGGTTCGGCCATCCGCTTTGCGCTTGCCCCGCAGACCCATTCGGCTCCATCTTCTCCAAGAGGAAAGTGATCCTCCATTCCCGGCGTGCGCTTCACGAGGGAGACGGTCCACTGGTGGCCCGGAATCCATGGAAATCGGGTCGTCCGCACGCCGAGTCCCAGGTTACGAATGGTGGCAATGAACCACTCGCGATCGAAAAGAACGGCTTGGCTGAAGTCGGATTCACTCGTATATAGACAATACACTTCGGGAAGGAAAGGGAAGCTGGCCCTGTCAAAGAAGAACCAAGACGTGAAGACCATCCCGCGGGGGGCAAGGACCCGCCTTATCTCACTGAGATAGTACTCGGCCTGAGCCCTCGTTAGATGGGTGAACACTGAATGGGCAATGACCAGCGTGAATTCCCCGTCATTCGCTGGCAATGGCAGAGCGAGCTGCAATCTATTCCCCGGAGCATAGTTCGGAGAGTAGACATCATGGTGGAAGAATCGAAAATTCGGATCGACCAGGCTCAAATTTTCTTGGCACCATTCGACGAGTCCTTTGTTGACATCGATCCCTACATAGCGGCGTGGCTTAGGATCTTGCTGGAGGAGCTGCCGCGCCACTCGGCCGCAGCCGCACCCGAAATCGAAGACGGTCTCGTACGTTTCAAGAGGAATGTCGAATCCTGCATAGATCGGGGTGCCGCTGGGATTTTCGTAGTCTGCGGGATCCGTCGGCCCGACCCACGTCCGGAGTTCGAGGGGAGGTAGTGGAATGAGACCGGGTGGGGTCATAGGTGAGCTCCTAGTTCGTCAGCGGACCGGCCTTTTCCCGCAATGTTCGGACGCGAAGTGCGGCAAGCCGTAACCTACACGGTCGCGATCACAGGATCAAGAGCGCGAAGCGTGCTGCGATCCAGGAGGGGACGGCATCGGGCCGACTCTCTTCATGCCCATATGCCCGGCCAGTCTTGAGGGGCCCCGTCTCCGCCCCAGGGCCGGCGGCGCAAGCGATGTCCAGTGTTTCCTGCTACTCTCTGACTTTGCGATGCGGGATCCTTGACCGTCCACCGTGCCGAGGCTACTCTCGCTTCGTTTTCTCCTCTCACAGGGTCCCAGGTCACGGAGGCCGGTTATGGTGAAGCGAGCGGCAGTGGAGAGCACCGCGGAGGCCTACCTCGAGCTGCTGGCCGCGCGCGGCATCGAGTATCTCTTCGCCAACGCGGGCACGGACTTCGCGCCCCTCATCGAGGCCTACGCGAAGCGGGGCGCTCAGGGACAGACGAGCCCGCGGCCGCTGACCATCCCGCACGAGACGCCGGCCGTGGCCATGGCCCACGGGTACACCATGGTCTCGGGACGACCGCAGGCGGTCATGGTCCACGTCATCGTGGGCGCGGGCAACGCCGTCGGCGGCATCATCAATGCCGCGCGATGCAACGTGCCCATGCTCTTCAGCGCCGGACGCAATCCCATCACGGAATACGGCTTGCCGGGCAGCCGTGACCGTCACATTCACTGGGCGCAGGAGTCCTTCGACCAGGCAGGCATGGTCCGCGAGTTCGTGAAGTGGGACTACGAGCTGCGCGGCTTCTCCCAGCTGGAGACGGTGGTGGATCGCGCCCTCACGCTCGCGCAGGCGGAGCCGCAGGGTCCCGTGTACCTGACCCTGCCGCGCGAGGTATTGTCCGAGCGGCACGAGACCTTCGAGTATGCCGATCCCGCCCGCGCGGTGACGCCGGGCCCGGTCGTCCCCGCCCCCGAGGTGGTGGCGGAGGCCGCGCAGCTCCTCGCCGCCGCCGGCAACCCGCTCATCATCGTCAAGGCGGCCGGACGCGACCCGCGCGCCGTTCCCGCCCTCGTGGCCCTGGCGGAGGCGCTGGGCGCGCCGGTCTTCGAGCAGGCCAATACCTACATCAATTTCCCCCAGGACCACGCCCTCCACGCCGGATTCGATCCCGCGCCGCACCTGGAGGAGGCCGACGTCATCCTCGTCGTGGAGTCGGACGTGCCCTGGTTCCCCAATCTCAAGCGGCCCAGGCCGGAGACGAAGATCGTTCACCTCGGCATCGATCCCCTCTTCTCCCGCTACCCCATACGCGGGTTCCCCGCTGACCTGGCCCTGGCCGGCACGCCGCGTCTGGCCCTGGCCGCTCTGGCCGAGGCCGTGGCCCAGCGCGTGGATGCGTCGAGTCGGGCGAAGAGACGGACGCGCTGGGAAGCCGAGCACACCCGCGTCCAGCAGGCGGCGGCGGCGCGCGCCAAGGCCGTGCAGTCCGACACGCCGATCGACATGGCGTGGGTCTCGCGCTGCGTGGGCGATCTCGTGGACGACAAGACCATCGTGGTCAACGAATACGATCTGGATCCGACCCAGTGCCGCTTCACGCGGCCGGGCAGCTTCTTCGGGGCCCCGCCCTCGGGCGGGCTGGGCTGGGGACTGGGGGCCGCGCTCGGGGCCAAGCTGGCGGCGCCGGATCACACGGTCATCTGCTGCGTGGGCGACGGTTCGTACATCTTCGGCGCGCCCACCGCCGCGCACTTCGTCGCCCGCGCCCACAATCTGCCCGTGCTCTTCGTGGTCTTCAACAACCGGACATGGAATGCCGTCAAGCGCGCGGTGCAGACCCACGCGAAAGACGGCTGGGCGGTCAAGACCGACTCCATGCCCCTCACCCGCCTCGAGCCCGCCCCCGACTACGAGATGATCTGCCGCGCCTCCGGCGGGCACGGCGAGCGGGTCGAGGACCCCGCCGACCTCGCGGCGGCGCTCCAGCGCGCCCTCCGCGTCGTCCGCGAGGAGAAGCGCCAGGCCCTCCTCAACGTGATCTGCAAGAAGCCATGAGAATCCTGGCCACGGGGCCGAGCGGATCGCGCGAGGAGCTCGAGGCCCTCCGCGAGGCCGGACACGAGGTGGTCATCGGGCGCCCGCT
>Ga0137397_10001534_pt1 | contig 16148 bp, 18 predicted proteins | sample czorhiz116metaG_FD_106658 | JGI IMG/M metagenome (GOLD analysis project Ga0137397, IMG submission 106658) | Vadose zone soil microbial communities from Angelo Coast Range Reserve, California, USA - czorhiz1.16 metaG | ecosystem: Environmental > Terrestrial > Soil > Vadose zone | place: USA... | reverse complement strand
CTCGCCGACAAGATCCTCGACGAGCTGACGTCGCGCGGCCTCACCTACGAGCAGGACGGCGCGCTCTGGTTCCGCTCCTCCGAGGTCGGCGAGGAGGACACCGACGACAAGGACCGCGTGCTGCGACGCACCGCCGGCGGCCCCACCTACTTCGCGGTGGACATCGCCTACCACCACTACGTCAAGTTCGCCGGCGCCGACCGCTTGATCAATCTCCTCGGTCCCGATCATCACGGCTACGTCGCGCGTATCCGCGCCGCCATGCAGGCGCTCGGGCATCCACCGGAGGCGTTCGAGGTGCTGCTGGTGCAGCTCGTCACGCTCCTGCGCGACGGCCAGCCCGTGCGGATGTCCAAGCGGCGCGGCGAGTTCGTGCTGATGGACGAGCTGCTGGAGGAGGTCGGCCGCGACGCCGCGCGCTTCACCTTCCTCACCCGGCGCCACGACAGCCCGCTCGAATTCGACCTCGCGGTGGCCACGCGCCAGTCGAGCGACAACCCCGTCTACTACGTGCAGTACGCGCACGCGCGTATCCGCTCGATCGCGCGGCAGGCGGCCGAGCAGGGAATCGCCGTGCCCGCGTGGGAGGCGATCGACCTGGCCCCGCTGACCGAGCCCGAGGAGCAGGCGCTCATCAAGCGGCTGCTCGACTACCCGGAGGTCGTGCGCGGCGCCGCCCGCGCCCGCGAGCCGCATCGCATCGCGTTCTGGCTCCAGGAGCTGGCGGGCATGTTCCATCCCTATTACAAGGCGCACCGGGTGATCCAGGACGACCATCGCCTGATGCTCGCGCGCTTCGCGCTGTGCGCGGCGGTCGGGCAGGTGATCGCCTACGGCCTCGAGCTGCTCGGCGTGTCCGCGCCGGAGACGATGTGATGGCGGCGCGCCGCCGCGGCAGCCGGACCGGCACGTTCCTGGTGCTGAGCGGGATCGCCGGCGTGCTGACCGCGACGTTCCTGGCGGGCGTGTGGACGGGCCACAACTGGCCGGTGCTCATCGGCCGCGCGAAGGCGCCGGCCACCGAGCCGGCGGCCGGCAAGCGCGGCGTCGCCGAGCGGCCGAAGCCCGCCGACGCGCTGCCGGCGCTGACCTTCTACGACGAGCTGAAGGCGCCGCTCACGGCGCCGCCGCCGCTTCCCCCGCGCGCCAGGCCGGCGCGCCCGCCGGAGCCCGCGCGCCGCGAGATCGCTCCCGAGTCGCCATCAGCCGCGGCGGACGTCGCGCCCGCGCGGCCCGCGCCCGCGCTGCTGGCCCGCGTCGAACCGATCGAGCCGCCGGCGGCGTCGGACGGCACCGGCGCGCGCTTCACCATCCAGGTCGCGGCCTATAACGCGCGGACGCCGGCCGACGCGCTGCGCGCCACGCTGGCCGCCGCCGGCCACGACGCGCGCGTGGTCGAGGCGGTCACGCCCGGCGGCGTGCGCTATCGCGTCCAGGTCGGCGCGTTCGTCACCCGGCCGGCCGCCCAGGACGCCGCCGTGCGGCTGTCGGCCGAGCGCTCGCTGGCCACCTTCGTCACCACGCGCTGAGGCGATGGCGCGCCCGGGGCGGGTCCTCATCAGCGAGCCGGAGCTCAAGGCGCGGATCGCCGAGCTCGGGGCCGATATCGCGCGCGACTACGGCGGCCACCCCGGCCGCAGCCCCATCCTCGTCGGCGTGCTGCAGGGCGCCTTCCTGTTCATGGCCGACCTGATCCGCGCCACGCCCATCGATCTCACGACCGATTTCATCGGCGTGGTCAGCTACGCCGGCGCCCAGTCCACCGGCCACGTGCGCATCGTGTCGGACCTGAGCGTGTCGATCGAGGGCCGCGACGTGGTGGTCGTCGAGGACATCGTCGACACCGGCCTCACGCTGACCTACCTCAAGCGCACGCTGGAGGCGCGCCACCCGCGCTCGCTCAAGGTCTGCGTGCTGGTGGACAAGATCGAGCGGCGCAAGGTGGACGTCGGCCTCGACTACGTCGGGTTTACCATCCCCAACGTCTTCGTCGTCGGCTACGGCTTCGACCACGAGGGCCTCTACCGCAACCTTCCCTACGTGGCGGCGCTCGACGGAGAGTGATCCGGCGGGCAGCCGGGCGCGGTGCGTCATTGGAGCGCCGTGCTACAATCGGATTCGCATGAACCAGGTCTACAAAAACCTCGCCCTGTTCATGGTGATCGGCCTCATCGTCATCCTGCTCTTCACCGTGTTCAGCACCTCGCAGCAGGGCGGGCAGGAATCGCCCAACTTCTCGGAATTCCTGCGTCACGTCGAGCTCGGCCGCGTGGAGTCGGTGACGATCCGCGGCAACCTCGTGACCTACACGCTGAAGGACGGCGGGCAGCCGCTCAGGACCTTCATCGTCGACTACCCCGACCTCATCAAGATGTTGCGCGAGCGGGGCGTCCGCATCGCGGTGAAGCCGCCGGACTCGAACCCCTGGTACACGATCGTGCTCCAGTGGTTCCCGATGCTGCTCTTCATCGGCGTCTGGATCTTCTTCATGCGCCAGATGCAGGGCGGCGGCGCCAAGGCGCTGTCGTTCGGCAAGGCCCGAGCGCGCCTGATCTCCGAGAAGCAGAACAAGATCACGTTCCAGGACGTCGCCGGTGTCGACGAGGCCAAGGAAGAGCTTCGCGAGATCATCGATTTCCTGAAGGATCCACAGAAGTTCCAGAAGCTCGGCGGCAAGATCCCCAAGGGCGTGCTCCTCGTCGGCCCTCCCGGCACGGGGAAGACGCTTCTGGCAAAAGCGATTGCCGGTGAAGCGAACGTTCCGTTCTTCTCGATTTCCGGATCCGACTTCGTCGAGATGTTCGTCGGCGTGGGCGCCTCCCGCGTGCGCGACCTCTTTGAACAAGGCAAGAAGCACGCGCCCTGCATCATCTTCATGGACGAGATCGACGCGGTCGGCCGGCACCGCGGCGCCGGCCTCGGCGGCGGCCACGACGAGCGCGAGCAGACGCTGAACCAGCTCCTGGTCGAGATGGACGGCTTCGAGACGAATGAAGGCGTCATCCTGATCGCCGCCACGAACCGGCCCGATGTCCTCGATCCCGCGCTGCTGCGGCCCGGCCGTTTCGACCGGCAGGTGGTGGTGCCGCGCCCCGACGTGAAGGGCCGCGAGGAAATTCTGCGCGTGCACGCCCGCCGCATCCCGCTGGCGCCCAACGTAGACCTCAAGGTGCTGGCGCGCGGCACGCCGGGCTTCTCGGGCGCGGACCTCGCCAACCTCGTCAACGAGGCGGCGCTGCTGGCCGCGCGGCAGAACAAGAAGCTCGTCGAGATGCTCGACTTCGAGAACGCCAAGGACAAGGTCCTCATGGGCGTCGAGCGGCGCTCCATGATCATCAGCGACACCGAGAAGCAGACGATCGCCTACCACGAGGCCGGCCACGCCCTGGTGGCGGACTTCCTGCCGGGCGCCGACCCGCTGCACAAGGTGACGATCATCCCGCGCGGCCGCGCGCTCGGCCTCACCCTGCAGCTGCCGATGGACGACAAGTACAACTACTCGCGCGACTACCTGATCAACCGCATCACGATCCTGCTCGGCGGGCGCTCGGCGGAGGAGATCGTCCTCAAGCAGCAGACGACCGGCGCCGGCGACGACCTCGAGAAGGCCACCGAGATGGCCCGCAAGATGGTCTGCGAGTGGGGCATGTCGGACGTGCTGGGGCCGCTGACCTTCGGCAAGAACGAGGAGCACATCTTCCTCGGGCGCGAAGTGGCGCGGGCCAAGGACTACAGCGAGGAGACCGCGCTGGCCATCGACGGCGAGATCAAGCGCATCGTCGTGGACTGCGCGACGCGGGCCCGGCAGATCATCGAGGAGAACATCGAGAAGCTGCACGCCCTGGCGCGGGCCCTCCTGGAGCGCGAGTCGCTCGACTCCGAGGAGATCGCGCGGATCCTGCGCGCGCAACCGTTCCAGGAAGCGCCCGCGACCGCCTAGGACGCGACCCCCGGCGTGGCCGGGGTGCTCGCCGTTGACCGGGTTGGTGCCAGTCATGTCGCGTGAGCACGTCGCCGATCTCGCGGGCGTCCCCGTAGGCCGCGCCTACCCCGTGGCCGTCATGGGTGTGATCAACGTGAGCCCGGAGTCCTTTCACGCAGGATCCGTCCGCCGCGACGCCGACGTCCTCGCCACGGCGCTGGCCATGGTCGAGGCGGGCGCCGCGCTCATCGACGTGGGCGCGCGATCCACCGCGCCGTATCTCGCGACCGAGATCACGCCGTCCGAGGAAGCCTCGCGTCTCGGCCGCGCCATCGAGCGACTCGCCGCGAAGCTGCCCGTGCCGATCTCCGCGGACACCTGCCGTTCGGAGCCGGCGCGCGTCGCGCTCGAAGCGGGGGCGCGCGTGATCAACGACGTCTCCACGCTGCGTGATCCGGGCGTCGCGCACCTCGTCGCTCAGCACTCCGCGTCGCTTGTCCTCATGGCCGCTGCGCCGGTCGGCGACGGGCGGCGGGCCGGGGGGCGGGGGGGCCGGCGACCACAAGGCCGGAGCGTAGACCGGCTGACGCAAGACCTTCGTTCCGCTGCGCGTGCCGACGTTGGGAGGGAAATGGGTCGGCGGCCCCCCCGCCCCCCGGCCCGCCGCCCGTCGCCGGCCCCCGTGGTGATCATCCGGAAGATCTTGGCGGAGGGGCTTCGACGGGCGCGCGTCGCCAATATTCCGCAGCGACGGATCGTGGTTGATCCGGGCATCGGCTTCTTCCGCGACGAGCGGCAGCCGTGGGATCAGTGGGATGCGGCGGTGCTCGTCGGCCTCGCCTCGCTTCGCTCGCTTGGCCGACCGGTGTGCGTGGGCGTGTCTCGCAAGTCCTTCATCGGCGCGATTCTCGATGCTCCCGATACCGCGGATCGGCTGGCGGGGTCGCTGGCGGCGACGGCGATCGCGGTGGTCAACGGGGCGGCGGTGATCCGTACGCACGACGTGGCGGAGACGCGAGACGTGGTCCGTGTCGCGGAGCGGCTGCGGCGGGGGGTGCCCCGGTGAACGGGGTGATCGGGGCGCTGCGGTGGCGGGATGTCGTCGACATCGTCGTGGTGGCGGCGCTCATCTATCGCGTGCTGACGTTGTTTCGGGGGACGCGCGCGGTGCAGATCACGATCGGGCTCGGGGTAGTGGGGGCGGCGGCGGCGGCGGCGCGGGCGTTCGAGCTGACGAGCCTGGGGTGGATCCTCGATCACTTCTGGTCGTTCTGGGTCGTGGCGCTGCTCGTGGTGTTCCAGCCGGAGCTGCGCCGGGCGCTGGGGTGGATCGGGCAGGCCTCGCTGCTGCAGCGGCTCACGGCCACCGCGGAGCACGCGCAGGTGGTGGAGGAGATCGCGCGCGCGGCGGACTCGCTGGCGGCGCGGCGGATCGGCGCGCTGATGGTCGTGGAGCGCGCGACCGGCCTGCGCCAGCTCGCCGAGCTCGGCGTGGCGCTCGACGCGCTCGTCTCCTCGGACCTGCTGACCAGCCTGTTCCTGCCGTACTCACCCTTGCACGACGGCGCGGTGATCGTCCAGGGCGGGCGCGTGGTGGCCGCCGGCTGCTTCCTGCCGCTCTCGCGCAACACGCAGCTCGGGCGCACGCTCGGCACGCGGCACCGCGCCGCGCTCGGCATTGCCGAGGAGACGGACGCCATCGCCCTCATCGTCTCCGAGGAGACGGGCGGCATCTCGATCGCCGTCTCCGGGCGGATCGAGCCCGTGGCCGATGCCGACGCGCTCCGTCACCGCCTCAAGGAGCTGCTGGGCGTGCCGGAGGGCCGGAGCGGCGAGCATGTCGGGCTTCGCGCCCTGCGGCGGCGCTGGAGCCGCGGCTGAGAATGCTGCGCGCCCTGGTCGAGCACTGGCAGCTCAAGCTCCTGGCGCTCCTGCTCGCGCTCGCGCTGTGGTTCTTCGTGGGTAGCGCCGAGCGCACTGAGATCGCCCTGGCGCTACCGGTCGAGTACGTCGGCCTCGAGGGCCCCCTGACGCTCGACGGGCCCCGCCGCGAGATGGTGGACGTCCAGATCCAGACCTCGCGCTGGGCGGCCGCCCAGGTCAGCCCGGCCACCGTCCGCGTCCGCGTGGACGTCAGCGGGCTGCGCGAGGGCGACAACCTCGTCCACCTGGTGCCCGAGAGCGTGCAGGCGCCGCCCGGCGTCCGCGTGACGCGGCTGACGCCCGCCTGGGCGACCGTGCGGACGACCCGCGCGGCCACCCGGACGGTGCAGGTGGTGCCCCAGGTCCAGGGCCGGCCGGCCGCCGGCCACGTCCTGGGGCCCGTCGTGGTCGACCCTGCAACTGTCCAGATCAAGGGCCCTCGCACTACAATCGAAGGGCGGACGATCGTCGAGACGCTGCCGGTCGACGTCTCGGGACGCCGCGCACCGGTGACCCAGACCGTGGGGCTGGCGTTGCCGGACTCGGTCTATCCCGTCGACCGGCGGACGGTGAGCGTGACGGTGGAGATCCGACCCGCAGCAACGAGCCAGCAGCGATGAGCGCCTGGACGGTGATCGAGGAGCGCCACGGCTTTGCCGGGGTGCTCCGAGCGCTGGGCGGCTTGGCGGTGATCGAGGAGCGCCACGGCTTTGCCGGGGTGCTCCGAGCGTTGGGGGGCTTGGGGGCCATTTCGGGGCCCCCATCTCTAATATGAGCCGTTTGTTCGGCACCGACGGCATTCGCGGCGTCGCCAACGAGCCGCCGCTGACCCCTGAGCTGGCCTTTCGCGTGGGCCGCGAGCTGGTGGCGACGCTGGCCGCGCAGCACCAGAGCGAGCAGGTGCGCGTCGTCATCGGGCGCGACACGCGGCGCTCCGGCCCGCTGCTGGAGGCCGCCATGGTCGCCGGCGTGCTCTCGGCCGGCGGCGACTGCTTCACCGTCGGCGTGCTGCCCACGCCGGGCATCGCGCTGCTCACGCGCGCGCTCGACGCCCACGGCGGCGTCGTGCTCTCGGCCTCCCACAATCCCTTCGAGGACAACGGCATCAAGCTGTTCTCGTCCACGGGGACGAAGTTCCCCGACGCCTGGGAAGAGCAGATCGAGGCGCGGCTGAAGGCGGACGACGCCGCGCCGCGCGCGCGGGGCGCCGGCATCGGCCATCTCGTCGCCTACGATCGCGCCGAGAAGTACTACGTGGACTTCCTGTGCCGCTGCTTTCCGCTCGACCTGGCCGGCACCACCGTCGCGCTCGACTGCGCCCACGGCGCCACCTACCGCGTGGCGCCCAGCGTGTTCCGGCGCCTGGGCGCGCGCGTGATCATCACATCGGCGAATCCCGACGGAACCAACATCAACGCTGGCTGCGGCGCGCTCCACCCGGAGGGGCTGCGCAAGCGCCTGGTGGCCGCCGGCGCCGACGTGGGCTTCGCCTTCGACGGCGACGGCGATCGGCTGATCTCGGTCGACCACCTCGGCGAGATCCGCGACGGCGACTACGCGCTGGCCATCGCGGGGCGCCACATGGCCCAGCAGGGCCGGCTCAAGACGAACACGGTCGTCACCACCGTCATGGCCAATCTCGGCCTCGACGAATGTCTGCGGGCCGCGGGCATCGGTATCGTCAAGACGCAGGTCGGCGACCGCTACGTGCACGAGGAAATGCAGCGCATGGGCGCCAACCTCGGCGGCGAGCAGTCCGGCCACTTGCTGTTTCCCGACCACTCGCCGACCGGCGACGGCATCCTCTCCGCGCTCGCCCTGCTGGGCGTCATGCGCGAGAGCGGCGAGGCGCTGGCCTCGCTGGCCACGTGCATGCGCAAGTTCCCCCAGGTGCTCGTCAACGTGCCGGTGGCGCGCAAGCCGCCCATCGAGTCGCTCGCCGGCGTGATGGAGCGCCTGAAGACGTTCGAGCGCGAGATGAACGGGACCGGGCGCATCCTGCTGCGCTACTCCGGCACCGAGTCGCTGGCCCGCGTGATGATCGAGGGCGCCGATGACCGGCGCATCCGCGCCATGGCCGACGAGCTGGCCGCCGAATTCCGCCGCGAGCTCGGCGCATGAGCGTCTGCGGCGTGGGCGTGGATCTCGTCCAGATCCCGCGCATGCGCGAGGTGATCGCGCGCTGGGACGAGCGCTTCCTGCGCCGCGTGTTCACCGAGCAGGAGATCGCCTACTGCCGCGCGCGGCGCGACCCGGTGCCCCACTTCGCGGCGCGCTTTGCCGCCAAGGAAGCCGGCATGAAGGCCCTCGGCACCGGCCTGCGGCTGGGCGTGAAGTGGCGCGAGCTCGAGGTGCGCCGCGAGCGTGGCCAGGCGCCCACGCTCGTGCTGCACGGCCGCTCGCGCGAGCTGGGCCTGGCCCGCGGCGGCCGCCGCATGCTGCTGGCGCTCACGCACGAGGGCGACTACGCGCTCGCCCAGGCGCTGCTGGTGGATGATGAGCCGGCTGTCGCGCCCGATTCGGCGACTCGCTAGCGTGGCGGCCGGCGCGCTGATCCTCTCCGGCTGCGCCGCCCGGCTGGCACAGCCCGTCGACCTTCCCGCGACCTCCGCGCCCGGGCTCACGGGCAAGATCGCCGCGCGCCCCGGCCGGCCCGGCTTCGTCGTGGCTGCGCCCCACGGCGGTAGCGATCTCAACACGGACGACATGGCCGTGGAGATCGCCCGCCGCACCGGCTTCGGCCTCGTGGTGGCCACCGGGTTCTCGTTCGAGCCCGGCGGCGGCCCCGCGCCCGCGCGACGCTACCAGGTGAACCGTCCGCTCGAGGGCGTGCCCGGCCGCCCCGCCGCCGAGCACGTGGCGAGCGAGGGCGCGCGCCACGTCTACGAGGCGTACGAGCAGCGCGTGCTGGAGGCGGCGCAGGGTCCGCTGCGCTTCTACGCCGAGATCCACGGCAACAACCGCAAGGAGTGCGCGGGTCAGATCGAGATCGCCACCGTGGGCGTCGATCGCGAGCTGGCCCTGCGGCTGCGCGCGCTGGCCGAGCTGATCCGCGACGCGCACCTGCGCACGAACCGCGAGGTCCAGCGCCTCGACGTGCTCATCGAGCCGGCCGACGCGGTGACGTTTCGCGCGTCGGGCGCCAAGCGCGACGGGATCTTGAGGTTGCCGCAGCGGGCGTTGCATATCGAGCTGCCACGGTGTGCGCGCCGCGACTGGCGGGAGACGTATACCGCGGTTCTCGCAGAGTTTCTTCTGCAAGCTACTTCGCTGCCTGTCGGGCGATGAAAAACGGCCATCTGCGTCGTTGGCGCTGCGCTCCTCGCTGCGGCGTACGCGGCGTACGCCTCGCTCCGGTGCTCGCGCCGCCTAGCATCTGGCCATTTTTGATCGCCCGAAATGGGCCGTTGGTAGTGGTGTAACCCATGCGGCCGGTTTTTACTGCGGATGAGATGAGGAGGGTGGATCAGCGGGCGAGCCGGGATCTGGGGATTCCGGGGGCGACGTTGATGGAGAACGCGGGGCGGGGGGCGGCGGAGAGGATGCTGGCTGCGCTGCCGGCGTTGGGGCTTCCGCGGCGCGGGGCGCGCGTGGTGATCGTGTGCGGCAAGGGGGGCAATGGCGGCGATGGGTTCGTCGTCGCGCGCCATCTCAAGCGCGCGGGGCATCGCGTGAGCGCGTTCCTGGTGGCGGCGCCGGACGAGGTGCGGGGGGACGCGGCGGGCAAGTATCGGGAGATGGAGCGCCGCGGGATCCGGGCGCAGGTCGTGCGCGACGACGACGCGCTGGCGCGAGCCCTGGCGGGCGCCGAGCTCGTCGTGGACGCACTGCTCGGGACGGGCGCGCGCGGGACGCCCGCGCCGGCGATGGCACGGGCGATCGAGCTGATCAACGGCGCGGGGCGGCCCGTGGTCGCGCTCGACATTCCCTCGGGGCTGTCCGCCGATGGCGAGGCGCCCGAAGGCCCGGTCGTGCGCGCGGTGTTGACGACGACGTTCGCCGGCCTCAAGCGCGGCTTGATCTCCGGCCGCGGCGCGGAGAGCGCGGGGCGCGTGGAGGTCGTGGACATCGGCGTGCCGGCCGCCGAGGTCAGCCGCGGCATCGACACCTTCGTGCTCGAGGCCGCCGACGTCGCGCCCCACTTTCCGCCGCGCCCGCGCGACGGCCACAAGGGCAGTTACGGTCACCTGCTGCTGGTCGCGGGCTCCGTCGGCAAGACGGGCGCTGCCGCGCTGGCCGCGCGCGCGGCCATGCGGGCCGGCGCCGGGCTCGTGACCGTCGCGACCGCGCGCAGCGCGCAACCCGTCGTGGCCGCGCTGCTGCTCGAGGCGATGAGCGAGCCGCTGCCGGAGACGGAAGCCGGATCGCTCGCGCTCAAGGCGCGTGAGCGCCTGAACGACCTGCTGGAGCGTCGCGACGCGCTGGCGCTGGGACCGGGCCTCGGGCTCGACGAGGAGACGCAGGCGCTCGCGCGCGCGCTCGTCTTCGAGAGCCGCCGTCCCTGCGTGGTGGACGCCGATGCGCTCACGGCGCTGGCCGGTCATCTCGAGCGGCTGAGCGGCGCGCCCGCGCCGCGCTGCCTCACACCGCATCCCGGCGAGATGGCGCGCATGCTCGGCATTGCGGTGGCCGACGTGCAGCGCGATCGCATCCGGACCGTGCGCCAGTTCGCCACCGCCTGGGGCGTGCACGTCGTGCTGAAGGGCGCCACCAGCGTCATCGGCACGCCCGAGGGCACCGTGCTCCTGAATCCCACGGGCAATCCGGGCATGGCCAGCGGCGGCACCGGCGACGTGCTGACCGGCGTGCTCGGCGCGTTCCTCGCGCGCGGCCTCGCGCCGACCGACGCGCTGGCCTCGGCCGTGTACCTGCACGGCCTGGCCGGCGACATCGCCGCCGCGCGGCAGGGCCAGGAGTCGCTGATCGCGGGCGACGTCATCGAGGCGCTGCCGGCCGCGTTCGCGACGCTCCGTGCCGGCCGTTAGCCACCGCTCGAGCACGGCCGAGGAGACCGCGGCGCTCGGCGAGGCCCTCGGCCGCACGCTCGGCCCCGGCGACGTGGTCGCGCTCTACGGTGAGCTCGGCAGCGGCAAGACCTGCCTCGTCCAGGGCCTCGTGCGCGGCCTCGGCGTGAGCGCGCCGGCCACGAGCCCCACATTCGTGCTCGTCAACGAATATCGCGGGCGGGTGCCCGTGCATCACGTCGACGCCTATCGCACCGGCAGCCTCACCGAGCTGATGGACTTCGGCCTGCTCGACCTCATGGGCGGCGACGGCGTGACGCTGCTCGAGTGGGCCGATCGCGCCGAGCCCCTGCTGCCCGCGGGCACGATTCGCGTGCGCATCGACGGCGTGGGTGACGAGCCGCGCGCGATCACCATCGACGACCGGCGGCGACGCGAAACGTGAAGCACTTTCGACTGCCCGGCGTCACCATCGTCCCCGCGCCGTAGGCCCGTCAGGGCGTATCCCATCTTCCACAATTGACGCCCGGCTCGGATCGCCGTACGAAGACGCATGGCGATCGAGCGGTGGCCGGCGGGGGAACGGCCGCGCGAGCGGCTCTACTGGAACGGCGCGGACGCGCTGGCCGATGCCGAGCTGCTCGCGCTGCAGCTCGGCTCGGGGCGGCGCGGCAAGACGGCGGTCGACGTCGCGCGCGAGATGCTCGCGGCGTACGGCTCGCTGGCGGGCGTGGCCGGGCGCGAGGTGACCGAGCTCGCGAAGGTGCCGGGCGTGGGGCCCGCCAAGGCGGCCCGTCTCGCCTCCGCCTTCGAGCTCACGCGGCGGCTGCGCGCCCGCACGCCGGGGGCGCGCACGATGCTGTCGAGCCCTGCGGAGGTCTACGCGGCGTTCGGGCCGCTCATGGAAGACCTGCCGCGCGAGGTGTTCCGGGTCGCGCTCCTCGACGCGCAGAACGGCCTGCTGCGCGACGTGGTGGTCTCCGAGGGCACGCTCTCGGCCAGCCTCGTGCACCCGCGCGAGGTCTTCAAGCCGGCGATCTTGGAATCGGCAGCCTCGATCATCCTGCTCCACAACCATCCGAGCGGCGATCCCACCCCGAGCCGCGAGGACCTGCGCCTCACGCGTCAGCTCGTCGAGGCGGCCCGGCTGATGGACCTGCGCATCCACGACCACGTGGTCATCGGCCGAGGGCGCTGGGTCAGCCTCGCGGAGAAAGGTATTATCTGAGGGCGGAGGCTCAACCGATGGCGATCAAGGTGCGGAACGTCGGGCATGTGGTGCTGAAGGTGCGGGACGCGGAGAGGGCGGCGCGGTTCTATCGGGACGTGCTGGGGCTCAAGGAAGTCGCCCGCGGCAACTTCGGCCGCCCCATGGTCTTCTTCTCGACGGGCGAGAATCACCACGACGTCGCCGTGATGGAGGTCGGCGCTGAGGCGCCGTTGCCCCAGGCGGGCGACGTCGGCCTCTATCACGTGGCGCTGCGCATCGGGACCACGCTGGACGAGCTGCGCGCCGCCAAGGCGCACCTGGAAGCCCACGGCTACACGAAGCTGCGCCTGACGGACCATCGCGTGAGCCAATCGATCTATCTGAACGATCCCGACGGCAACGGCGTGGAGCTCTACGTGGACGCGGACCCCGCGATCTGGCGGGAGGACCCGAGCAAGGTGGCTTCGGTAGGACCGCTCGCACTCTGAGCGAGGGCTCTCGCGGCCGCTAGTTCTTCGCGAGCTTCTCGATTTCCTTGCGCGACATCGTCTGGCAGCGCGTGAGGAGGCCCTTCACCTTCCGCTCGGAGGCGTGATCGGCCAGGATCAGCTTCTTCGAGCGGCTGCCGTTGGCGATGTAGGCGACCCAGTCGTCGAGGTTCGGCGTGCCGCGGTAGGCCAGGGTCACCCCGCTCATGCGCATCCTGCGACGACCCTCGACCTTCGCGAGTGGCTTCCGACCTTCCATCGCGTGTCGCCCTCTCGTCTCGCCCTGTCAGACCGTGCCGGTCGGAATCGACCGAGGAACCACCTGGGTGGTGGGAGTGTTGTGGAGCACGACCGAGAAATTACGAGTGTCGTGATGTGTCGTCAAGGTTTCGTTTGCCCCCGTCAAATGCGCGCTTCGTGCGCATGGTGCGGACTTCGACCAGTGATCATGGGAGAAATCGCAGTGCCTGTGCATTTCGTGGACGAATGACGCGGCAATTCGTTACCCACGCCACGGGAGCCCGCATCAGACCGGTCGATTTTGTCGTCTGTGGATGAGTGTGGACAAGTGGATAACCTGTGAGCAACTCAGGCATCCGCCCGAAGCGCCTCGAGGATGCGCCGGGCCAGCATCGGCCCCCGCGTGATGAATCCCGTGAAATAGCCCACCGCGCGCGCGCCCGCGTGCAGCAACGCGAGGGCTTTGTCGGGCGAATCCACGCCGCCGGTCGCGATGATCTCGACCGCGTCGCCGAAGCGCTTGCGCGTGCGGCGGACGTTCTCGAGCGTGGCCGGGAAGATGTCGGGTCCGCTCAGCCCGCCCACGCGCTGGGACAGCCGCGGTTCCTCGATGCGGCGTGTGTTGCCGTAGTTGATCACGCGCACGCCGGCCGCCAGCGCGGCCGGGATGATGTCGCGCTCGTTCACCTCGGCGAAGTCCGGCGAGATCTTCACGATGAGCGGGCGCGGCGAGCGTTTCCCCAGCGTCTCCAGCACGGCGCGCAGCTCCTGAGGCCGCTCGCTCCACGCGTAGACGAGCTTGGTGTTGGGCGAGGAGATGTTCATCTCCACCAGGTCGCCGAGCGGCGCCAGCCCCTCCACCATCGCCGCGTAGTCCTCCACCGTCTCGCCGGCCACGCTGACGATGAGCGGGACGCGGTGCGGCAGGCCGGCCAGCGAGGCGCGGAAGGCGGCCAGCCCCGGGTTCTGGAAGCCGTTGCAGTTGACGAGCCCGGGGCCGGCGGCCGAGCGCGTGCGCACCAGGTTCGGCTGCGGATGGCCGGGCCGTGCGTTCACGGTGATCGTCTTGGCGGTGACCGCGCCGAAGCCGAGGCCCATGGCGCGCCGCAGGATCACCGGATCGTAGTACTGCGCGGCGAGGATCAGCGGATTGGGCAGCCGCACGCCGGCCAGCGTGGTGGCCAGCCGCGGATCCTCGAGGCGGAACGCGCCCAGCCGGTCGAGCGGCAGCCGCCGGAGCACGGCCTGGCCGAGCGCGATCGCCGCGGGCTCCGGCATCCGGCACAGCACACGATCGTAGAAAGTGCGATAGAGCGCGGCGAGGGCGCGGGTCATCGGAGCGGGGCGAGGATAGCACGCTCCCGCGGCCTTGACCTGCGCCGGGGCCGCCGCGTACGGTAGCCAGGATGAGTCGCTGGCTGGCCATCGGCGTGGCGCTCCTGCTCTCGGCCTGCGCCTCGGTGCCTCCGGCGCCCTCGGCGGCGCGGCCCGACGGCACCAGCGTCGCCGGCTTCACCTTCGCCGCCGACACCTTCGCGTTCCCCAACGAGATCCGCGCCCGCACGCCCGATCGCGACGACCTCTACGCCAACTACTGCTTCGTGCTGGCGCGCGGGCTGCGCCAGTTCTTCGGCTTCGCCCGCTTCGATCCCGCCGCGCCGCGCCTGGCGCCCGAGGAGTACGTCGAGCGCGTGCGCGCGCTGGCCGCGCACGCGCCGTGGGAGCCGCCGGCGCCGGCCGAGGCGCGCGTCGTCATCCCCGGCTACGCCAACCTGCGGGAGTTTTCACGCGCGCAGGAGGCGGCGATCAAGGAGGGCCTGGGGGGACGCTTCTGGACGCTCGTGCACTGGACCAACTGGCGCGTGACCTTTCCGGTGACGCGCGGGCATCAGGCCACGGTCGCGCGCGAGGTGATGGACGAGCTCGACGCGGGCCGCCTCGTGCAGCTGCTCGTCACCAACTGGCCGAAGCCCGAGCTCAACCACACGGTCGTCGCCTTCGCCTACCGGCCGGGGCCGCACGGCGTCGAGTTCGTCGTGTGGGATCCCAACGATCCCGCCGAGCCCGGCACCATGACGTTCGACGCCGAGGTCCGCCGCTTCCGCGCGACTCGGATCTACGACACCGAGCCCGGACTGATTCGCGCCTTCCGGATGTACTACTCGTGGCTGCTCTGAGCGCGCCGCCGCTCGCGGCCGCGCCGCCCGCGCCGCCGCGCTGGTACACGCACCGCCTCAATCGTCCGGCGTTCTATCGCGCGGGCGCCGCGCTGACGGCGGCCGTGCCGCGCCGGGCGCGCCTGGCGCTGGCGCGCGCGCTGGCCGGGCGCGCCGCCGCGTGGTTTCCGGCCGAGCGCGCCCGCGTACGCGCCAATCTCGCGCGCGTGCGGCCGGCCGCGAGCGCGGCCGAGCGTGAGCGGCTGGTCGACGAGGTCTTCCGCCACTTCGCCGTCTGCTTCGTGGACCTCATCAGCACGAACCGTCGCGAGGCGCGGCCCGACCGGCTCGTGACGCGCATCGAGGGCGACGAGCACCTGCTGGCGGCGGACGCCGAGCGCCGCGGCCTGGTGCTCGTCACCGCGCACCTCGGCAACTCCGAGCTGGGCGGGCGGCTGCTGGCCACACGTCTCGGACGTCCCACGCACGTGGTGGTCGCCGCCGAGGCCGATCCCGGCGTCGAGCGCTTCCTGCGCGGCGGCCCCGCGCCCGTGCGGTTCGTGCGGCGCGGCGATCCGATGGCGGCGCTGCCGCTGGTGGCCGCGCTGCGGCGGCACGAAGTGGTCGCGCTCCAGGGCGATCGCGCGCTCGGCACGCGGGGCGACGTGCGGGTGGACTTCTTCGGCGAGCCCGCGCCGTTTCCGCTCGGGCCCTTCCTGCTGGCCCGTGCGGCCGGCGCGCCGGTGGTCCCGGCCTTCTGCCTGCTCGAGCCGGACCTGCGCTACACGGTCGTCATGGCCAGGCCGATTCACGTGAAGGCGGGCGACGAGACCGCCGCCCTCGCCGAGTGGGTCGGCGTGCTGGAGACGATGATCCGCCGCGCGCCCGAGCAGTGGTTCAACTTCTTCGACGTCTGGAGCGCCGCCCCTGCGTCCTGAGCCGATCGCCGCGCTTGCCGCCGGCGTGGTGACGCCGCTCGGCCCCGATCTGGACTCCTTCTGGTCCGGCCTCCTCGGCGGCGGCGGCGATGCGCTCACCGCGATCGAGCGCTTCCGCACCGACGACCTGCGCGTCGGCCGCGGCGGCGAGATCAAGAAGATTCCCGCGGTGGCCAGCGGCATCCGCTCGCGGGCCGTGGCCCTGCTGGTGGCCGCCGCCGCCGACCTGCGCAGCCGCGCGCGTCTGGGCGCCGCACCCGAGCGCATCGCGGTCGTCGTCGGCACCGCGCTGGGCGGCGTCGAGGAG